>SMUY01189470.1_pt1 | contig 21508 bp, 20 predicted proteins | sample 2456441 | NCBI WGS metagenome assembly SMUY01 (sample SAMN11095931, study PRJNA526329) | marine sediment metagenome | biome: Marine sediment; feature: Surficial sediment; material: Deep marine sediment; isolation source: Hadal surficial sediment | place: Pacific Ocean | collected 2014-11 | depth...
CAGGGGTCGCTGAAGTTGGCGCTGGAGAGGTCGGTGAGGCTGAGGACCACGAGCAAGATGCCGGGGATGACGAAGAAAAAGAGTACCAGCCCCATGGCCGGCCCCAGGAAACCGTAGGCGGTGAACGTGTTGCGAACCCGTCGGCCAAGTGTCCCGCGCTGCGGCCCGGGTGCGCCGATCGCGGCCCTGGCGAGGGTGTCTTTGTCCAACGACTTTGTCATCCGGTATGACCCTATCGGGTGGATTGGAAGGGGGAGGTGGGAGAGGGACGGTGCCCTCTCCCACCTCCAATTGTCGTTGGTGCTATTTGATGATCACGTTGTCGCCGAGCTCGTTCTGGAGCTGGGCTATGACCACCGCGACTGCTCCCGCTGCGTCCAGTTCGCCGGACTCAACCGCCGTGATCCCGAGGTAGTACCCCTCGGACCATGCGCTGTAGAACGGGCTATTGGGCAGGAAGGTGGTGAACTCCAGGATCGAACCCACCTGACTCAGGAACACCGCACTCGTGTACGGCTCGTAATCCGCCTGTGTTGTCAGGATCGCCAGGTGTCCACTTGCCACTGCGTACTCGGTGTTCAGTTCCTTGGTCGTCGCCTTGGCGATGACCAGGAGGGCGAGATCGGTGTGTTCTGTTGCAGAACTCACCATGTAGAGCAGCGGATGGGTCAGGCTGATCGGCGTGTTGGTTCCCGCAGCAAGAGCCGGGATGGGACCGAAACCGGTGGTCGCAAAGAGAGTCTCTTCACCACCCTCTAGAACATAGTTGACAGCCCAGTCCGCCCATTGCCATGAGCCACCGAACCAGAAGAGAACATCGCCGTTGGCAACAGCGGGGTTCCAGCTCGTCCAGTCACCGTCGAGACGGGTGCTGACCAGGATGTCACGGGCGACAGCGTCGCCCACAATCTCGTAGACCTGCTGTGCGGCCGCGGTGTCGTAGATCAGAGCACCGCTCGGGTCCAAGAGCTCGCCGCCCGCCGCAAAGTAGTAGTACAGGAAGTCGGGCCCGTTCGAGGGGCGATGCCACCAGCCGTTACCCGCATCCACGATGCCGGCCGCCACTGCTTCCTCTGCGGTGTCGAACATGTCTTCCCACGTGAACTCGCCACTGGCGAGTCTCGCGGGCAGGCTGTCGACCTCGTCCTGGGTCCAGCCCAGCTCGAGAAGGAGGTCCATCCGATAGTACAGCGGTCGTGCCTCAGCATCCTGGGGGACGCCCCAGCGTTGTCCGTTGAGCTCGGTAGACGCCCACAGCGAGGGGATAATGTCATCAAACTCCGGATAGTTGCCTAGCAGATCGGTCACGTCGGTGATGATCCCCGACGTCGCCCAGGTGCCGATGTCCTCATGACCGGACACGATGATGTCGGGCGCTTGGCCGGCGTCCGAGGCCAGCTCGAACTCGGTTCTGTAGTCGCCCCAATCGGCGTTGTCCTGGATTGTCTGGACCTCAACGCGACGAGGGTCGCCGTCCGCTTCCAGCTGAGCGTTGGCAGCGACGACGCCCTTCAAGAGGTTGTTGCAGCGTCCGTCCTCAACGGGTGGGGCTGACTTGCATCGGGCAACGATGGTCACGAGCTCACCCTCTGCGGGCACCTCCACTTCCACGATGACCGTGTCGCCGGGCACTTCGACGATGACCGTTTCTGTTACCACCTCGGCATCACCGCAGGCGGCCGCGACAAGAGCCAACGCCATCGTCAGAAGGATAATTCGGGAGAACATATTTCTACGCTTCACTCTTCACTCCTTAGCTGTTTGAGGACGCGCAGGCGCATACTGGCCTCCACGACCGAAACTGACCCTAGAGTGAATATCCTTATGTTGCAACCGGTTGTGATTGAGGAAGCGAATGTTTTGTCGGCCGCTCGGTGGGATGCTAGGAGATAGCAGTGTTGGCTCATTGGCGTTGACGCGCTTCAGGACAGCCAACAACTCCAGAAAGCGTGAATAGAGAGATGGCACAGCGTCCGAGCTACACCAGTCGGCCGACCACTACCCCCGCAGCCGAGACAACCTCGTTCGCGGGGACTGCCCTGGCTCGAGATCCGATCTGGGAGCGCCACGATCGGACGCATCTGGAGATCGCGTTGCGGTACCCGGTTCCTGATGACGGACTCGTCGTGGACCAATCCTGGGAGGCGTTCTATTTCCTCCCTGAGTCTTTTCGGCTGGATGCCACCACTTATTCGAAGCGAGATCTGTTTGCTGACTTCAGGTCCTACATCCGCTTCACTATCCCCCGGATCGAGCTGGGGCGCGTGCCGGAGGAAGCTGGGGAACTCGCCCGGCGGCTGACGTCGAGATCTTCCGACGAAGTGGTGCGAGAGCTCAAGCTCTTCGCCAGCCGGGTGCGGACCGCGATCACAGAAGAAGCACAGGTGTTGATTGACGAGGCGACCCCCGAGGATAGAGACGGCGTGTCCGCACTCCTCAGTGAGTTTGTGACCGTCAGCAGTGGGGCACTTGGCGCCATCCGGGAAGTCCTGGGGCCTCAGAAGCTGAGGACAGTCTCGTTCGAAAAGCCTGATCCCGAGGTGGCGAAAACCTTGGCGTGGGTCGACGAGTATCTGTCCCGCGTCCTGGAGACGGCACTGGTCGGTCTGGCGAATGTGTTCGAAGCCGGCGAAGGGCAGGAAGACGCGCTGCGGAGGGCTACCGCGGCAGCCGTCGACGAGGCGCGCTACCGGCGGTCGCGCAACGAAGGGCCGGTGAGCTCTTCAGACAGTTCGATCAACGATCTGGAGCAGATCGAGCGGAGGCAACACGCGCTCAAGCGCTTCACTTCGTCAGTGTTGTGGTTGGACGTCCAGATCCGCGACGGATACACCATGGCCCAGCACGTCTTCCGTGCCCTGGCCGCGGGGATCGCCATGGCTTTCGTCGTGGTCATCGCCGTTCTCTTCGGTCAGCCGAACGTATCGAGTCAACTCGGTGTGTGGGCGGCGGTCGTGGTGGTGGCGTACATGGGTAAGGACCGGCTGAAAGCGATCCTCCAAACCGCATTCGACTCTCTCGTGGCTACCCGACTTCCGGACCGGCGCTGGACGGTGACTATGCCCGGCACCTCTCTCGTGCTGGCCGAAGTCGAAGAGCGGGCGGCATTCGTCGATCGGGATTCGGTACCCGACGACGTCGACCTCATGCGCAGAGTTGCCTACCGGGATCGTCTCCAGGAGCTCGCGGGCCCTGAATCGATTCTCCGTCATCACAAGACTTTTCGCTTCAGGAACGATGCCATGCGCACGACCGCGCCTGAGTTCGTGTCGCTGACAGACGTGATGCGGGTCGACATATCTCGGTGGCTGGCCCACACCGATGATGCCAAGAGGTTGGTGACCCTCGCCGACCCAGAAGCGGGAGAGTTGTTTGAGTCGAAGCTGCCGCGCGCCTACGACGTCACGGTGGTATATCGGCTCGTCAACACGAGCGCGCCGGACGCGGATTGGCAGGTGGCCCGTATCGTGGTGAGTCGCAACGGGATCCGGCGGGTGGCATCGCTGCGGGGGAAGTGACGACGGTAATCAGGCGAGCGTAGATCAGAAGCCGGTGATGCGGATGACTTCACCGACGATCACCGTCGGCCCATCCGGGCCGGGGATCGGCCTGCCCGGGGTGCCCTGGCCCGTCGACACGTAGAGGGCGCCGTCGTCGCCGACCGTGATGTTGGTTGGAGCATCCAGGCCCTCGGCGAGAACACGTGGCGGTCCACCGTCTGCCGGATACATGATGACTCTGCCGCTGAATCTCAAGTAGCCGCCGTGCTGGGGAATGGCATCCGGGTCTGCCAGGTCGGCCTCACTCGCGAAGGGCTCTCCTTGACCGGCCGCCAATTCGACCACGAAGACGTTGCCGAGCTTGTCAATGGCAACGTCGACGGCGGTGGTGAGGCCGACGATCTCATCGACGACCCGACCGGTAAGCGGGTCAACTCGCACCACCTTGGCGTCGCCGGGGACAAATATGATGAAACCACCATCTTCGGTAGACACCCCACCAGAGAAGAGCGCTACCAGAACATCGCCGTTGCGGGGATCGACGGCGAGACCCGCAGGCACCGCTTCCTGCCCGCTGTCGAGGGTGGAGAATTCAACGATGTCGCGGCGATCACCAGTCTTCAGTGTCACTTCGATGAGCTGGTTGAGCATGCTCTCGGTTGCGAAGATGATGTCCTCGTCCGGAGCCAGGCCGACGCCCGTCATGTTGCTGCGGGCGGAGAGATTGCGACCGATCGATCGGGTGGGGCTGATCTCCCAGAGAGAAAACTCTTCGAACCCCCCGTCCACCGAGAGAAATACCCGACCATCGCCATGAACCGTGACGTCGCTGGGACCGCTCACCTCGTCGTTCCGCTGCTCGAGGTGGCTCCTGGCGTTGTAGCTGGCCAGATGCTCGAACCACGGCTCGGCTTCGCCCGGATCTTTGAAGTCGCCGTCGCCGTTGCGGTCGATAAACCTGGTGAGCCTGCCCGATCGCTGCCTGACATCGACGGCATCGTCGCCTAACCCCGCCTCGGCCACCAAGAGACCGCCTTCTGCGTCGAAGGCCACGCCACGGGGATTCTGGAGACCTGTGAGGATCACCTCGACCGTGACCGTGTCCGGTGGATCCGAGGAGCGCGACGTCGTGCAGGCAGCGAGCGTCGCGAACACCGCCATGACGATGGCCACTGCCCCCGAGGGGCGCAACCAGGTTTGTTGCGCTGTCATCGATGTTCGCGCCGACATCATGCTGATGGATCGCCTCGACCCTCCTCCTCCGCCAGCTCCGGGTAAGGCTCTTTTGTGAGTCGGTCCAACTTGATGACCACGGTCTTGGCAACCTTATCGTGTAACCCGCGATTCCGAAGGTCGACGAGCGCCCAGACGCGAACGAACAAAGCGATGACGCTGATTCCTGGCGGAATCTCCGGGATTCCGGGCACGGCCCATCGCAACACCGATGGGCCGATGCCGGGAATCAAGCCGGTGCGTTCCATCACGACCCTGGTGCCGGCGAGCATCTTGCCGGGCGTCTGGCCGCGGGTCGTGGTGAATGCGATGTAATAGACGGCGCTTGCGATGGCTCTGGTGATGACCAGGCCGGCCGGCAGCCGCAGGGCGTCGTCCTCCTCGATCTCGATATCCAGCAATCGGGCAAGGATGAGAGCGATGATGACGAGAATGGCCTGGTCGGCAAGGAACCCAAGGACGCGTCGCCAGAAGCTGGCGATTTCGTCTTCGGTAATGGGGCTGTCCCAATCACGGTCGGTCATGTCACGCGCTGGTCATGGGGAGGCGTGGATCTCCCGGTAGTTGCTCCAGGGTGTCGCGGACCCAGGCGTGCCGGGGGTCGTCGCTGAACCGCCATGCCCGTTCGGGAGATGGGCCCGCCATGACGTTGAGGTAGTACATGTGGTGTTGCGGTGCAGCGGCAGCCGGACCGTGAAAGCCCCGCGGGACCAAATACACATCGCCGTCGCGCACCGTCAGCGTGTCGTCGATCTCGCCGTCGCTGGTGTAGCAACTGAAGAACCCGAAACCATCTTCGCCATCGATGCGGAAGTAGTAGATCTCCTCGAGTTCGATCTCAGCCTCGGTCGTCTCGTCATGCTTGTGCGGCGGATAGGACGACCAACTACCTTCGGGCGTCAGCACTTCCACGGCGATGAGCTTGTCGGCTTCAGCCGCGTCTGCACTGAGAAAGTTGTTGATCTGGCGGGTCCCGGCACCTCCTCCCCTGACTTCGACCCGGACGTCCTGAGCATCGACCCGGTACGGGTCGATGCGCCGAGTGGCTTCGGCCGTGCACAGGGCGATCTCACACGGCCCTCGGGTTGTTATTCGAATGTCCGCGTCGATGGGCACATAGGCGAAGTCGGTGACTGCGTTGAAAACACCTGTCCTTCCCACGAGGCGGAACGCCTGTGATTCCACCTCGACCGTCATGCCGCCGGAGAACGGCAGTATCGCCATCTCGGTGGTCCCGGTGGTGAACTCATGGGTAGCGTCGGCTGCCAGGCGCAAGACACGCAGGCCCGAGTACTGCCACCCGGCCTTGGATGGGGTGATATCCACTGCGGTCATCTCGCTGCCACCGGACCGTGCCGGATGGAAACGTCTACTCGTGGCATCCTCCTTCGAGTAATTGGGCGGCGCGTATGACGGCCGCCTGGACATCGCCGCCCACGGGATAGAGCAAGGCCCTTCCCACGGCAACAGCCTCGGGTTGTCCCGAGCGGGCGTGTGTCGAACGATCGAAGCCTTCATCAGAGATCATGACGCAAGGTTCCCTCAATGGGCGTCGGTTGCTCGGCGCCAGGTGTGGGTGTCTCACGCGACATCGCGGATCAACTCCCGCACTTGTTGCTCGGTTGGCATAGCGTCCGCACAGGCCAGACGTGCCGCCACGTATGCACCAGCCGCGTTGGCGAAATGCAGTATCTCGACAGGGCCCCAACCGAGCAGCAGCCCGTGGCAGAGAGCACCACCGAACGCATCCCCGGCTCCCAACCCGTTGACGACGTCGATCTCGAGGGGACCGACTCGCTCAGTGCCGTCGGACCACGCGATGAGAACTCCGGCGGGACCCATCTTGACGATGGCAAGCTCGAGTCCCAGATCGAGCAGTCGCGCTGCTTGATCTTCTGGCGAGCCGGGTCCGACGGCGACGGCGCACTCTTCCTGGTTGCCCACCGCTACCGAGACCAGGTTCAGGGCGAATCGCTGATACTTTCCGGCATCTTCAGGCGAAGACCAGAAGCTCGCTCGATAGTCGAGGTCGTGGATGGTGTGCTGCCTGCGTCCGCGTTCTTCCAGAGCCGCCAACGTGGCGGACCGGCTCGGCTCATGAGACAACCCGGTCCCGGTTGTCCAGAAAATATCGGCGCTCCGAATGGCCTCGAGATCGAGATCTTCAAGCACGATTCTCATGTCCGGCCCCCTCGGCTCACGGTAGAAGAGAAGGGGGAAGCGATCAGGTGGGTGAATCTCCGCGAATACGACTGGAGTGCGGAGCACAGGGTCGGTGCCGACGTACCTTTCGTCCACTCCAAAGCCTCGCAGAGCGATGCGCACATACTCACCGAACCCATCATCGCCGACCCGAGTAATCACCGCGCTGCGGTGGCCATAGCGTGACGCGGCGACGGCTACGTTTGTCGGGCTTCCGCCCAGGAACTTGTCGAATGACTTGATCTCCGACAGCGATAGCCCGAACTTCGGCGGAAACAGGTCGACGCTGACCCGGCCGATCGTCAGAACCTCAAAGGAATTGTCTTTCATTGGGAAATCCTCGACGGGCGGCTTCGACCGGTCGTCTCTTGGATATGGCGCCACCCCGATGAGGTGGCGCCGATCTGGTCGGTGGAGGCCGGAAGAGAGCCTATCTGGGACTCACAGGCCACCCGCAATACCCTCCAGGAACGCGAAACTCTGCGCGGCGGCAACGATCGGGCCCTCATCAGGTTCCGGCTCGATGGCCAGCACCATATCTTGTTCGATCACATACCAGCCCTCATAGCCCTGGGCTTCGAGCGCATCGATGAAGCCCCGTATGTCCACGCTGCCGACACCCAACGGAAGGAACAGGCCGTCGATCACGGCCTGACGAAAGGCGAGGTCGCCGGAGCGAACCTGTCGAGCCAGGCCCTCATCGAGATCCTTGAGGTGGACGTGAGCCACCCGACCGGCGGCGGCCTCCGCGATGACGACGGCATCGGCCCCGGCCAGAGCGAGATGCCCGGTGTCGATGCACAGTTCTGCCCGGGATTCGTCAAGCACCCGCTCGACGTGATCCTGGCGCATGACCGCCATGCCCCAGTGAGGGTGGAGTGCGGTCTTCAACCCATGGCCGGAGGCAATGTCGATGACGCGATCGAGATTGGCTAGGAATGTTTCCCATTCGGCCTCGGTCAAATCTATCTGCCGGTCGTACCCTGGATGATGCGAGTCGGGCCCGAGCACCATCACCGAGGCACCCGTGCGGGCGAGGGTCGAGGCTGCCCGGCGTACGTAGGCGAGATTCTCGGAAGCCAAATCAGGCCGATACAACACGGCCGGCACGAAACCGCCTATGAGGGTTTGGCCGAATCGATCCAGAAGGGCCCGCAACTCGTCTGCATCTCCGGGCAGATAACCATCCGGCCCCAGTTCGGTGGCGGACAGGCCAACCTGCTGCATCTCGGCGAGGACACGTTCTCGGTCCATCAGGTGGCCCCATCCCGGAGATCCATCCACTCCCCATGTGATCGGTGCGCCGGCGATTCGAGATAGAAACGTCATGCGAGCTCCTCCAGGGCCACGACTCGACCTTCTCGGGCTGAAACGGTGCAGGCCTCGGCGATCACCAAAGCGGCACGTGCGTCTTCTACCGTGCACTCGTTTGGCTCCCCGTTGCGGACCATGGCGAGGAACGCATCCATCTCGCTGGCGTAAGTCCCGCCGAAGCGAGGTATCCACTCGGTGTAGGGATCGACGGGTGGGGGCACCCCCGGCTCGACAGATCGCAACGGAGTACGCGGACCGAGGCCAATGGCTATCGAGTCCTTCGTGCCGAAGACCTCCATGCGGACATCGTATCCAACGGGATCGTAGCGCGAGCCGCAGAGCACGGCCAGGGTGCCGTCGTCGAGCCAGAGGGTCACTGCGGTCTGGGCGTAGTCGTCGAACTTGGCGAACCAGTCGAATGCCCTCGTCGCGCCGGCGGCGTGGACCCGCACGACCTCCCGGCCAGTCACAAAGCGCAGGATATCGAAGTCGTGGATCAGCTGGTCCCGGAACTCGCCACCCGAACGGGCGATATATTCCTCGTCGGGCAGTTCGAAGTCATGGTGCTGTCCGACAACGAGCGTGACCATTCCGAGACTGCCGTCCGCGACCAGGTCACGGGCCTGGCGGTAACCCGGGTCGAACCGACGGTTGAATCCGATCTGAACCGGCACGTCGCCCTGTGACACGATGGCCACAGCCCGGTCGGCATCGGCGAGATTCATCGCGAGCGGCTTCTCGCACAACGCAGGGACGCTGTGATCAACGGCAAGCTCAATCAGCTCTACGTGGACGTCAGCAGGTGCGGAGATGACAACTGCATCGGCAGATTCCAAGAGCTCGGCCGGTCCCGAGGCGATGTCGGCCCCGTAGGTCGCCGCGACATGCTCCGCATGAGCATGTATTGCGTCCGTCACGATGATGGCGGACACGGCCGGGTGGCGACTCAGGTTGCTGGCGTGAATCGCTCCGATGCGCCCGGTGCCAATTATGCCCACTATCACTCGGGACCTCCTTCGCACCTGATCGGCCTGGAGCATCTGGAACGTTCCAACAACCAAAAGGTATGCTCGACGTCAAGTCGATGTCAATCGCACCCGCAATGCAGAGATTTCCGCGATCAGTGCCTGGCTCATGAGGGAGTAGTGACGATGGAGACAGTTCGACTCACCACGGCACAGGCGATCGTGCGCTGGCTGGTAGCGCAGCGCACCGAGATCGATGGTACGGAAGTTGCCCTTTTTCCCGGCGTGTTCGGTATCTTCGGCCACGGCAACGTGGTGTCCCTGGCCGAGGCGCTTGCCCGGGTCCAGGATGAGTTGCCCACCTGGCGGGGGCACAATGAACAATCCATGGCACTGGCCGCGGTGGCATTCGCCAAGGCGAAGCGTCGACGCCAGATCATGGTCGCTACCTCGTCGGTGGGCCCGGGGTCGACCAACATGGTGACCGCCGCGGCGGTCGCTCATGCCAACCGGCTGCCACTCCTGTTGATCAGTGGTGACACCTTTCAGCATCGCATCGTGGACCCCGTTCTGCAGCAGGTCGAGCATTTCGACAGCCCCTCGATGACGGTGAGTGACGCGTTTCGGGCGGTTACCCGTTTTTGGGACCGCATCACTCGTCCGGAGCAGATCATCCAGACCCTGCCTCAGGCACTGGCCATCATGCTCGATCCGGCTGAGTGTGGTCCGGCGTATATCGGGCTGCCCCAGGACATCGCAGCTGAGGCTTACAACTTCCCCGTGCAGTTCTTCGGCGAGACTCTGCACTACGTCCGCCGGCCCGGTCCGGATCCTCGCGAGGTCACAGCAGCCGCAGCAGTGCTTGCGGTGGCGGACAAACCGCTGCTCATCGCCGGGGGCGGCGTCCACTACTCCGACGCGGTGGATGAGTTCACCGCGTTTGCAGTCGCACGGGGCATACCGGTGGTCGAGACGGTGGCCGGCAAGTCCACCCTGGTCTACAACCACCCGAACTTCGCTGGTCCTATCGGGGTCACAGGAAGCACCTCTGCCAACGCGTTGGCTGCCGATGCCGACGTGGTTGTTGCCGTGGGAACCCGCCTCCAGGACTTCACCACCGGATCATGGGCAGTCTTCAAGAACCCACGGATGCGACTGGTGTCGATCAACGTGGGACGATTCGATGCCACCAAGCACCATGCGTTATCGGTGGTGGGTGACGCCCGTGTATCTCTGAAGGCGTTGGATGAGGCCCTCGGCGGCTATCACGCGCCCACAGAATGGCTGGATCACGCAAGCGAGGAGAGACGCCAGTGGTACGACTATCTCGACGGCTATATCGCTCGCGACTTTGACATGCCGACGTATGCCCAGGTCATTCGGGCGATCAACGACCTGGTGGAGGACACTGATTATCAGGTTTCCGCGGCCGGAGGGCTGCCGGGTGAGTTGAACATGGGCTGGCAGGCGAAATCGGTGGGCTCTTTCGACGTTGAGTACGGCTACTCATGTATGGGATATGAGATCGCCGGTGCCTGGGGAGCGAAAATGGCCATGCCCGATCGGGAGGTCATCTCGTGGGTTGGCGATGGCTCATACCTGATGATGAACTCGGATATCTACTCGACCGTCGCGACCGGTCACAAGGTGATCTTCATTGTCTGCGACAACGGCGGCTTTGCGGTCATCAACCGGCTTCAGATGAACACGAGCGGTGAGGAATTCAACAACCTCCTGGAGCACACCAAAAGGGTGGACGAAACTCGCGTCGATTTCGCCAAACATGCTGCGTCGTTGGGCGCCATCGCAGAGAAGGTCACCGGGATCGAGGAGCTTCAAGCAGCATTCCGCCGGGCCAAGGCGGCAGATCGAAGTTACGTCATAGTCATCGACACCCATCCTTACGAATGGACAGAAGGTGGCGCCTGGTGGGAGGTGGGTGTTCCCGAGGTGTCCGACCGCGAGCAAGTTCTCGTGGCGCGAGCCGAATGGGACGCCGAGCGCAAGCACCAACGACCAGGGATCTGGGTTGATCATGAGCGGTGATCCCGCATCGATCGCACAGGGGTGGGATTCAAGAGCGGGTGGAACATTCCAAGCCGATCCGGCGACGATGATCGCCGCCGCCGTGGCCGCCAGCCACCGCTCCGGGTTGACGATCCTGGATCAGCCACGGCACGATATGGGGCGCATGGCTGCCGTACTAATATTGGAGAGGATCGGGCAGAACCATACGACTGCCCGCCACGTTGTCCTCTCGCCGAAACTGGTTGTACGCGAGTCGACTGGTCCACCGCCTCCGTGAGACTCGAACGCAACCGGATTCGAAACAATGAAAGCTGACGAATGAGCCGGTAACGGCAAGGAGCGAGCAAATGCTGGAGACCACCTACAAGAGCCCTCTGCACGAAACGGTCAGTGCCTACCCGACGGATTTCTGGAATGACTCGTGCTCCGTCGCGGAGCTGGCCTACGCGATCGAACATGGCGCGGTTGGCGCCACCAGCAATCCAACCATTGTCGTGCAGGTCCTCGAGCAGGAACGACACCTGTGGGAGGACCGTATTCACGACCTGATCGCGGACAACCCTTCGTGGTCCGACGAAGACGTCATGGCCAAGGTATTCGAGGAGATAGCGCTCAAGGGAGCGGAGCTGCTGTTGCCCATCTTCGAGCGCGAGAACGGTATGAAGGGGCGCCTGTCGATCCAAACGAACCCCTCTTACTACCGCAACGTCGAGAAGATGCTCGAACAAGCGGTCCGCTACGACTCGCTGGCTCCCAACATGCAAGTCAAATTGCCGGCGACGAGTCGAGGTATCGCAGCAATGGAGGAAGCAACCTACCGTGGGGTGAGCATCAACGCCACGGTCAGCTTCACCGTGGCGCAAGCCGTTGCGATCGGAGAGTCCGTCGACCGCGGGTTAGCGCGACGCGAGGCAGAAGGCCTGGAGACAGACACGATGACGCCCGTCACGACGATCATGGTGGGCCGGACCGATGACTGGGTCCAGGTTGTCATCCATAGAGATGGCATCACCGTGAACCCGCAATACTTGCCGTGGGCAGGGGTTGCGGTGTTCAAGAAGGCTCTCAGGATCTATCAGGAGCGTGGCTTCCGCTCGCGCCTGCTTGCGGCTGCCTACCGTCACCATTTGCACTGGTCGGAACTCATCGGCGGCGATGTCATTCTCACCATTCCGTCGAAGTGGCAGAAGCTGTTCAACAGCTCCACGGTGGAGGTCAAGGAGCGGATCGACGATCCGGTCGCCCCGGAGATTGTGGCCGAGCTGTACGACCGGGTGCCCGACTTCCGCAAGGCGTACGACGAAGACGGACTGACCGTTGAAGAGTTCGACACCTACGGGGCCACTGTGCGCACACTGCGTGGGTTCATCGCTTCGCACCACGAGTTGACCCGGGTCATCCGCGAAGACTTCATGCTCCCCAACCCGGATGTGAAGTAGCCCGGCGTAGTCGGGATCATTGTGTCGTGATTGTGGATGGCGTCGAGCGGCGCGTCTTTGCCGAGGAGTTGGCCGTCGAGGCCGGGCAGTTGGCTTTGTTGTATCGGGCACGGGAGGATCTCGATGTCCGGTCGAAAGGTCTTCTCGACTGGGTTACCAAAGCCGACCTGGCAACCGAGCAGCTGATCCGGCGCCGTATCGGCGAGTCCTTCCCCCATGACCGCATCCTCGGCGAAGAAGAAGGCGACGATGCACCTCGAACCGGGGCCGGGCACGTCACATGGGTTGTAGATCCAATCGATGGCACCACCTGGTTCGTTTCGGGTCTGCCCAGTTGGTGTGTGTCGATTGCTTGTGTCGACGAGCCGGGCCCTCCCTTCTTGGGCGTCGTCCGTGACCCTGAGGGAGCCGAGACATTCTCCGCGCTGGGGGGTCACGGGCTCACCATCAACGGTTGCCGCGTAGCGGTCCCCAGGAGGGGAATCACCGACGGACTGGTCGGTGTGGGACATCCCCGCAACGCGCGGCACGAGCCCACTCTGACGTTTCTCCGTCGGCTGTTCGCCGTCGGCGGCTTGTTTTGCAACTCCGGATCGGCTGCCCTCGCTCTCGCCTACGTCGCGGCCGGACGACTGGTCGGGTTCTTCGAATCCGACCTCCGGGCATGGGGTGCTCTCGCCGGCGAAGCTCTCATCCGCGAGTCGGGCGGCTGGTCGACCGATTTCATGGGTGACCGATCGCTGACGACCAGCAAGCCGGTGCTGGCGGCAAACCGGGGCAGCGTCGCTGCACTCTGGGATCTGGCCGAAGGCCTGCTGGAGGGGTGGAGCCGCCCCGACCAGCACGACAGTCAGTGAATACGGTGATTCCCTTCAACGGGTCGATCTCCCGATGATCAGGATCCTTGCCGTCGCCGATGAGGTGAGCCAGGCCCTGTATGGGCCACGGTTGAAGGAACTGCGTCCTGATCTCATTCTGGGATGTGGCGATCTCCCCTTTGACTACCTCGAGTACCTGCGGACGAAGGCCGAGACGCCGCTGTTGTACGTCCACGGCAATCACGACCCGTCACCCCGTGGGCAGGTCATATCGGCCTACCTACCCGCCGAATACCCCCAGCGGTCGCCGTCATCCGCTGTCGGTTGTGTCAATCTGGAGGATCGGTGGGAGGACGAGGTCGGCTTGCGCATCGCCGGCCTGGGCGGCTCGATTCGCTACAACGAAGGTGACAATCAGTTCACCCAGGCTGAGATGCGGCGTCGCGTGCACCGACTGACGCGGAGGGCATGGATCCGCCACTGGAGGGACCGAAGGTCTGTCGACGTAGTGATTGCTCATTCACCCCCATTGGATTGCGGCGACGAAGATGATGGGCCGCACCGTGGTTTTGCGGCTTTCCACCGGCTGATCGAACAGCTCGAGCCGAAGCTCATGCTTCACGGTCACATTCACCCTCACGGAAAGCCGCGGCCCGACCGCACCATCGGCCGCACTCGCATCGTGAACGTAATTCCTTATCGTCTCTTGGAGATCGAACCATGACCTACTCGTCGTCTTTTTCCAAGGCACAACGCAAAGAGACTTATAGGCGTCTGGGCAGGGTCGTACGAGGCTCCCAGCCCACGCCTCTGCTGTCTTTCAACGAGCTGCGTGTTCGGCTTCACCTCTTCCAGCAGTCCTATGCCGGCCTGCGCACCATCGAGGTTGCCAGGATCGTCGGAACGGTCGACCGGTCCGACGACTTCGACCGAGACTTCCTCCCCCGAAATCCCCAGACCAGAGAACGCTGGGAGCGCCTCGAGCGAGCCTTCCCGACCCTGGGGTTCCCCCCGATCTCGGTGTATCAAGTCAACGACGTCTTCTTCGTGATAGACGGCAATCACCGGGTTGCACTCGCCAAGCAGAAGGGCGCCGAGTTCATCGACGCTGAGGTGACCCAGATCCACACCGACATCGAGATCGACGAAAACATCGACTTCGAGAAGATGTTCTACCTCGAGCAAGCTCGGCGGTTCATGCAAGAAAGCGGCCTGGAGCGGTCCCGACCGATGGCGCGCATCGATTTCACCCGCCCCCATGGATTCATCGAGTTGCTCGACGTTGTCAAGGCGCACGGCTACGACTTGATGATGGAGCGTGGCGAGGTGTTGCAGCCACACGAGATCGCGGCCGATTGGTACGACCGGGTCTACCTGCCGGCCGTCGAGTCGATCCGGTGGGAGAGGCTGCTCGAAATCGAGCCGGGTTCCACCGAGGGGGATCTCTTCCTGTGGGTGCTGCAACGTCGTCGGGAGCATGATCCCCAGCAGGGGCAGCCATCACTCGAGGATGCGGCACGGCAGGTGGCTCGCGATCAGGAACGACGCATCAGGGTGCGGGCGCGACGCGCTCTCGGTCGGGGCTGAGATCCCGTCTAGGGGGTGGGAACAAGCCAACGTTCGCCATTCTCTGCGGCCAAAAGCCCATATGCGAACGCCCATGCATCAGGAACACTATTCGGGCAAATGCTCGGGCTTGAATGGCGTCGGAAATACTCTGCCGATGATGTTGGGTTCTTTGGATAAGGCGATTCTGGATTTCGAGCGAACCTGGTGGTGCCAGCCTGGCGCCAAAGACAAGGCGATCGAGTTCAGCCTCGGTCTGACTTCAGCTGCCTACTACGAGAGACTGCGGCGTCTGATCGCTCTCTCCTCCGCTTTGGAATATGACCCGCTAACCGTTAAACGTGTTCACCGCATGCTGGATACTCCGGTGGAGAGGGAAGTAGCGATTTGATGACTGACAGGGGACGACACGAGTCAAACGGCGGGGGCGCATTCTACCGGGACCTTGCCATCATGATTCTTGGCATCATTCTCGTTGGGGCTGCCGTGTTCTTTCTTCTCGTTCTGTTCGCCGACGGGCCCGACTCGGCCACAACCACCACCGGGGAGCCCGGATCGACTACTAGCGCCGGGCAATCAACAACTACATCTGATGGGTCCACCTCCTCCACCGCCTCCACCTCATCGACCTCTACGACGCCAACCTCCACGGCGGTGCCAGTGCGGCCACCCGGGGAGGTGCGTGTTGTCGTTCTCAACTCGATCGGACTTGCCGGGGCGGCGGGGCGAATGACCCAACAGCTCGACGACGCCGGGTATCAGACGTTGCCAGCTTCTGACTACTCGCCGGAGCAAGACCCGTCCCGACTCTGGTACCGGGTGGGTTTCTCCGCCGAGGCAAATGAGCTTCTCGAGTTTTTACCCGATGCTCGTGTCGAACCCCTCCTTGACGACAGCCTGCAACCGGGCGCCGACGTGGTCATGATTCTCGGAACCGGCTACGAAGAATGACCGATGGGGTCGCGGGCTCCGGCCGCGGCGTGCCAAGACTCTGGCTTCTTCCTGTTGGCGTTCTGATAGGGATGCTCGGAGTCACCGCGGCTGGCATCTTGAGTCGGTCGCTGTTTCTCGACCTGGTGGCCTGGTGGCCCGTCTGGCTTGCTGCCATTGTGGTTGCCCTCCTTGGTCATGGACGGCGTGTCGGCCGGGTGAAAGTGGCAGGGGTCGTACCTCTTCTGGCAACGGCAGCCCTGCTGGTATTTCTCGCAGGCCATCTCCAAGGATGGTCTGTCATGCCGTCGTCCTCCTCCCAGCTCATCGGCCCTACCGCGGAAGGATCAACGACAGCAGCCCTCACGGCACGAATTGCCGGAACCGTTCGGATCGCCGCCGGAGCCGACTTCCTCTACGAGGTAGAGCCGGTGCGACTGGGTGGGGATATTGGGGTTCCTGAGGCTGTCGAGCAGGTCCAGGAATCCTCCATATCGATTCTTCTCGAGCCCCCGTCGGACCCTGGCTTTTACACCTTCGCCGGCTGGGACATCGTTCTTTCGGCAACTCCGACCTGGAATCTCACCCTGGAAGGGGAGATCGACGCCGACCTCGGTGGGCTCCAGATCACGGGTCTGGTCTTGGGTGGTGACGGCGTCGTCACACTGGGGCAGGCCCTCCAGCAGACACCCGCGTCGATTGTGGGCGAATTCCAGTTGATCGTTCCTGACGGCGTTGCTGTTCGGGTTGTGGGCGTGGCGGTTGTCCCCGAAACCTGGCAGCAGCTGTCTGATGGTTGGAGATCGCCAACGCCCGGCGATGGATGGGTGATATCCGTGCTCACCGGCAGCGCGCTATCCGTGACTGGCGGATAGTTACACTCGCCCGTATCGTGCCCTCCGACCGGCTCAGACAAGCTGCCTTGATCGTCTGGATAGCCGTTGGGTCGGTGGTGCTCGGCTATGTGGCCATCATCCTTGCCGATTCGGTACGCATCATCTGGTTGCCGATTGCCTTTGCCGCCGGGCTTGTTTTCCTGCTCGAGCCAGCGGTGGAGGTATTCGAGAGATTTCACATTCCCAGAATTGCCGGAACCATCCTCTCGTTTCTCATCCTGGCAGCGTCGATCGTCGTCGCAATCACGTTGATTTTCCCACCTGTCCGGGAACAGGCCATCGAGTTGGGTCAACAGCTGCCCGAACTCTATCTCGAGGTGATCAACTGGCTCAGAGACCTTGGGGCACGTCTCGGAGTCGACGTCGAGGAACTGTTGACTCAACAGACCATCGAGGACTGGTTCAACGATCCCGCCAACCAGGAGACGATCCAGAATCTTCTGATTGGTTTTGGGGCAGGGGCAGGTCAGTTGATCCGTGGGGTAACCGAAGGTGTTGCCATCATCGCCCTTGCTCCGGTGTTGGCCCTCTACATCCTCATTGACCTCGACAGGTTCAAGAGGAGCTCCCTGGCTTTGACTCCGCCGAGATACCAGGCCGAAGCAGGGCATGTGGCCGGCGAAGTGGGGACAGCGCTTGGGTCGTTCGTGAGGGGCCAGTTAATTGTGGCGCTGATAGTCGGCGTCGCCTCGAGCATCGGCATGTGGTTCATCGATCTGCCCTTCTGGCTGCTGATCGGGATTCTGGCGGGCTTCCTCAACATGATTCCGTTTCTCGGTCCGATAGTCGGTGGAGCACTGGCTGTTCTCGTTGCTCTTTTGAACGGCGACCCGTGGCAGGCGGTCTGGGCCGTGGTCATCTTCGTGGCGATCCAGCAGGTCGACAATCATGTGATTACTCCCATGATTCAGAGAGCGAGAGTGAATCTCTCACCTCTTGTGATTGTGCTGGCCCTGGTCATCGGCGGCTCGGTTGCCGGTCTACTGGGTGTCCTGGTGGCGGTGCCATTGACGGCAGCACTCAGAATCGTGGTGGGTCATTTGTGGCGTACCCGGGTGTTGGGCCAGTCATGGAAGGAAGCCGCCGAGGCAATGATCGAAATCACGGAACCACCGGAGCGGCTGGCGAGGATCAGCCGGAAGAACCCAGATCAGTCACGTCTGTTCGACACTCAGGAGACGCAGCCGGTCGACAAACCTGGGGATCCGGAGGATCACGGTCCTGGTACCTAGTGGTGCTCAGACCTCGCCCAGGTACGCCTGGCGCATCTGGGGGTTGTTGAGCAGACCCTCTGCGGTATCGCTGAGCACGATGCTGCCCGTCTGAAGCACATAACCCCGATCAGCAATCGAGAGCGCCATGTTGGCGTTCTGCTCGACGACCAAAACGGTGGTCCCGGCTTTGTTGATCCGATCGATGATCTCGAAGTTCTGGGCGACCAAAACCGGCGCCAAACCCATGGAAGGCTCGTCCATCAACAGCACCTTGGGTTTCGCCATCAAAGCTCTTCCCATGGCCACCATCTGCTGCTCACCTCCGGAAAGAGTCCCGGCTTTCTGACTGAGACGCTCCTTGATCCGGGGGAACAACTCGAAGATGCCCTCGAGATCCTTTTCGAAGTTCTCGTCGTCGTCCCTGAGATAGGCACCGATCTCGAGATTCTCTTTGACAGTCATCCTCTTGAAGAGCCGTTTGTTCTCCGGGACCATCGACACCCCGGCCTTGACTCTGTCGGCGGTGGTCCACCCCTTGACGTCTTGACCGTTTAGATGGACAGTTCCCTGGCTGGGCTCGACCATGCCGAGGATGGTCTTCAGTGTGGTGGTCTTGCCGGAGGCGTTGCCGCCGAGCAAACAGACCATCTCGCCCTCGTAGATCTCCAGATCGACTCCCTTGAGAACGTGTACCGGGCCGTAATGGGTGTCCACACCGCGGAGCTCGAGCACCGGAGTGCGGTGGCCGTGTTGTCCACTCATGTGGTTCCCTTGAGGTCGGCGGGCCGTCCCAGGTAGGCCTCGATCACATCTTCGTTGCCGGAGACGTCCTCATAGGTGCCTTCGGCGATCTTCACCCCGTGGTCGAGGACGATGACTCGGTCTGACACACCCTGGACGACCTTCATGTCGTGCTCGATGACGACGATGGTGAATCCCTTCTCATCGCGCAACCTTCCAATCAGATCCGTCAACTCGATTGTCTCCCGCGGGTTCATGCCCGCGGTCGGCTCGTCCAAGAGAAGGACCCTGGGCTCGGTTGCCATGGCACGGGCAATCTCGAGACGACGCCGGTTGGCATAAGAGAGGGTGAATGCGGGCTCATCGAATCGATATCCCACCAACCGGCTGCCAAAGAACGAGAGCACGTCTTTGGCCTTCTCCTCGATCTCCTTTTCCTCGCGCTTGAATGCCGGTGTCTGAAAGATGGCGCTGAAGATCCCTCGTTGTGTGCGGCAATGCTGGCCGACCATGACGTTCTCGAGAACCGTCATGTTGGCGAAAAGACGGACATTCTGGAATGTGCGGGCAATGCCTGCCTTGGTGATCCCCGAAGGTGTGTGGCCACCGATGTCGATGCCGTTGAAGAGAATCTGACCGCCGTCGGGCTCGAACATCCCGGACACGAGATTGAAGAAGGAGGTCTTCCCTGCGCCGTTTGGTCCAATGATGGAGACGATCTCGCCTTCGTCTATCGCAAAGTCGACGTCCTGAATGGCACGGACGCCGCCAAACGCCTTCTCCAGCCCTCGCGTTTCGAGCAGTGCCATCAGTTTGCGTTTTCCTGTTCGGCGGCAGTGTCGACTTTGTCGAGCCAGGCATCCTGGAGGACCTCTTCCTGGTGGAGCTCTTGCTGTCGTTGCTTCGAGGGCAGGATTCCCTCAGGGCGCTTCAGCATCATGTAGACCAGCAGGGCGCCATAGAGAAGCAGCTTGAACTGGCCGAACTCCTGGAGGAGCCCGGGCTGGTTGGGGCCGCCGAGGATACCCACGAGGATCAGGGCGCCGACGGCCACACCGGCAATGTTGCCCATCCCTCCAACGATCACGATGACCAGAATGATGATCGAAGTCACGATCTGAAACGAGCTGGCGAACACGGAGCCCACCTTGGCTGCGAACAGCGCGCCGGCAAAGGAGGCGATGATCGCGCCGGTGATGAAAGCCATTAGCTTCGCCTTCACGGTGTCGACGCCAACAGCCTCGGCGACATCCTCATCCTCACGCATGGCGGCCCACGCCCTCCCGACCCTGGAGTCCTCGATCCGCCACGAGATGTAGGCTGCTACGAAAACGAACGCCATCATTGCGTAGATCATCAGCTCGGGTGTGATGGCGCTGACCTCGGTGCCGGCTACCTGGATTCCCGGGATCTGACGGATCCCTTGAGCTCCGCCGAACAGTGGTTCCAGCCAGTCCGACAGCAGGGTGATCCTGACGATCTCTCCGAACCCGAGGGTGACAATTGCCAGGTAGTCGCCCCGCATCCGGAGGACCGGTGTCCCCACCAAGAGACCGGCGATCGTCGCCACAATCAAAACAAAGGGAAATGCCAGCCACCACGACAGCTCAGGACTGAAAAACGGGGAAAGTGGGGAGGTGAGGATGGCCATCGTGTAGGCGCCTACCGCAAAGAATGCGACATATCCGAGATCAAGCAGACCGGCGTAGCCAACAACAACATTGAGCCCCAACGCCATGATCAAGAAGAACCCGACGTTGGTGAACAACTCGTTGAGGATGCCCCCAAGGAATTGGGGAAAGACGATTATCGCAATCCCGATCAAGCCGATGAGGATCATCTGATTGCGTTTTCCCGGGACCGACGTAGATGTAGTGAAGCGCTCCCTCAAGGAGGTGTCTCTCTCCGAGAGGACAAGGGTGAGTGTCGCAGACAATAGGAACACGACGATGGCCGAGACCACCGTCAGCCCCGAGACCGGGGCATAGAGAAAGTCGGGAATCGCCGGCAGCCAGTCGAAGAAGTCGTCTATCACCGCGTCAAACACCGATGTGATCAAGACGGTTGATATCCCAACCAGCAAGGCCTTGTACAACTTGCGCGGAAGCCAGGCAACGCCCCCGCCGATCGCCGCCAACAGAGCAGAGACAACGGGCAGCACCACAAAAGCCGCGCTGGTGCCGTAACCCAAGGTTATGAGCTCAACCATCTTTGGGCTCAGGTTGAGGAAGGTGCCTCGGAGCTGAGGGAAGGTGTCGACAATAAGGGCAAACGCAGCGAGAAGGAGACCTGCCAATGCTCCGGCGATGGCCGCCTTTGCGATGTCACCTTCGGAGAGCGGAGCGACTTCGAGTCCTTCGAGGGCTTCTCGTCTGGTGAAGCGACGACCTGCGAAGACAGGGATCGAGAACAGCACGAGGTAGCCCATGGTGAGTATCGGGTCGATGATCAAGCGCTCGTTGAACGCGGCGACCATGCCGATGGCCGACACGTAGATCATGGTCAGCCCGGCGATCGAGGCAACTCCGATGACCTCTCGCAAGGACTCCTTAGCAAAAGTGTTTGTCTGGAGGACCGTCGGCGCCGTCACCGACGTCATACCCGGTCCTCCGATCCCAGGCGCTCTCCAAACAGGCCGCTGGGTCGGAATACGAGGACGAGC
>SMUY01231734.1_pt1 | contig 21496 bp, 27 predicted proteins | sample 2456441 | NCBI WGS metagenome assembly SMUY01 (sample SAMN11095931, study PRJNA526329) | marine sediment metagenome | biome: Marine sediment; feature: Surficial sediment; material: Deep marine sediment; isolation source: Hadal surficial sediment | place: Pacific Ocean | collected 2014-11 | depth...
CAGGAACTGAGAGAAAGATGTACATCCGTGCTGAGGTAGAGATCATCAACGAAATAGATGAAAAAGTTCCTCTTGAAACATGGCAACAATTAGCTGAATTGTGGAAACAAAAAATTATTGCTCAGGCTTACCCCCAAAAGATACAACTTTCAGACCTTGAAATGATGCTAAGACATTATGACCTCTTGACAGAGACTCCGACTGTTGATTACATATACTCGCTTTGTGCGCTAGGAGCATCCAGTCCAAATGATCTTCAACCTATATTGGAAGCAAATTCTCTAGAGGATTTGATACTGAGAGTTGAAGATCTACTTAGAAAATAAAAAAAGCAACAGTAAGTTAAATCATTTACATTTGATACTAACTCTTAACGAGAGCAATTAAAATAATTTTGTAAATCCCTTGATGTAATCATATTTAGATCATACTGATCATTTCTACGTGGATGTTAAATACAAAAATTATTCTATAAATACTATGAATACGATAGCATGGAAATGTTACCGATGTGATTTAACATTCACCAAACAATCCTTTGCTATCTTACACAAAAAAATCTCAAATCATCCTGTTAGTGAAATCAAAATAGTATTGGCGTGATCAAAAAAGACCATGGAGTTTAAAAAGTGCCACAAACAAAGTCCATTGTCAGCATAGAAAATGTAGTTGTATCTGCCACAGTAGAACAACCTAAAGACTGTTGGATTTGTGAAAGTAAACATTCCGAAGATCAACTCTTTAAATGTCCATGTGAGTGTCATATACCACCTAAAGTGGTTTTCAAAAAAGGAATACATTCATTTCATTTCTATGTAACGCCGGAGGAAGAAAATTGAAACAATGGAAAAGAAAAACAGTTAGAAAATGAAAAACTAAACCCCTCCTTTTTTACATTTGATACAAACTGTAAATGCGAATATCATTCTCAGTTTGTGTGTAAAAGCAGGCTCTAAATGAGAAAGAATTCAAAGACAATCTTTTTGCACATATACGCACAAAAAACATCCTATGAGGCATTTTTAGCAGGTTTTTAGAATCATTTTTTTAAATAAATCAGAAATTTATTAACAATTATACAGATAATTTCTAGAAGTAATTATGTTTGTTTAGAAAAAACATATTATACCTTAAATAGTTTCAACATCAAATATAGATTACATGGACGGTGATGTGAGAAAATCAGCATAGATGTGGTTTCCAATGCCCATTCCCAGAAATAATAATGTCCATATCTTTCGCTCCTAAACCAATTTTGAGAAACACAATTGTGTTTTTTGTGAGGGGTAAAAAAGGAAACCATATGATGTTTTTTTCAGACACAAATGATATGCCCAAATTGTGCTGTAAGAACTACGGGATTGATTGTGATTTTGAGGTTGAGGGTGAAGACCTGCTAAATCTGAGTAAGGTTTTTGGAAATCATACAGCTCTTGAACACCGTAAGAGGTATGAAAAAGAATCTTTGGTACAATTCATAATTGGTTCAATATGCACATGTCCTTATTGTAACTCAAAGTTTGAAAGTAAGGAACAACTCTCAAAACATATAGATGGAATTCATCATGGTCCAGGTTTCTTAGACATGATCAATAGACAATTCTTATGAAATAGTATGCCAAGTCTTATCTATCGAGATTATGGGTTTGTATTAAATCATGAACTATTTGATACGAACTATTATCAAGTCGTACTACTATAAATAACACAATCGAGATAAACTAAGAAAAGTTTACTAACCCTTCTATGCCAACTGTCGATTAAACTATTCAAGACAAAATTTATCTATTAAAGTTGCTCGAAGCATGATAAATGGAAGAAAAATTCGTCAATATCGATGGAAACAAAATCCGATATTTAGTGGAAGGAAATTCCCAAGAAACTCTAATCCTCATTCATGGTTTGGGAGCTTCTGCTGAAAGATGGGAATATGTAATTCCACTTTTTCAGGAACATTTCAGAATCATTGTGCCAGATTTGATCGGTTTTGGTTATAGTGATAAACCACTGGTAGATTACACCACTGATTTTTTTTCTAAATTTTTAAAAAAATTTTTTGAAAAACTTGAGATTAAGAATCCCATAATTATCGGCTCCTCTTTGGGCGGTCAAATCACAGTTGAGTTTACTGCAAACAATAACGATTTTGTTCAAAAACTTATCCTGGTTTCTCCTTCAGGCATTATGAAGCAATCCACTCCTGCCTTAGATGCATATATTATGGCTGCACTTTATCCTGACGAGGAGAGAGCAAAAAATGCATTTGAAATGATGACTGTCTCTTCAAAACAAGTTGATCCCAAAATAATTGAAAGATTTGTAGAAAGAATGCAACTTCCAAATGCAAAGATGGCATTCATGTCAACATTACTAGGGATCAAGAACGCAGGGAAAATTTCCAACCAGCTTTCGTCCATTACAGTTCCTACACTGATTATTTGGGGTGCCTTGGATCCTATTATCCCTATCAAATTTGCAGATAGTTTTGTTTCCCCAATGAAAGATTGCATGTTTTTTAGAATGGATGGTTGTGGTCATACTCCATATGTGGACGATCCTAACGGCTTTGTGAGAATTATAATGGAATTCTTAGACAAGAAAAAGGACCAATAGTAGTCTTTATATTCCTCTCCTTTCCTACTGTTACCAATGACTGGTAATAAATCCCCATATGATCCCACTGAGATGTTCAAGGAATGGATTAGTAAAAGTGGAAAGGCCCAAGCAGAATTCATTAAAAATTTTGGAGGCTTTATGGGAAGTCAGTCTTCCCAACAATTTGATCCATTAAACACACTAAAAAAAATGTCAGATAAAGCAATAGAAACACAAACTAACGTTATGAAAAATTTTTCCTCTTTGCAATCTAGAGGCTTAGATACTATGTACAATTTGGGTCAAATTATACCCAATCTAATGAATTGGGGAGCTTACAAAACATCCGTTGGCAGCAACGGAAGAATTTCGATTCCAGAGGCTGAAAGAAAGGCCCTCGGATTAAAGGAAGGAGACTTGGTTCAAATCATTGTTCTTCCTTTAGCAACAAAATCAAAAAAATAGGGAGGTGAAAAAATGAGTATGACAGAGAAACAAACCAATGTAAAAGATATCTATGGTGTATGTCAACAAAACGTAGACAAATTATTTAATGAAATTAAGCAACAGGTTCCAAGCTATCATCAATCAGTAACAAACGTTCAACAGGAATACTTGGATGCATGTGAGAATGTAATCAATTCTTCAATTGCACTACAGCAAGAGTTTGCAAGAAAGGCAGGTATCACAACAAACGTTCCAGAGGCAACACTAAAGGTAATTCGTGACACAACAGAAGAGATTGTAAAAGTTAATTCAATACAAAACAAAATTACACTGGCTGTAATCGATGCAACACAACAAAACATCAAGACCTTTAATGATAATGCTAAGGCATTTGGAGATTTGAACAAGAACATTCTACAATCTTGGATTTCTGCATTTACACCAAGAAATAACTAGACATCCATTTTTTTTCTTTTTTTTAAATCTAATTTTAAGAATGTACTTTTAACCACTGACAAAGCTCAGGAAGAATTTTTTTCTGAGAAAATGAGCTGGCTATCATTCCAACATGCCCTGTTGGATATACTTTCAAAGTTTTATCTTCACTTCCAACGGAATAATGTAGTGGCATGCTGCATTCTGGAGAAACAAGGTGATCTCCTACTGCAACTTGTGTAAATAAGGGCATCTTTATGTTTCTCAGCGAAACATTTTTTCCTCCCACATTCATCTTGTTTTGAATCAGAAGGTTGTCTTGATAGATATCCTTAATCCACTGGCGAAAAAGTTCACCAGGAATTGGAGGAGTGTCACTTAGCCATTTTTCAATGCGCATAAAATTATCAACGAAGTTTTTATCGTCAATATTCTTGAAAAATTTAATGTATTTTTCTACTCCTTGTTCAAAGGGTTTGAGGATAGAAAAGCAATAGTACATGAACTCTGGAGGCATATTTCCTACAATTTCAACAAACTTATCAACATCTATGTGCCTGACTAAATTACTAACTACAGTTGTATCTTTCCAACCATCAATGACTGGTGCAGTGGCAATAAAATTTTTGACATTTTCAGGATGAAGAGAAGAATATATCGCAGCCATAGTACCACCTGTACAATATCCTTGCAAAGAAACTTTATCTACGTTTGATTCCCTTTTTACAAATTCTACACAATTATCTAGATAGCCATTTACATAATCATCAAAATCCAAATATTTGTCAATAGATGATGGCGTCCCCCAATCAATCATGTATACATCTACCCCATGTTCTAACAGATTTTTTACCCAACTTTTTTTGGGATGTATGTCCAAAATATGATATCTGTTGATAATTGCATAAGCTATGATTAATGGTGTATGAAGTTGCTTGTCTGTCATTGGTTTGTAATGCATCAATCTAACTTTGTCTTCTTCATATACAACATCGAAAGGAGTAGTTCCAAGTTTTATTTCATCAGGAGCTGTCACTAATTTTGGAGCTTTTGCAACATTTTTACTGAATTTTAATATCTCCGCTATTATTTTTGGGTCAATTTTGATTTCACTTGACAATGTTCTTCACTGTATTTTTTTCTCTTAATTTTGATTCAAGTTTTGAAATTCGTTTTCGAAGAGAGTGAATTTCTCTGTATACATCATCAATTTCTTGTTTATTTGGAAGATTTGCTGATTGTAGCATTACATTCATTATGTTGTTCCAATGTTTTGTCAATTCTAATTCCTTAGCAACAAGTTTACCATAATTCTCTCCAAATTTTTTCGAATCAAACAGTTCTGTAAAATCATTATCAAAAATGTCTATCCAAACTCGTTTGTAAGCCTCAAATTGTTCAGGATCATTTGGAATTTTCGGAGCTTTGAAATTTACTTTTTTCTGAGATTCATTCCACGTATCGATTAATTGCCGGTAATATTCTGTTAAACTGTTGTTAAATTCGATTAAAACTGCACTACCCTCAATTAACTCAGTAGTGATTTTCTTTGCATTTTCAGTAAAATTTCTCATTGGTCCTATAGAGGTAAGCGCTTGTGGCTTGCTTGACATTAAATGAATCAGGTCTGTCCAGAATAATGATAGGTGTTTATAATATTCTGCAACATTTTTAGTAGATTCAGGTTTCACAGTATATTAAAGAAAATGATCGCAATAAATGGTTCGTTTAAAGGATTAAACACGAAAAGTGGGTAAAATTAAAAAAATCACAAAAGAAATCCACCATGCCTAAAAATGAGGACTGCCAGAATCATCAACAATAGTAGAATCTTATCGAAGGTAAGATGCAATAGGATTTAGAGCTCCAATTCTCAAAGCAAAATGGTATTTTTTCATCAAATCAACAAAATCGTTTTTTTACTTTCCCACTTTCATACCTAGGTCATTAAATAAACTAGTTTGTTTTTGAATTAATTGTTACAATTTATTGTAGATTAATTACTTAAAAAACTATAATCTTCTAAAATTAATTAGAAACTATAATATTTTTGTATTAGAATGGATTTACTTGAATTAGCAGAAGAACATTTTCTATTTTCTCTTACAATTGTTCTTGGTATTGGACTTTTACAGGGAGGAGTTTTGGCAAGAGGTCTCAGACATCGATTTCCTAGTTTGAAACGTCATGCCAGATTAGCTTCTGTCATTTTACTTTTACTGTTTTCCATTAATGCTATTGCAAATGTTTTCAAGTTCGCAATTCCTGAAAAATTAATTATTTCTGATTTAACAATCCCTTCAGCACGTGAAGAAGGATATGCTTTTGTGATTAATGTTTTAGGACTAAATGTTGGGTTTGCTATGGTGGTCGCAATGTTTATTTCTGTAACCATTATCTTGTTTCTGAGATTTGCTGACCTTTCACGACCATTTCGTTATTTTATTTTTGGTATTAGTGTTATCATGGTGCTGGTAGCTGGTATTAGTAGATTTACTGATTATATTCCAACTTTGTTTCAAATCTTAATGTACGCCCTCTACCAATTTGGCTTAACGATTGGAATATTCCTGGTTGCAAGAAGAAAAGAAACGGATTTCTATGCAGAATTAGAATAAATGAAAATTATTTTTCTAATTGTATAAATTTTGAAAATTGGACTAGGAAAAACCTAGTCTTGAAGTAACTTTCTCAATCCGGCACATCTGTTTCTAATAGTTACCTCAGTGACACCCGAGGCAACTGAGATCTCCTTTTGAGATTTTGCTTCCCCGTTACTAATGCAAGCTAGATAAAGTGCAGCTGCTGCGATTCCCATGGGATCTTTACCTGCAATCATTCCAATCTTTTTTGCTTTGTTTAGTATTGCAATTGCCTTTCTCTTACTCTTTTCACTTAGCTCTACAAAACTAGCAATTCTAGGTATTACGTTGATAGGATCTACTACAGGCATTTTTAGATCTAATTCTCTGAAAATTAATCTATAGCATCTTGCCACATCTTTTCTTTTGATGTTGATTCCTTTTGCCATGTCATCAAGCGTTCGTGGTGTTCCAGTATGTCTACAAGCAGCATACAAACATGCCGCAACTAAACCATAAATAGATCTTCCTCTTACTAATTTTCTTTCCATTGCTTTTCTGTAAATATATGCAGATTTTTCTACAACCGCATCTCCAAGTGCTAGTTTGTCTTTTAGTTTATTCATTTCATTCAAAGCTAGTCTGAGATTTCTATCTGCTGAAGAGTGTGCTTGACTTCTACTATCCCAAGTTCTTAATCTCTCAATCGAACTCTTCATACCAGCAGAGAGAGGCTTTCCTGTAGAATCTTTGTTTGCAACTCCAATAATTGTTGAGAGTCCCATATCGTGCATCATTAAAGAAGTTCCTGTACCAACTCTAGTTCTATTTGATTCCCCATTTGAAAATGTTCTCCATTCTGCACCAATATCTTCTAATTTTTCATTGATTACAAATCCACAAACTTCGCAAAACAATTCTCCAGTATTTTCGTCAGTAACAATTTTTCTTTTACTGCATGATGGACATTTTTGCTGTGAAATGATTGTATTGTTTATCATATCAGCTATGATATTGTGGCTTGATCTACTTATTACTATTTTTCAATAAATCTTAGGGTGACAAGTGTGTAGGTTGAGCTAATGATCATTCTAACTTTGTATAATAAGACATTTTGAGAATGCTTTTTAGCTGGTTGTGTTTTATGTGTCATAATGAGTGAATCAAAACCACGTATTGTGGGCGTAGAAATAATAAAATAAAACGGTATTGATGTACATTTACGCACAAAAAGTTCGTAGGTACTCACGTTATAATGTAAAGTTTGTTTGTTGTAGAATAAAAAAAGAAAGGGAAGTTAGTTTATCTGGATGTCGTACTCAAATAATGACTGAAAAACACGTATCGTCTACATTCTATTTTATGCCGTGTCAATATTGTCCAGATTGTGATGAATTGCTTTGCAAATTAAATTCTGACATCAAGTGGAATTTTAGAGGGTGGTGTAGTAACTGTAAACTTATTTGGTTATTATCAGGAAATTACTGTGGCAAAGACCTACATTCAAGAACTAAAGGCCCAATTGATTCGATAAAGGTAATATTTGAGAAAAAACAAAAACGCTAAATGTTAACGGAAGCCAACGAATATAGATTTTCAATTTCAGCCAATGAACCTCGATGGACAATTTTGGCTATTGCATCAGCTTCCGTATCTATTGTTATGTGTTTTAATTATAAAATAGTATTTTTCAAGAATGAAGATCGCTTTGGTTTTAAAATTTATTTAAAAATTCTTTGTTAATTTAACATGTATTCAGAAAAGATTTGGTAAATTTTATTGATGAAAAAGATATAGTTATTCTATGGTAACAGCGTATGTGTTAATTGTTTGTGATTTGGGTTATGAGGAACAAATCATTGAAGAGCTGAAGCATCTTTCAGATGTTAAAGAGGTACAGGGAACTTTTGGTGCCTATGACATTCTTGCCAAACTTGAATCGGATGAACACAGTACTCTTAGAGAAACAATAACATGGAAAATTAGAAAATTAGACAAAGTCAGGTCTACTCTAACCCTTATGGGAATAGAGGGTCAGGAGTAAGAGAAATCAACATTTGATACGAACTGTTAAAGAAACAGAGTAAACTAATCTGAGATAGTATCGCAATCATTCTTACCTTTCCAACTCTTACCCCCAGCTTCCCTGCATTGTTGTTTTGTTACATTTCTCAAAAGGACTTCATCTTCTTTGCAGTTCGAATTTTTATAACAAGTACCACGTTTTAGTTCACGATGTTGCTTGGGTTTTGGAATTTTGTTTTGTGAAGTTTCTATTTCCGGAGTAGGTGCATTCATAAGGTCTTTGAGCATTTTGTCTAATGTCTTTATATCCCTTGAATCTGGTTTGGTGATTTTTGGCAAAATCGGTTTTCTTGCACCGGACATCTAAGACAATGTCTCCTGTGCTAAACATAACGTTTTGTATGGAATAAATTAATTCTAATTTACAGTTCGGATCAATTGTCAACCACATCTACTGAAAGTAAAAGTGGCACAGAAAGTGCATCAGGATTATACACACTTTCCCAAACAAAAATCTGAATCGTATATGTACCAGCAGAGATTGGAGTCCATGAAAGGGCTGGAGAAAAGGTCTGTCTAGGAGTAAAGCTGCCAGTAAGCCAAGAAAGTGTCGTCACCACGTCGTTTTCATCTCGAATTTGTACAATGTAGGCAAATTTTTGATCACGATCTTGACCATTTGAGAGGTCAGCTACTACCATTACCTGTTTATCTACAGTTACCTTATCTTCATCTTGGGATACAAGCTGTGCATTTTGTATAATGGAATCATCAGAAACTGCAGCAAATACTGCATTATTTAGTAGGAGAAATATCGGAAGGAGAGCAAGAAGATAACTATTCAATGTAATCATTTAGTGTTGGTGAGATAAGTATTTTGAATTCCTTATAAGATTTTTCTGTTACATCAAACACTAGTTTTGTTTTTTGCAAAGCTGATTTGATATTGATTTTGATAAATATAAGCAGTGTTATTTTTACGAATCGTGTTAATTTAGTAAACAATAGGCGTACTTTGGTGTAAAGGAAGGATACATAATGTGATTGGGATCAGAAGAATGCTCAAGACCAACTGAATGTCCTATCTCATGAGTCATGATTTTTTCTACACTGTCCACATCATACAATTGAAAACTTCCATCACATGAATAATCTCCTAAGGTTACTTCTACTACGCCCTTACCAAGGTGAGCATGACCTAGAATTTCATCTGGGTTACATAGGCCTTTCTCATGTCTGTCTTTATCACATAGGTCTCGAACAACCCAAGTAACCCACACATTAGCCTCTGGTTTGATATCAATATATGAAAACTCTACCTGTGCATCTTGTCCAGTCTTTGTAGTAAATTCATAGTGCTTCCAAAATTCTATTGAATTATTGAACGTGCTTACATGATCAAGGGGCAGGCCTGGCGGCTGTTCATTTACAAATATTTTGTAGTGTATAACTAATGTGCCATTTACAATTTTATAAGTCGGATCAGGGAAGTTTCTTGCAGCCAATTGGACCTCTTGATCAAAATTCCATTTTACATAATCCCTTAGGAATTTCTTAATAACGTCAAAACTAGGATTTGGAAATTCGATATATCTTTTTTCCTTTATCACATTTCTTGAAACATCCTTAAGGTATGTTTCGAATAATTTAAAATCGTCTGCTCGCTCTTTTTCAAAATCTTCCAAACTTTTTTCTACCTGGATAATCATTATGCCATTTTGTATCATATAGTAAATTCCAGAAAGAAAATCGTCAGTTGAAATCTGATTATCTGCCCACCATCGGGCATTATTCTTTATCCAAGGAGGAATTGATTCTGAAGAAAATGTACTTTGTTCTGGAGGAACTATATCTATTATTCCATTTTCAATCAGATACTTGATTCCAGTAATGAAATCTGAATCACTGATAATTCCATTCCCCCACCACCCTGCGTTGTTTTTTACCCAAGTAGGAATGGTAGTTTGTTTTACAGTAATTGGCGTTGGTTTATCTGTAGGGGTATAGGGATATTTTTGGATGACTTTATCTACAAATTCATTATAATTAGTGATAACAACACTATTGGGATCAACTTCTGAAGCCTTTTTGAAATATTGTTTTGCTTCTTCATATTCTCCTAAATATCCAAACCCAACTCCCATTCCCGTTAATGCAAGTACATCATTTGGATTTTGTTGTAAAATTCTGTAAAATTGTTTGAGTGATTTTTCATGATAGCTTAAAGAATTTTCCGCCTGTCCTAAATTACTTAAAGCAATTCCCTTGATCTTTAGGGTTGAGATATTATCGGGAACCAATTCTAAAATAGTATCATAGATTACTATAGCTTCCTTATACTCTCCCTTGGTAAAATGTTCATTAGCCTCTTTAAACAATTCAGGAGTTTCATTTACATCCTGTGCAAAAATTTGGCCAGATGTCAATACAATAAAGATAATAGTCAATGGCAGAAATAGTATCTTCATCATTAAGGAAATTGAGAGTTTTAAATTTAGATATATTTTATTCCGAATATAGTATTTTTGGAAGGTTTATTAGAACTCACTAATTTTTTTGAAGAATCAATGAATTCAGAACAGTTAGTTAATCATTTTCCAACTTTGGTTTCAGTTTTTCACATATATCCTGCCTAAAACTTAACAATTCTTTATTTGTTGATTTGTAATTCTAATTGATGTTATGTCTTTCAATGTTCTACATCCTTGGAATAAATATCAACTAGCTAATTCCTTCCTCCATTTTGTTTAGCTTAACTCCAGGTTTTAGCTTAAGCTATTTAGCTTTGCCTATTTTTCCTCATGTATTTATAATATAACGGAGTTATTTTACTTAATGGCAACTGAAAATATTCAAATGGATTATTCAAAATATGACTTTAAAGATTCAACAGAGATGTATGTACATCTCAGTAAGAAGGGCCTCACAAAAGAAACCGTTATTGACATTAGTAAAATGAAAGATGAGCCACAATGGATGCTGGATTTTAGATTACGTTCTTATGAAATTTTTATGCAAAAACCAATGCCAAATTGGGGTGCTGATCTCAGCTCTATTGATTTTCAAAATATCTATTATTATGCAAAGGCTACTGAGAAAACCGCAAAAAGTTGGGATGATGTCCCAAAAGATGTCAAAAATACATTTGACAAATTAGGAATTCCAGAAGCAGAAAAGAAATTTCTTGCAGGAGTTGGCGCTCAATACGATTCAGAAGTTGTATATCACAGCCTGAGAGAGGATTTAGCAAAACAAGGAGTTCTTTTCTTAGATACTGACACTGCATTAAAGGAACAACCCGAAATTTTCAAAAAATACTTTGCAAAAATGATTCCGCCGGAGGACAACAAATTTGCTGCATTAAACAGTGCTGTCTGGAGTGGTGGCTCGTTCATCTACATTCCACCAGGAGTTAAGGTTGACATGCCTTTGCAAGCTTACTTTAGAATTAATGCTGAAAACATTGGTCAGTTTGAAAGAACCCTGATAATTGTTGATGAAGGTGCTGAGGTTCACTATATAGAAGGTTGTACTGCTCCAGTATATTCATCTGAATCATTGCACTGTGCAGTTGTAGAACTAGTTGCTCATAAAGACGCAAAGCTAAGATACACAACAATTCAAAACTGGAGCAGCGATGTATACAATCTTGTAACAAAACGTGCTTATGCTTACGAAGGTGCAACAGTTGAATGGATTGATGGAAACATTGGAAGTAAAATCACAATGAAATATCCAGGCATCTACCTACTTGGTGAAAGGGCTTACGGTGAAACCCTATCCGTTGCATTTGCCGGAAATAATCAACACCAAGACACAGGAGCAAAGATGATACATTTAGCCCCATACACAACTTCCAAAGTTACATCAAAATCTGTGACTCGTGGTAATGGAAGATCCACTTACAGAGGACTGTTAAAAGTAGTAAAGGGAGCTACAAATGTTAAAGCAACTGTAAGATGTGACGCATTATTACTAGACGATACATCAAAAACAGACACCTATCCTTACATGGAAATTGATCAGGAAGACGCCACTATTACACACGAGGCGACTGTTGGGAAAATTGGTGATGATCAAATCTTCTATTTAATGACAAGAGGATTCACCGAAGAAGAATCACTTTCACTCATAGTAAATGGATTCATGGAGCCATTTACAAAAGAACTACCAATGGAGTATGCGGTAGAACTTAACAGATTAATCAAATTAGAAATGGATGGCTCGGTAGGCTAAAAAGTGACATTATTTCACCTAAATCTGATTAATGATGTCACAACTATCTTTGTCAGCAATTAATTCAAGTCATATTGAGGAACTTTCCACCTCTAAAAAAGAACCTTCGTGGTTGAAAGAATATCGAAAAAATTCACTTTCAATTTACCAAGAAATGCCTATTGAGGTTTCCCCTTTGTACAGTAAATACACGGATGTAAATAAGATGGATCCTAAACAAGTATCGCTTTCCATAAGCTCCGATGCAGCCGTTCCAGAATTCCTTAACAAGAGAGTGTCAGAGCTAAAAAATACTACCTGCATTTTTCAAATTGGTTCAAACATAATTAGTGTCAACCTTTCTGATGAGCTAAAATCACAAGGCGTTGTGCTTTCTTCAATCGATGATGCATTAAACAATCATAATGAACTTGTAAAGAAAGCTTTAGAGGCCTCAAATTCCAAAGAAGATAAATTTACTGCATTAAATAACGCAGCTTTTAATTCTGGAATGTTTGTTTATATTCCAAAGAATTTAATTCTAGAAGATCCAATTTATCTCCTTTCTTGCTTGTCTGTAGATGGCATATCTACAATAACTCGTAACATAATTGTTGCAGAGGAATCAAGCAAAGCTACCATTGTACAAGAATTGTATGCTCCTTATTCATCTAAACAACAAGCCTATCTAGAATTGTTAAACACACACGTTGGTGTAAATAGTCAACTAGATATAACTACACTACAAATGATGGAACAAAGCGCTGTTAACTTTTCTACTAGAAGAACGGATGTTGCACAGGACGGAAAAATCAACTGGTATCTTGGATTGTTTGGTTCTCTACTTTCAAGGTATAGAATAGATTACTATCTTAATGGTACAGGTGCATATGTAAATGACTCTGAAGTGATTTTTGGGAACAATGAACAATCATTTGATTTGCAAACAAACTTAATCCATCAAAGCCCTAATACTGAAGGAAGAGTTAACGAAAAATCAATTTTAAAAAATAAATCAAAATCATTGTTTAAGGGAATGATTAGAATTAAAGAAAATGCCAGCAAGTCACAATCATTCCTTTCAGGACGTTCAATTTTGCTTGATAAGGACACAAAATCAGTTGCTATTCCTGGTCTTGAAATTTTTACTAATGATGTAAAGGCTACTCACTCAGCATCAGTGGCAAAAATCGATGAAGAACAAATTTTCTATCTAAATACTAGATGTCTTAGCCGTTCTGAAGCGGAAAGGGTGATTGTGGAAGGATTTTTAGAACCACTTTCAAGAAAAATGTCATACCAAGTTCGAGCATGGATAGCATATCTAATAGAATCAAAATGGAGTGGACGTAAATTGACAATCAATACTGACGAAGAACTCAGAAAATTTATCGAGATTGAAGAAACTCGTTATAATGAAGAAACTGACATTGAACAACATTACAAGTACAGGTGATAAAACTGGGTGAGTGGATAAAAGCGTGTAATACAGACCAAGTTAGTAGTGGAAAGTTATTTGGATTTGATCATAATGAAAAGAGAGTATTACTATCAAACTTGAATGGAAAAATCTATGCAACAGATTTGATTTGCACTCATGCAGAAGCAGATCTGTCTACAGGATTTTTGACTGAAGAAGGAATTAGATGCCCGTTACATCTATCAGTTTTCAATCTAGAAACTGGTGAACCAACAAGTCCTCCGGCAGAAAAACCATTGAAAACTTACAATGTTAAAATACAGGAAAACGAGATTTACGTGGAGGTTTAGCTACATGCAACGCACAAAATTATCAATTGAAAATGTGAGAAAAGACTTTGCAATTTTACAAAGAAAAGTACGTGATAACAAACCATTAGTATATCTTGACAATGCTTCTACAACCCAAAAACCAAAACAGGTCATTGATGCGTTGATAAATTACTATAACAATTACAATGCAAATATACATAGAACAGTTTACTCAATTGGTGAAGAAGCCACTGAAGCTTATGAAAAGACAAGAGACAAAGTTGCTAAATTCTTAAACATTCCAATGCGTGAAGAAATTATCTTCGTAAGAGGAACGACTGAGGGAATTAATCTAGTCGCATATGCATGGGGACGAAAACACATTAAGGAAGGGGATATCATCGTCACAACTGAATACGAACACCATAGTAATATCGTTCCATGGCAGCTCTTAGTGAAAGAAAAGGGGGCCAAATTAGAATACATTGGAGTTGACGATAATGGAGAATTAATTTTAGAGCATCTTGATACATACCTAGCAACAGGAAAAGTTAAGCTAGTTACCTTTAGCTTAATGTCAAACGTTTTGGGTACAATTACTGATGCAGAAAAAATTATTTCTAAATGTAAAGAGAAGGGAGTCAAAACTCTAGTAGATGCAGCACAAGCAGTCCCTCACTTGAGCGTAGACGTTGAAAAATTAGGCTGCGACTTTTTTGCCTTTTCTGGACACAAAATGTTAGGCCCTACCGGAATTGGTGTTCTGTGGGTTAGAAGAGATGTTCTAGAAACAATGGACCCATTCCATGGTGGTGGCGATATGATCCGTGAAGTTCACAAATACGAAGCTACATGGAACGATTTACCCTACAAATTTGAAGCAGGAACTCCAAACATCGCTGATGTGATTGGATTTGGGGCTGCAATTGATTATCTTTCAGAACTTGGAATGGATAATGTTAGAAAACATGAAATGGAATTAACAAAATATACCTTAGAAAAAATGTCACAGATTAAAGGAATTACGATATATGGTACTAGAGATATTTCAAAACGAGGTGGTGTGATCTCTTTCAATTTCCATGATGTCCACCCTCATGACGTTGCTACAATAGTTGATGGAGAAGGAATCGCAATTAGATCTGGTCATCATTGTGCCCAAGTTTTAATGGAAAGACTTGATGTTGCTGCTACCAATCGGGTAAGCTTCTATATCTATAACACAAAAGAAGATGTTGACAAACTTGTTCAATCACTATCTAAAGTCTCGGAATTGTACAAATTATGAGTGAATCACTTTATACCGAAATAATTATTGATGAAGGGAAAAATCCCCAAAACCACGGCACTATTGAAAATCCCGATATTTCCCATCATGATTCAAATCCAACGTGTGGAGATCAAATCACTTTACAAATGAGTATTAAAGATGAATTAATTGCTGATGTTAAATGGCATAGACATACTGAGGAAGGTAAGACGGCTGAGGATCGTAACAAGAATTGTACCATTTGTATGGCCTGTACTTCAGTACTAACACAAATGATTAAGGGAAAGGATCTTGATTATGCAAGAAATTTAAAAAAAGAAGAACTTTTGTCTGAGCTTGGATTAGAATACTTGTTAAAACAAAGTCCAATCAGAATAAAATGCGCTTTGTTATCTTTGAAAGTGTTAAAGTTTGGGCTCTATTCTTATCTGGCCAAAAAATTAAAAGATTCTTCCTCCCTCGATAACTTAAAAGAAGAGGCAGCACACCTTTACTAACATGGGTGATTTTAGTCCCAAAATCCCTATTCCTATCCAGATTAGAAAAATAATTTTTGAGAAATTCAATGATACGGAGACTAGATTCACAAATGATGAAATCTTTGAAATCATTAAAAAAAATGGAGACATAGATAATTCTTGGACAATTGATGATATGGAACCCTACTTTAATGAAATATGCCGGAGTGAATTAACAAGAAACATCGCACAAAACCTTACAACATTATGGTTCAAGCTATTCGATCCTCTCGAAAAGCTTCATTGTAATTCCTGTAATTTTGATATTTATCTGGGACTTTCTGAAGAGCGGGTTTGTCCTAACTCAAATTGTAAAGCAACTATTTAGCTCGTTTCCTGCTTGCAGCGTTTTCTAGAGATTGCATCATTGGTAATTTTTCACCAGCTAAATAAAGAACTAATGCTCCTCCAGCAGTGCTAACATGATTAATTTTTCCAGCTAAACTATAACTTTTTAATGCAGCAGTTAGATGTCCGCCACTAACAATTGTGGTGGCCATGGAGTTTGCTACTCCTTCTAGCATGGCCTTTGTGCCGTAGCTAAACTGTTCCTTTTCAAAGAAACCTGGTGGACCGTTCATGAAAACCGTTCCAGCGCCATACATTATTTTTTTATAATGTTCTACAGTTTTTGGTCCAACATCTAATATATCATCCCCCTTATTCACATCTCTAACATCCAACTCAACCCTAGAACCATCCTTATCAATAGCAACATCCACAGGAGTTGAAAATACATCCGGATACTCACCTATCAATGAATGAGCCATTGATACAGCTTCGTCTTCTCTTTTGATCCCAAGCGTAGATTTGATTCGACCTTGGGCTCTCAAGAAAACATTGCCAATTAGTCCTGTTAACAAAACATAATCCGCTCTTCCATTTTTTATGAGAAGTTTTAATGCTTCTAATCTGTCAGGAACTTTTGCTCCCCCTAAAACAACCACATGAGGGGCCTTTGATACAGTCATAATCTCATCCAGCTTTTTTATCTCTCGTTCAACAATTCTTCCAGCACAAGAAGGTAAAATCTGTGAAAATCCAACAATTGATGGATGTGATCGATGTGCACTTGGAAATGAATCTAACACACATAAATCAAATAATTTTGCTAGTCTTTGCACCATGATAGTTTTTGCTGCATCTGAAGGGGAAAATTCATAATTTTCTTCCGCACAAAGTCTTAGATTATCAAGTAACAAAATTTCTCCATTTTTCAAATTTTTTACTTCATTCTGAGCGGCAGTGCCAATTACATCTTGAACATATTTTACTTTTTTATTCAATAATTCTTCAAGTACTTTGGCGTGTTTTTCCATCCCTGTGTAGTCCTTGTTACCGACCCTTCCTTGATGTGACGCAACAACAAGTTTTGACTCGTCCAACGCCTGAATGGTTTCAGTAGCTTCTTCAATCCTCCTTGAGCCAAGAATTTCCATTGTTTTTGAATCAATGGGACAATTCATATCAACGCGCAAAAATATTGTTTTATACTTTACGTCAAAATCATCTAGTGTCAAGAAATTCACACACTTACTTTTTTTTTACCCTGTTAAAATCTTTGAGTCGATCAGAATTTCATCATTTGTTTCTATAATGTTTTAGATTTACAGATGAAAAATCTTAGTGACAAATATTTCCAACATTTAATATACAAACTATTGAGAATAATTAAAAATGATGTCTATGAGTGATGGATAGTTGCAAAATTGGATTTTTGAAATAAGATCAAGACCTTTTTTTCTCCTTATGTTGTCATTTATTATTGTCACACTTTTAGTTATTTCTGAGATAACTGAAGAATTTGATCAGTCAGTCATAATTTACTTTGATTCAATTGCAGGGAATCCAGGATTTGATTTGTTAATGCAATCGATTACAGAAATAGGTGATCTTTTCTATATGTTATTTCTCGGCATCGCTTTAATCATTATCAAAAGAACCAGGAGAGTAGGAATTACAATTATGATTTTACTAGTTTTTTCTACAATACTAACAGGATATATCAAGTGTGGGGTGGATAGAGAAGGTCCAAGTCTTGAGTTTTCTGGAACGTTTCCGATTCTATTAGAACGAGATACATTTGCCCTCTTTTGTGAGGGAGGGGCAAACGACTCCTTTCCTTCTGGTCATGCAGCAAGAGCAGTCATTTTTGCAATTATTCTTGGCTATTCTTTATCTGGTAGATTCCCAAGAGGATGCTATCTATTGTTGATTTACCCTTTTTTGATGTCTATCAGTAGAGTCTACGTTTTACAACATTTTCCAATGGATGTGATTGGCGGTACAATTCTTGGGATGTTACTGGCAGGAGCATTAGCAAAGAAAACAAAATTGTATAAAATATTGGAAAAATCAAAATCCTAATTCTTCTAAGGCACTAGAACTAATTAATACGATAGCATAATGTGCTTCGTCATGATGATATGTCCAATATCTTATATTTTGATCTTTTTTGTGTTTTCGTAACCAATAATTGACACCTGTTGTCACTATGTAACCAATTCTTTTCGCAATTTCCGAATCTTTAGGCATTAATACCTTATACCCATCCTTTCGATTTTCAAATCCGTGTTTTGCAATTTCCTCAGCAGCATCGCTAGCATCTTTTTCATCTTTCAGGTCAAAGATCTTTGAAATTGGAAGTTTGGAGGGATGAAATTCCATGTAATAGTTTTATGTTTAAAAAATTTACTAATATTTCTTCATGATGGCCTTTTTATATTTTAATTTTTTTAAATGTCAAATTTCTTTACCGAAAAGTCAAATCCTTATCATATTAACAACTTAATCCATGAGAATCTTGAAAATATCTATGTCATCGTTAGTAAGATTGGTCAAGAAATTACAAGAAAAAAAATCTGAAGTAACTAAATTAAAAAGGAAGGCTGAAAGAGAATTTGAAAAAGCAAAATTTCTTCAAAAAAGGTCCGCATCAGGATTAGTTTCGATTGAAAAGAGAGTCGTGTTGGCACGCGAACACCTCTCAGACGTTTCAAATATTCTTAATCACAAATTAGCACAACAAGAAAGTATACAAAGACTACTTGTGGCAGCAGAAGAACGTCTAAATCGTGAAAATGAGGCAAAAGAACGAACGAAGCACGAAATTGAATTTGCTGAATCTGCAGAAGAGAAAAAAAGTGCTCAAGCAAGGCTCAATTCAATCTTAGATGGGATTAATGACATAACATTTGAAATTAAGCAAAGAAAAAAGATGGGCAAAACAGTCACTGATACTATTGAAGAATTTAAAAAATCTAAATCTAAAATCTCAATCAAAATTCATAAAGAAGTTCGAGAAAAACCCGAATTACAAAATTTAATCAAAAAAAGTAAAAAGTATTCTGAACGATTTGCCACACAATTTGCTAGTAAAATCAGGCTGGAAGAATCTGCTCAAAAACATCTTGAGAAGGTCACAGTAAAGTTAGATGAATTACAGAAACAGAGAAGAAAACTTGTTGCCCAAAGACCAAAACGAAAAGCTGCTAAAAGAAAAGTATCTAAACCACAACGAAAAGCTGCTAAAAGAAAAGTATCTAAACCACAACGAAAAGCTGCTAAAAGAAAAGTATCTAAACCACAACGAAAAGCTGCTAAAAGAAGCTAGTTTTGCCTGAAATTCTTCTGTAGGATTAATATGGTTAATAATGAATTAAAATTTTATGTCAAAAAACGAAAAAATTTCTGTAGAAATTTCATCATTACCTGAATTAAAGGATCCTAAATTAATTTGTGGTTTACCTGGAAGTGGCTATGTGGGAAAATTAGCAGTGGATTATCTAATTGATAAATTAGATACAAAACAATTTGGCAAAATTTATTCTTCATCATTTCCTCCTCAAGTTTCTATTCATTCTGATGGCACTGTAGATTTAGTAAAGAATTCTCTATTTTACCACAAATCCGATGAACATGATCTAGTTCTCTTAACAGGTGATGCACAACCAGTTTCGGCCCAAGGAGAATATGCTTTAGCTGAAGAAATTATTGGACTCTGTAAAAAAATGGCTGTAAAAGACATCTATACTCTTGCTGCATATATCACTGGAAAATTTTTTGATGTCCCTAAAGTTTATGGAACTGCAACTACGCTTGAAATTGTAAACGAATTTTCAAAATACGGCGTGTTAACGATGAATAGTGGCTACCTTACTGGAATGAATGGAATAATAATTGGAATTGCAAAGCGCTCTTCTATTTCAGGAAGGTGTCTTTTAGGAGAAACTTCTGGATATGTAATTGATGCCAAGGCATCTAAAGCAGTACTTGAAACACTTTCTAAAATTTTGAACATAAAAATCGATATGTCAGAATTAGAACAAAGAGCGAAAGATACTGAAGAATTGATTAAAGCCCTTCGCATGCAGGCTGCCACTCAAGCTTCTTCCGAACAACCAATGACCATGCCTAAAGGCGATGATGATAAAAGCTTGGGGTATATCAGCTAATGAAAATTCCCAAGTCCAATCAGATCCAAATTCTCCACTGATGAATACCATAACCCTATTAGTAATTTCTGGACTTAATCATTGGAATGGTATTGATAATAATTGGAGCTGTTATTTCGGTAATTGATTGGAATAATGGAAAAGATAGGTCTAGATATGTTTAAGGATTAACTAGCATTTCTCCGAATTTGCCTTTAGTAAGGGATACTTCGCCTTTGAATGAATTAGTGTAACCATTTTTAATAACAACAGTATCCCCTTCATTTACCTTCCCGATGTCATCTCCCCACAAAGTTAATTTAATCTCACCTGAATCGTCTGATAGAATTGCATCACACACATCAATAGTTCCACCAGCTCTCATATTGACATTTCTGACTTCGCCTTTGCTCTTCACCGTTCCCTTTGTGTTGATCTTATCTCTCATGTTCTGAACTTGTGATATTGGAACTTCTTGACTCAATTTAATCCTCTTACCTTTTTTTGAGGTAATTATAAGTTTTTTTATAATCAAAATTGCCAGTCTAACGCTCAAATTCAAAATCTAATTTAAAATATTCTAAAGAATTTATTACCCCCCCCAAATCACACAAAATTTATGAATGTCTGAAATGGCAATTGACAAATAGTGGTTTTTTTGAATTGCTGTTGCAGGGGTATCGAAGCCCGGTCAACCGAGAAGGACTCAAGATCGGTTCAATGGGAAATCCTTTCCTTTAGGGGTTCGTGGGTTCAAATCCCACCTCCTGCACCATAGATAAAGTTCAAATCCCTGTGAGGGTGTGGAACTCACAACATCACCTCATTTTTTCTAAATCCAATTCTTCAAACTCTTTGATGAACACACCGAGTTTTTCTAAGTAATAATCGAGAATTGGTCTCATGTCTTTCCGTCTTAATTTGTCTTCAAGTTCTTTCCTTTGTTCATCCGAAATTTCTTTTCCAAAATCGATTCTTAGTTCAGGTCGCTTTTCTAAATAGGTCTCTGTCCACATTGTCTCAAGATATCTGTGACGATACCCTTCTTCCCCAGGTTTACCAGTGTAAAGACCTCCCATTGTGCCAGCATAGCTGTGATGAGTTATGACATCTCTCTTCTTCAGAAGGTGATACATCATAGGATCGTCTTTCAGCTCTGCAACCTTTTTAGAATGGAGTGTTTCAAATCGCTGAATGAGTTCACGTTCAGGATGTTCTTTTCTAGTCTCTTTCTTGTATTCTGGA
>SMUY01085063.1_pt1 | contig 21480 bp, 20 predicted proteins | sample 2456441 | NCBI WGS metagenome assembly SMUY01 (sample SAMN11095931, study PRJNA526329) | marine sediment metagenome | biome: Marine sediment; feature: Surficial sediment; material: Deep marine sediment; isolation source: Hadal surficial sediment | place: Pacific Ocean | collected 2014-11 | depth...
CACCAGAGAAGCGATGGAACGCAAACTGGCTTTGAGTGCCGGGCCGCCGTCGCCGCTGTCCTGATGCTTGCCCGTGCCGGCGATGGTGGAGATGATGCCCTGGGTGTCGATTTTGCGGATCATGTTATTGGCCGCGTCGGCCACATACAGATTGCCCGCTTCATCCAGGGTGATGGCCGCCGGATCGCGAAACGCCGCTTGGGTGGCCGGGCCGCCATCGCCGAAATAATTAAACTCACCCGTTCCCGCGATGGTGGTGATTTTGCCTTGGGGTGAAAATTTCCGAATCTGATGATTGATCCGGTCCGCCAGATAGAGATTTCCTTTTTTGTCCAGGGCCAGATCGGAAAACTGCGAGATCACCGTAATCTCGGATTTGGAAGAGGCGCCCGACCCGGAAGTCAATACGGCTTTCTGGTAATCCGCGTCGCTGGTGGTGATGTATTCATGGATGATGCCTTGGGTGTTCACTTTGCGGACCAGGCTGATGAATCCGCTGGGGCTGATGAAAAAGATTTCGTCCTTGTGGTTCAGACGCATGCGGGTGGGAAAGACCGAGGCTTTGAGTGCCGGACCGCCATCGCCGATGTTGCCGCGAATCCCGTTACCCACGATGGTGGAAATAATGCCCTGAGGCGTGATTTTGCGGATGCGGTAATGGGCTTTGTCCGCGAAGATCACGTTATCCTTGCTGTCCACGTCGATGCCATGCGGGAATTCAATGTTGGCGCCCTGCGCCGGGCCGCCGTCGCCGCCGAACAGCTTGAGGCCGTTGCCCGCCACGGTGGTGACCCGGTTGCCCTTCAGGGTCAGTTTGCGGATGCGGTAATGCGAGCGGTCGATCACCAGCAGGTCGCCGTTTTTATCCAGAGCCACTCCGAACGGCAGGTGCAGGTTGGTTTCCCGCGCCAGTTCCGAATCGCCGTTGTAATCCTGCTGGCCGGTGCCCATTAGGGTGCGGATCATTCCCAGCTTGTTGACCACGCGAATGCGGTTGTTGTTGCGGTCAGCGATGTAGATATTGCCTTTGCCGTCCACCGCCACATCGGTGGGACCGGCAATGCTGGCCCGGTAGGCGGGGCCGTTGTCGCCGATGAAATAAAATCCGCCGTCGCCCGCTACGGTGCTAATCATGCCGGAGCGGTCCACTTTACGAATGCGGTTGTTGCCGCGGTCGGCGATGTACAGGTTGTTATCCTTGTCCAGCGCGAGACCGAACGGTTTGTCGAGGGTGGCTTTCAGGGCTGGCATGTTGTCGCCGTGGTACCCCTCGTTGCCGTTGCCGGCGATGGTTTGGATGATGCCCTTCGTATTCACCATGCGCACCCGGTCGTTGGACCGGTCGGCAATATACAGGTTGCCTTTTTTGTCGACCACCACGCCGGAAGGCAGGTTGAGGCTGGCCTGGGTGGCGGGGCCGCCGTCGCCGCTGAATCCCGCCGTGCCGTTGCCGGCGACGGTGGTGATGATGCCTTTCTTATCGACCTTACGCACGCGGTGATTGTCCCGGTCCGCGATATACAGGTTGCCGTCGGCATCGAAGGTCAGACCGGCGGGAACGCGCAATTGCGCTTTCGCGGCGGGGCCGCCGTCGCCGGAATGACCGGAAGCACCGGTGCCCACCACGTCGGCCAGCATACCTTTTTGGTCGATGCGGCTGATCAGGTTATGGCCATGGCGGGCGATATAAATATCCCCATTGGGAGCCACCGCAATACCGTCCACCAGCGATATCGAAACTTTAGTGGCCTTAACCGGACCCTTGGCCGCCCCTCCCCAAGCGGGTACCAGCAGGAGGCCCAGGAGTATCAGAATATTGAGTTTTAAAGGTGACATGGAACGTCTGCGCATAAGCTTATTATAAGGATTGTTGCCAAAAGGGTTGAGTGAACTGCGATAAGGGCCAGCTTACCATTTTTTCAGGAGATTCGGGCAACAGCATATTTCAGGTTTATTGGAAAATGACACCGGGCCCTATGCCTGCCCTTGGATTTTCTGACCGAATGCGCTCATTATTAAAGTAAGCCTGCGGGAGGCAAATTTCCGGCCGGATTGGAAAAAAAGGGCCTAACCCTTCGTTTTTTATCGAATTTTCGGAGTTATACGGTCCCCCCACCCGATGTCAATGGGTTTTGTGGGGAAAGGGCGCCCGGGAGAGGCCAAAGGCCCGGGACATTGAATTTTCGGGAAATCTAGGAGAACGGTTTTAGAAATGATATGATAGGCGCACCTGAAACGATGCCTGTTCCGGGATGAGGGAGCCTGGGGAAAGATCGGCCCCGCTCTTTCCGGGTGAACTTGAACGCTATGAAAATATTGCTGTTATTTCCGCCCGACTGGCTGCCGTCGGAGCCCTACCTGAGCCTGCCGGCGCTGACGTCGGTGCTGAGGCCCGCGGGACACGAGGTAATCCAGAGGGACATCAACGTCGAGATGTACGATTTGATGTTCAGCGGGAAATTTCTGCGCCACGTCCAGGGCCGCATTGGCTTCGAGCTGAAGCACCTGCAGGTGGTGGCCGACCGCGACGGCCTGAACGAGGAAGAAGTCGCCCTCAAGGCGCAGTTGGAAGCGCTCACCGAGGACCGCATCGCCCGCCTGATCGAAGACGTCACCGAAGCCAAGCGCATTCTGCGCCACGACGATTTCTACGACATCGACAAGCTGGAGTGGGCCACGCAATGCCTGCACGAAACCATGTCGGTGATCTCCCTCGCCTATTACCCGGCGCAAATCTGCTTCCCGCCCATCGAGACGGATTTGATCTACAAGCCGTTCATGTCCTCCGAAATCCTCGAGGCGCTGGACGACGACCAGATCAACGTTTACCGCGACATTTATAATTTCCTGATCGCCGACATCATGGAGAAGGAGCGGCCGGACCTGGTGGGCATTTCCATCGTCCAGCAGAAACAGCTGATCTCCACGTTCACCTTTTGCAAAATGATCAAGGAAAAGTATCCGGACACGCACATCACCATCGGCGGCAACATCGTGACCCGGCTTCGCGATTCTATTAAGGAAAGTAAGGAATTATTCGAGTTGTTCGATACCGCTGTTTTGTACGAAGGCGAAAGCGCGTTTCTCAAATTGGTCGAAGCGGTGGGCAGGGGTGAGACGGATTTTTCAACGCTTCCCAATCTCATCCACAAGGACACCTCCGGCGCTATCCATCAGAACAAGGAAGTGTTCGCCGAGAACATGGACGAACTGCCGCCGCCGGATTTCGACGGCCTGTCGCTCGAAAAATATTTCGTGCCGAAGCTGATCCTGCCGTATCTGGCGACGCGCGGGTGTTACTGGGGCAAGTGCTCCTTCTGCGACCATTTTCAGGGGTACGTCGAAGGCTACCGCACCAAACAGATCGCACAGATCACCGAGGAGATCAAGTTTCTCAAGGACAAGTACGGCAACCGGTATTTTCATTTTACCGACGAATCTTATCCCCCGGCACTATTCCGCAAGCTGTCGCGATCGCTCGTCGACAACAAGATCGACATCGCATGGACCACCCACATGCGCTTCGAGGAAAGCCTGCTCGATGACGAGGTGTGGGACGACGCGGCGAAGTCCGGTTGCCGCTATTTGCACTTCGGCTACGAGTCCGGCAACGACCGGGTGCTGAAGCTGATGGACAAGGCGACGAATCTGGATGCCATCCGCACCAACCTGCGCATGTCGGCGAAGTACGGTATCTGGAATCACATCATGGGATTTTTCGGATTTCCTGGCGAGACGCGGGAGGAAACGGACGACAGCAAACGGTTCGTTCACGAAAACCGCGAGAACATCCACTCCCTCGGGTTCATGACCTTCGTGCTGGGCAAGTTCAGTCCGGTGGCGATGGAGCCGGAGAAGTACGGCGTGTCCGCCTACAAGAATCCGGAATGGGACCTGGCGCTGGATTATTATTTCACCGTCGATGAAGGATTGAACATCCAGGAAGCGATGGAAGTGTTCGAGGAATTCGAGCAGAACCACGACGCCAAGTGGGATTTAAGAACGGCCGTGCGTGAGTATATCTTTTTGTACGTCGACCATTTCGGTATCAACGAGCTCCCCCAGCTTCACATGCGCCCCGACCAACGCCCCTCCGTCTACAACAACCCCGTCGGCATGGTGTAAATCCAACGGAGAGAAGGAAAAAGGGGAAAAGGCTTTTTCTCCCCATAAACAATCAGGCTTTTCTCTGTGTCCTCTGTGGTGAAATTTTTTTCGTCGTCTTTTAAGCAGTGGGTTCTGGATCATACAACACCACCGGTTCCTGTTCGCTGGCGATGTTGCGGGAGACGATGGCCAGTGCCGGTTCGGTGTCGCTCAGGTTCACCGGCTGATGCGGCACGCCGGGGGGAATGAACAGAAAATCACCTTTCTCGGTAACGACCGACTCCTTGAGGCCCTCGCCGTACAAGTTGTCCACCTTGCCCTCCAGGATGTAGATCCCCGCCTCGAAGCCGTCGTGGTAATGCGGCTCCGCTTTGCCGCCGGGCGGGATGCGCACCAGCATCATGGAGAGGTTTTGCGTGCCCGCCGTAATCTCCGAGAGGCCCGGAAAATAGTTGAGGTTGCGCTTGGTGGTGAATTCATCGCCGGGCCGCACCCGCATAAGTTTTTTTTGAGGATGTTGGGAGTTCATGGTCCACCTCCTTTGCACCATTTTAACGCCTTTCCGCATTTTTTTGTAAGGAGTCGCGGGTGGCGCCGACTACCCAGCAGAATTCGCGCTTCTTTCTCCTCAGCAGTCTGTAGCAAAGTGTCATTACCCTGCGGATTCTCCCCCGGCCTCGTGTCACAACGAGCCGGGCCCTCCCAGCTCCTCCTGTCCGGGACGGCAACGCCTCGGGCAGGAGGGGTGTCTTTTTGTTCTGCACCTTCCTGATTCATACGCGAAACTCCCTTATTTTGCAGGGGTGGGCGGTTTGACCGGGTTTGGGCCCTGTGTTAGAATCGGCCCGATGGCAGGGGATGAATCCAAACCTCTGTATGGTCATCTTAATTTAAAGTTTTCCCTTTGAAATGGACCGGTTGTGAATATTTCCTTTACAAAAATGAGTGGCAGCGGCAACGATTTTGTCATCATCGACAATCGCGAGCCTGTTCTCGACCCGGCGACCAAGCGGGATTTCGTCCAAAAGGTCTGCCGGCCGAAGAGTTCGGTTGGCGCCGACGGGGTGATTTTCATCGAAAACTCCAAAAAAGCCGACTACAAGTGGGATTTTTACAACTCCGACGGCTCATCCGCCGAGATGTGCGGCAACGGCGGCCGTTGCGTGGCGCGCTACGCTTTCGAGAGGGGCATCGCCCCGCAAACGCATTCCTTTGAAACCGCCGCCGGCATCATCGAGGCCGAAGTTAACGGCCCCGTCGTGAAAGTGAAGCTGACGCCGCCGGAAAATCTGAGGAACGACGTGCAGGTGACGTTCGGCGGCCTGCAATACAAAGTAGACAGCATCAATATCGGCGTACCGCATGCCATTGTGTTTTCCGAAGATGTGGACGGTGAGGATATCCAGAAGATCGGCAGCGGCATCCGCTACCATTCCATCTTCGCCCCGGCGGGGACCAACGTCGATCTGGTCGAGAAGAAAAACGGCAGTGCCCTCAAGGTGCGCACCTACGAACGCGGCGTGGAAGGGGAAACCCTCGCCTGCGGCACCGGCGTGGTGGCCTCGGCGATCATCGCTTCGCGCAAATTCAAGATCGCATCGCCCGTCAATGTGGAAACGCGCGGCGGCGAAATTCTGAAAGTCTATATCGAACCTTCCAACGGTTCCCTGCCCGTGGTGTATCTCGAGGGGCTGACCAAGATCGCGTTTGAAGGTCAAATCGTTGAACTGTAATCACCCGTTGAAGGACCATCATGTTTGAAGGATCCCTGGTGGCGATCGTCACTCCGTTCAAGGACGGCAAGGTGGATGACCAGGCGTTTCGCGATCTGCTGCAGTTTCATATTGAAAACGGCACCCAAGGGATCGTGCCCTGCGGCACCACCGGCGAGTCGGCCACCCTGACCAACGAGGAACATCATCAGGTGATTTCCATCGCGGTGGAGGTGTGCAAGGACAAAATCCCGGTACTGGCGGGCACCGGGTCGAACTCCACCCGCGAGGCGGTGGAGCTGACCCAGTTCGCCCAGCAAGCAGGTGCCGACGGCGCGTTGCTGATCACGCCCTATTACAACAAGCCGTCCCAGCAGGGGCTCTACGAACATTTCACGGCGGTGGCGCAGGGAACCGATCTGCCGATCATCCTGTACAATGTGCCGAGCCGCACTTCGGTCAACATGCTGCCGGAAACGGTGGCGCGGCTGAACAAGGACCACAAGAACATCATCGGCATCAAGGAAGCCTCGGGATCGCTCGGCCAGATCAGCGAGGTGATCGACCAGTGCGGCGATGATTTCGTTTTGCTGTCGGGAGACGATGGCCTGCTGTGGCCGATCCTCGCCGTCGGCGGCAAGGGGGTGATTTCCGTATCCGCCAACCTCGTGCCGGAAAAGATGGCGCTGATGTGCGACCGGGCGGCGCACCGGGACATGGACGGCGCTGCGGCACTCCATTATGAGTTGATGGTGCTGAATGACGCCATGTTCATCGAAACCAATCCAGTGCCGGTGAAAACCGCGCTCATGTTGATGGGAAAAATTACCGGCGAGTTGCGGGCGCCGCTGGCCCATATGTCCGAAGATCACGTCGAGGAGTTGAAGACGGTTCTCAGGCAGTACGCCTTGATTTAAGCCCTTCCCTATACAATTCCTTGAAATTCAGCGATTAAGGGGTTTCTTCTTGCAAATCCGGTTCGGTTTATTGTCCAATGGTGACAAATGGATTGTTTTCAGGAGGTTGAATTGATCAAAATCGGTGTAGTGGGGGCGGCAGGGCGCATGGGCAAAACCATCGTGTCCTGCATTGACGATACCGACGGCGTGGCTCTGTGTTGCGGCACCGAGGCGCCAGGCAATCCCACCCTGGGACGGGACGTGGGCGAGTTGGCGGGCATCGGCAAAAAGAATATTGCCCTGCACGACGACCCCGCGGAAATGATGCGCACCTGCGACGCGGTCATCGATTTTTCCACTCCCGAATCCAGCATGGGGACGCTGAAAGAAGCCGTGGCGCAGAAGAAGGCGGTGGTGTTCGGCACCACCGGGTTGTCCGAGGGGGAGAAAGATCAAATTCGTGAAGCGGCGAAATCCATTCGATGCGTGTTCGCGCCCAACATGAGCATCGGCGTCAACGTGCTGTTCAAGGTGGTGCAGGACGTGGCCCGAATTCTGGGCGACGCGTATGACGTCGAGATCGTCGAGACGCACCACAAATTCAAAAAGGACGCCCCCAGCGGCACCGCCGTGCGCCTGTCCGAGCTGGTGGCCGAGGCATTGCAGCGCGACCTCAACGAAGTCGGCGTTTACGGCCGCAAAGGATTCAGCGAAGGGCGCGGGCCGAAAGAGATCGGCATTCACACCCTGCGCGCCGGGGATATCGTCGGCGAGCACCGGGTGCTGTTCGGCGGCATGGGCGAGACGCTGGAGGTGTTGCACCGGGCGCAGAGCCGCGAAACCTTCGCCCGCGGGGCCGTCCGCGCCGCGCAGTGGGTGGTCGGTCAACCGCCGGGATTGTACGACATGCAGGATGTGCTGGGCTTGAAAGGCAAATAACATGTTTGGGTTGCGATTCAAATTGAACCGCCGTCTGTTTCTGAAGGCGTTTTCGTTTTCGGCGCTGGCTTCCCTATGGCCGAAGAACAGCGCCGGCACGGTCAGTTTTCAAACCAACAAAAACATTCCCCCGAACTACATCCAGAACCGGGACGTGCCCGGTTTTTTCATTCGCAGTGCCAATCCGTTTCTGGGGGTGGACATCCGGGAATGGGGCCTCGCCGTGGGCGGAAAGGTGAAGAACCCGGTGGCTTACGGCTACGAGGATTTGTTCGGCTTCCCCAGGGTGTCGCAGGTGTCGCGCCTCAAGTGCGTGGAATGCTGGTCGGCCAAGGCCAGGTGGGAGGGTTTCCGGTTTCAGGACCTGGTCGACCGGGCGCAACCCCACCCGGAAGCGAAGTACGTCACCTTTCAATCCGCCGATTCGTATTACGAAAGTTATATGCTGGAAGAATTGCTGAGACCGCGGGTACTGATGGTTCTGCGCATGAACAATCAGCCGCTCAGCAAGGACCATGGATTCCCTCTGCGGCTGATCGCGCCGTTCAAGTACGGCTACAAGAGCGTCAAGTACATCACCCAAATCACGTTTACCGATTCGCGCAAACGCAACTACTGGGCGGATTACGGCCCGTACTCCGTGGATGGAACCATTCAGCCTGGCATCGACCATCCGTTGGACTTCAACAAAAAACCCTTGCCCATCAATGGCGGGGAAGTGTTTCATCCGTTTGATTCGCGTCCCGCCGCACCCAAAACACCTCAATGAAATGGCGGCGATTCTCATTATTGTTGTTCTTATCCTTTTGGCTTTCTACCTGTTCGGAGAATGGCGTCGAGCAGATTCCCGTCCAGGTTCCACCCGGCCTCAAAGTTCCCGATGGTATGGTGTACATCCCGGAGGGAGAATTCACCTACGGCCATCGCGAAGACCCCAAAACCGCTCTCGGTAAAAAAATTGTGCTGAAAGCGTTTTTGATCGACCGGTATGAAATACAACGCGGGGACTACCGGAAATTCAAACCGGATTATCAGTTCACGCCGGGAAAGGAGAAATTCCCGGTAACGCTGGTGACGTTTGAAGAAGCGCGTGCGTATTGCGCATCGGCCGGCAAGCGTCTGCCGACCGAGCGGGAATGGGAAAAGGCGGCGCGCGGACCGAAGGGGGGCAAGTGGCCCTGGGGCAAATACCAGAAGCATCCCAACAACGGGTATTCGGGGTTTATCCCGGAGCCGGTGGACAAACGGACCGAATGGATCAGCCCTTACGGGGTCTACGGCATGGGGCACAACGTGTGGGAATGGATGGCGGACGACTGGGACTACAACGGCATGCCGGGCCAGGAGAAGGGATTGTACAAAGTGATCCGGGGCGGGTTGTACCAGTTCCATTTGATAATCGATTTCTCACCCACCTATGCGCGCAACTACATGGAACCCGGGGCCCGTTACAACTTCATCGGTTCCCGATGCGCCCGGGACGTGGGATAGGGTCTTGCGGGGTTATCCTTTCGAGTTCACCTGGTTGAGGATGGTCAGGATTTTTTTCATGTCGTAATTTTTGAGATAGAGGTTCAGGTTGTCCGCCAGTTTTTTCCCCTCTTCGCCCGACTGAACCAGCAGGGGCAACGATTGCCGGATGCGGGTCACATAATGCAACTCTGCCGCTTCCTTCAGTGATTGATGGATGGCTTCAGGGATATGGATTTGGGAGTAATCCATGTCGTGCGACACCTGGGGCTCGGCGTTTAGTGGTGAAGCCTCGGAATAAACGAATTCCACATTGAGCAGATTTTTCAGGCATTCAAACACTTCCTCGGCGCGAAACGGTTTGAGGACCACTTCATGGGAACCCAGCGCTAAATATTCTTCCCGGTCGTGTTGCATGGCGGAGGCGGAGATGGTCACGATTTTATACCGGTCCTGGCCGAATTCCGAAATGATTTCGTGAATGGCCTGGCGTCCGTCCATGACGGGCATGCGGATGTCCATGAAGATGATATCCGGCGAATGCTTGCGGACTTTTTCCAGGGCGATTAGCCCGTTTTCAGCTTCAATCACATGGACCCCGATATTTTTCAGCAGGTGGGCCAACACCATGCGGTTATCCAGGTTGTCGTCGGCCACCAGAGCCTTGACCGGATGATCGTCCGAGAGGTGCAATACCTCTTTTCCCTCTTTTTTCACAGGTTCCTGTTTTTCCTTGGCGGCCGGAAGGCGCAGGGTGAAATAAAAGCAGGACCCGTCGTTGAGTTTCGAGTCGACATATAATTCCGATCCCATCAGCAGTACCTGTCTCCGGCTGATGGCCAGTCCCAATCCGGTCCCACCTTTTTTGATTCCTTCGGCGTCCTGTTTGAAAGGTTCGAAGATGGTTTTTTGAGCTTCCGGGGAGATGCCTTTGCCGGAGTCTTTGACTTCAAACCGCCATTGGTCGTTTGTTTCGGAGATGATATTCAGGGCAATGGTTCCCGAGTCGGTGAACTTGACGGCATTCGCCAGCAGGTTGATCAGCACCTGCCGTATTTTTTCTTCATCCCCGTACAGCTGGCACCGGTCTTCGGGAAGGGGAGTCGCTTCGAGAATCAAATCCTTTTCTTCACATTTCAATTTAAACAGCGTGTTGATATCCTCGATCACCCGGTTCATATTGAAGTTGATAGGGCGGAGTTCCATCCGGCCCGCTTCGATTTTTGAGATATCGAGGATGTCATTGATGATTGACAGCAGATTTTTCCCGCTGGTGTCAATCCGTTCCAAGGCCTTGTAATGTTCCGGGCTGAGGGTGGGGTCTCTCCGCAGAATCTGGGAATAGCCCATAATCGCGTTCAGGGGAGTCCGGATTTCATGACTCATGTTGGCGATGAACGTTGTTTTGGCCGAGTTGGCCGATTCCGCCTCGATCTTGGCGTTTTGCAGTTCCATTTCGAAATTTTTCCGGTCTGTAATATTCGTGTCGAGTCCACAGACCGCGTAAATTTTGCCGTGGGAATCGCGCAAAGGGAATTTGATCGAAATATAGGTTTCGGTTTTGTTCCCGACCTGTAATTGCTCTTCCACTTCCAGCGGCTGGCCGGATTCGAGGACCCTGCGGTCGCGGTCGATCCGGCGGTCGGCCAGATCTTTTGAAAAAATTTCCGAGTCGGTTTTCCCCCGCACCTGCTCGTTAGACAGGCCGAATACTTTTTCAAACTGGCGGTTGACCAGCACATACCGCAGATCGATATCCTTCATATAAACCACCGCCGTGGCGTGGTCCAGGATGCTTCTGAGGCGCTCTTCGCTTTCCCGAAGCGCGCTTTCCGATTTCCGGCGAATCTGGATTTCCTTTTCCAAGTCGAGGGTGCGTTCGCGGACTTTCCCTTCCAGCGCATCATAGGCTTCCTGAAGGGCGATGTCCCGATCCTGAATCTGGCTCAGCATGTCGTTGAACTGAATCACGAGATCGCCGATTTCATCCTGACTTTCATTGACGGCGCGCAAGGCGTAATTTCTTTCCGTGGACACCCGGTTGGCGAGATGCGCCAGGTTAAGGATGGGAGAGGAGATCGCCTTCTGCAGTTGCGACGACAAAAGAAACGCCCCTAACAGGGAGATGACCAGCACCATAAACACGATGATGCCGTACTGTTGAAGGCGATCGTATAAATTTTGAAGATCGGAATGGATGAAAATGGTACCGATCTTCTTGCCGTTGAGCAGAATGGGCCGGAAGATCAGAATCTGACCCTTTTCAAAAAAATTACCGGTCTCTCTGGGACGGTCGGGCGGGGCAACCTTCTGGTTGCGATCCCGGTTATAGGAGACAAAAATTTTGCCTTCCAGGGTGTACAGTGCGGCGGACACCACACGGGAATCGATGCTCAGGGTTTCCAGCGTTTCCCGGCCGGTGGTGGTGTCCTGGAATTGAAGGGCAGCGGTGCTGTTGGCGCCGATGATATCCGCCACGCTGGCCAGCTCGTGCACCTCGGTATTGCGGAAAGCCAGAAGATCGTACAGAAAGAAACCGAGCGCAGCCAGCAACAGCGCCACGCTGGTGGTCAGCATGACGATGCGGTTGAGCTTTTCGCGAATGGAAACGTTTTTTAAAAAGTCCATTCAGGTTCTATCCTTTTATGAATTCATCCCGAGCGCGAGGATTTTTCCAGGAATGGGGTTGGAATCCTGGAGCACAGTGGGTCCTCATCGGCAGGGTTGAAAACAGGATGTCATATGATCGGGTGCTTTTAAAAAAAAGGGCTCCACTGAACCAGTGGAGCCCTCCCTTTTAATTTAAGGAAGTTTCCTTGGAAAGGATCAGAACTTTCCGAAGGAAGCTCCCATTGTACTTGCGTTAGACAATGGATCACCTCCTTTTTCATCCAGGGGGTGAATCCTGATGCCCAAAGCTCCCCTGGCGCTCCGGGCACTCCATTTTGATATAGATTGACCCACAACCCGGGAAAAGTCAAAAAGGAAATGCGGGCTGCGGGTCCGTTGCCGCGGAAAGATGGAGGTGGGGTGTGGGTCTTCAAAAGGGAATTGCCGGTTGTCTCGTTTCTCAATAACCCTTCAAATGTTTGAGAATCTTGTCGGCGGCCTGGATGAACAGTTCCTTGTCCGAGCCTCCCGCGAAGCCGCCCCGCACCCAGGTTTGTATCTGCCAGGCTCCGAGGACCCCTTCTTTCCCGATCAGGGCGATTTTGACATCCAGCACGGCGCGGGAGTCGTCGTCGATGCCGAAGGTGGCCAGCCGCTTCAGCCGGTTGCCTTTTTTGTACTGGGTGATTTTGTATTTCAGCTGGTACTTGGCCTGTTTCGGATCCTCCCCCACCAGAAACATGGAGTCCGCCAGCCGGTCCTCAAGAGCCAGGCGGAGCTGGTCCCCGGCATCCGCCAGTCCATTGTTCTGGACCGTGATATCCAGCAGGTAAACCGTGTTGCGGTGCTGGTCCCAGCGTTTGTGGGTGATGCTTTTGGTTCCCGTGCAGGCGCCCAGCCCGACGGCCAGAATCAGCGCAACCAAAAGTATGCCGTGTTTCATAGCGTCTTCCTGGTGAAGTGTGTTCCAATTGGATCAAGAGACCTGATTTTACCAGAATCCGGGTCGACTTTGCAAAGAGGGAAAATCAGCTGAACCCGTGCATGATTTTTTCTTCGAACCCGCTGAACCAGATTTGCATTTCGATCGGAATCAGGTTGTTGAAGTAAGTGAGGTAGCCTTCCGCCAGTGCGATGCCCAGAAACATCAACAACAGTCCGCTGAATAGATTGGTGGAATGCAAATCAAAGGACCGCTTGCCGAATGGGAGGGGCCAGACCTTGCCGCGCAGTGTTCGCCAGAACCAGCCGTCCTTGGGAAGGTGACTGCACACCGATGCGATCAGGATCAGGGGGGTTCCCAGTCCCACGGCATAAAAGAACAGCAGGGTCATGCCCTGTAAGACCGTTTTGTCGGAGGCCGCCAGAATCAGAATGCCGGCCAACACCGGTCCTACGCACGGGGTCCAGCCCAAGGCGAAGGTTGCGCCGAACAGATAGAATCCCGCCAGGGTGGAGGTCGGGGCGCTTTGAAACTGGGCTCCGGAAAATCCTTTGCCGGCCAGGGTCATGGCACCGAACAGGAATATTAAAACGCCGCCCCAGTAGGTCAATGAATCGAGATAGTCGCGGAGAATGGTCCCCAGCAGACTGGCGGAGGCGCCCATCACTACAAACAGCGTGGCCAGCCCGCAGAAAAACGCGAACGAGTTGAGGGTCATCCGGGTCCGGCTGGTCTGCGCGGTGATCGCGAAGTAGGCCGGCAGGATCGGCAGAGTGCACGGGGAAAGAAAACTGAACAAACCGGCCAACAGCGACAGCAGGGTCAACACCAGAATCCCGGACTGGGGCAGTTTGGCTTCCGGCTCGAAGGGATTGAACGCGGAGTCGGCGCCGGTTCCCAGACCCGCTTCTGTTGTTGGGGTCGAGCTGCCGAATAAACCGTCGCCGGGGGCCGACCGTGCCGGCGCATTGTTCTGTGCCGGAGCGTTGGGGAAAGTGGAGGCCGCCTGGAATCCCTTGGGGGCCGACGGACTGACGCAACGGAACCCGACGTCCGAGGCGCCCTGATCGGGGTCGGCATACTGGCGGTATCCGGTTTTTGCAAATTCCTTCAACACCCGGGCATAAAAGTCGCCGGGGAAGTGCCCGATGTCGGACACTGAGGCGCCCCGGATCACCTTGAACCCCTGACCGAAATCGGCGAACTGGAACCTGTTGCCGGGATAGGGAGCGTAGTCCCCGTCCACCCATTCCCAGACGTTGCCGACCAGGTCGTTGACTCCGGCCGGGGTGGCGCCTTTCGGAAAGGAGCCGACCGGTGCGAGGGCGAGTTTGGATCCCCGTTTATTCGGAAGATTGGCGCGGCCGGTCTCGAACGTATTGCCCCAGGGATAGGCCCGCCCGGTGGTGCCACGGGCGGCGCGTTCCCATTCCTTTTCGGTCGGCAGGCGCTTGCCCGCCCACTGGCAGAAATTGGCGGCGTCGAACCAGGTTACCCAGACCACCGGATGATCAGCCCTGCCCTCGGGGAAACGGGTGTCCTGCCAGCCTTGGGGCGGCGCGTAATAGCCGAGCTTTTCAATCAATATTTGGTATTCGGGATGGGTGGGCAAATCTTCCAGAAATTTCCGGTAGCGGCGATGGGTCACTTCATGGCGGTCGATATAAAAACCCTTGAGAAACGGTTTCTGTTCGGGTTGGGAATCCTGGTACAGGGGTTTGGGAATGCCCATGGAGGCGGCCAGGCCCTCGCTGTCGGTCTGGTTGGTTCCGAACACAAACTGCCCGGCAGGTATGAATACCATGTCCCTTTCCAGCGGGTTGTCCGGCCCGTTGTCGGCCCAGGAAAGCGGCGCGGGGCTGCACATCACGAGTGCCCACAGAACCAGCATTCCTGAAATTTTCAGCACGATACTTTTTGCGTTTCTTGGCATGGAGCGGGTAGCAGATTCTCCGTGGCAGTTATGGGGATTTGAAGCAGTTGATCGAAGTACAGCAGGGTTTTGGGGTCCGACCAGTTTTCGGCGCCGTTCAGGACGCCGATGATCTGCCCCTGCGGGTCGATCAGAAACGTGGTGGGCAGGCTGATCACGCCGAACTGGTTGCTGATTTTCAGTTTGGGATCCAGGCCGACCATGAAGGTGAAGTTTTGTGCCTGAATATAAGGTTCCACCACCTGTGCCCCGAAGATATCGTTGGATATGGCGATCACCTTAAGATTGCGCTCTTTGAATTTCCGGTACAGCAACTCCAGGGAGGGCATCTCCACTTTGCAGGGGCCGCACCAGGTGGCCCAGAAATTGATCAAAAGGTAGTTTCCCTGAAAGTCGTTCAACGCCACTTCATGGCCGTCGAGGGTTTGCAGAGTGAAGGCAGGTGCGGAGACCGGAGGGTCTTCCCCGGCCAACGCCGGGGCGGCCGTCCACAGGGTGAGGACGGCGATCCATAACAGGAGTCTGGGAACTGCCGGGGGGTCCAACAATGTCCAATTCAAGCGGGTGGGCATGGGGCTTGGGGGTCAATGCCAATCAAGAAATTCAAAATGCAGTGTCAAGGGCCGGGTTATTCAATGGCTTCGATGCAGCGGACCATGGGGATGGCTTTTTTCAGAGCGCGCTCGATGCCCATTTTCAGGGTCATGAGGGAACTGGAACAGGAACTGCACGAGCCGACCAGACGCAGCCTCACAATCCCGTCATCAATGTCCACCAGTTCAACGTTGCCGCCATCCTGCATGAGTTGTGGACGAAGAGTTTCGAGGACCGATTCCACTTCCTCTCTCATTTCATCCACTTCCTCTTTTATTTCATCCACTTTAATTTACCCCTCAATCTATGGTCAAATAATTATTCACCGACCAAGGCTTCCTTCTTGGTCAAAAGCTCCTCTTTGGTTTCCACATGCTCCGGGTTGTTCGGAATGCAATCCACGGGGCACACCTCCACGCACTGGGGATCGTCATACCAGCCGACACACTCGGTGCATTTTTCCCATTCGATGATGTAGATTTCATCCCCCTCGGTAATTGCTTCGTTGGGGCATTCCGGTTCGCAGACTCCGCAATTCACGCAATCATCATTAATCAATAAAGCCATACCATATCTCCTTCAATAATACAGGTAGCCTGTTTTATGCGCTATAAGGACAGTTTTTCAAACCCCTGTGTTTCAGGATTCCATTCAAAAAAAGCCTGATCCCTGATTTCCCTATTATATACCGAGATGACCAGATACCGGGCATCCGGATAGGCCGGTTCATTGTCGAACAGGGCCATCTGCTTATCCTCTTCCGAAAAATACGCGTCGTGCTCCGGATGCGAGTGATAAAACAGCTTGATCACCAAGTCCTGTTCCGCCGCCTTTTTCATGATCCGCATCAATTCCCCGGGATCTATAAAATAAGCGGTGCGGGCATCCCGGCGGTAGGTTTGCGGGTCCTGTTCGTGCAACTGGTTCTGAATATTCGTGCACTGGAAAATGATATCCTTTTCCGGGTGATCCGGCTTTCCAATCACGATCCCGCAGCATTCGTTGGGATACTCCGCCAAAGCGTGTTCCCGCGCTTCGGCCAACTTGTCCTCGGCCCAGGGAATCATTGGATTTCAGAGCTATTTTGAAACGCCGGGGGTGGTTTGTCAACGAGTTTCTAACCCCCGCCTGCGTGCCGTGAAAAAAGAACGATTATCGCTGTAAAAGTATGATTTATTGGCCCTTTTGCAGCGGGATCACACGTGGGAGCGCACCACCAGGTTGTTTTCCACCGTAATCTGACAGGCCAGGCGGAGGTTGGGATTTTTCTGCAACGCCTTAGCGAGCTTTTTGTTCTCGACTTCGTTGCGGTCCGCCACCTGGCCGGAGAGGATTTCCACCCGGCACGTACCACACAGGCCCCTTCCCCGGCAGTTTAATAATTTGAAGATATGGGCGTATATTCCGAGCTTGGCCCCGATGGCCGCCTCGCGGAGGTTGGCCCCGGGTTCCACCTGAATCGTTCGATTGTGGTTTTCAAACCGGACCTCTAGCATGCTTCCACCTGCACATATTCACCCAGGGCGTCCTTTCCCAAAAATCCGTGAAACGCACTGCCCACCGTCGAGCAGGCCGTGGTCATGTGGACGAATTGGGAAGCCCCGGTTTCCGTTTTTAATACACCGACCTGCGAATAAGGCGGAATTCTACCGCCGCAGTTAGCGCATTCCACCGAAACCCGTTCGCAGAGCGACAACAGGCACTCGGGACAAAACGCGGGATCGAACACGTGGATCTCCTGGCCGTCAAATTCCACCACCGTGGGCCGGCGGGAAACCCCGGTCCTGCATTCGGAACAAAGAATCGTTGGTGAATAATTGGAGGCGGTCGTTGACATCATGATCCCGGTTTCAGTGTCCTAATAATGCCCTTTATAAACGGCACATTGTACACTAAAGGGGATTAATTAATGCAAACTTTTCTCATCTCATCGAAGTTGTCGAGGACTATTCCCACACCCTTGACGATAGTGGTCAAGGGGTCGTTGGGAACGAAGGTTTTGAGGTTGGTGGCCTCTTCGATGAGTTTGTCGAGGCCGCGGAGCAAGGCGCCGCCGCCGGTGAGGTAGATTCCGTTGGAATAAATATCCGCCGACAACTCCGGCGGGGTTTTCTCGAGGGCCCGCATCAACACCGTGATGACCGCGGCCACCGGCTCTTTAATCGCCTCGCGGATTTCTTCATCGGAGATGGTGAGGGATGTGGGAATTCCGGTTTTGATGTTGAGCCCGCGGACTTCGGTGGTCAGTTTGGGTTTCACGGGGTAGGCACTGCCGATCTGGATCTTGGCCCGCTCGGCTTCGAATATGCCGATACTCAGATGATGTTGCAGGCGCATGTAACGCAAGATGGCTTCGTCCATCTCGTCGCCGGCGACCCGGATGGATTCGCCGTAGGCGATAGCGGAAAGGGACGTCACCGCCACATCGGTGGTGCCGCCGCCGATATCGACCACCATGTTGCCTTCCGCTTTATGGACGGGAATGCCGACGCCGATGGCCGCCGCCATGGGTTCCTCGACGAGGAACACTTCCCGCACGCCCGCCATGGTGGCCGCGTCGATGACCGCTTTTTTCTCGACCTGGGTGATGCAGGTGGGAATACCCACCACCATGCGCGGCTTGATGAACCGGTAGTTTTTCAGGACTTTTTCGATGAAGTATTTGATCATCTTGTTGGTGATCTCGAAATCGGCGATCACCCCGTCCTTCATCGGCCGAATGGTCTGGAGTTTATTGTGGGTGCGGCCGTACATTTTTTTGGCTTCCAGCCCGACTTCCTCCACCTGGCTGAACCCGGCGCCGTTTTTGCTGACCGCCACCACGGAAGGTTCGTTCAAAACGATTCCCCGGTTCTTGATATAGATCAGTGTGTTGGCCGTGCCCAGGTCCATCGCGATGTCGACCATGAAATAATCGGAAATATTTTTAAAAAAATTCCTAACCATGCGCGTTCTCCCGGGGCTGACGGGTTCGGGTCCAGGAGGCCTCGATCAATTGTTTCAAATCCCTGCCGTCGCTCGGAGACGAAGCCAGGCCGTAATCGAACTCCACTTCCACCGGCGTTTTGCCCAGGGTAAACGGCAGACGGGACAGCTCGTGCTGAATGGAGTCTTCGAGTTCGCAGGCCTGCTCTTCGATAATGCCGATCAAAAGAAGGATCAGTCCTTCCTCGGAACGCTTGATGAACAGCTTGAGAAGTTTCACCTTGTCGGACAGATGGATGGCGATTTGATCGAGCAGGCGATCGGCCTGCACCTGCCGGTTTCCATTGAAAAGGGTTTTACCGTTTTTGATGCGAATGGACAGAACCGAAACCGGCGTGTCTCTCTTGATGATTTCCGCTTCAAAGGCTTTCACGTGGACCGGCATGAAATATTGGGAAGCGGGTGCCGCCTGCTCTTCCGGCTTCGGGATCAGTTCGGCGGGCGGCTGCGGATTCATCTGGCCCAGCGCCGAAGCGGTGAAGGCGGTCATGAGCGTCAGCTTGTTCAGTTCCGTCTGTTGCAAGCCGTTGGCCGCGTGGGTGGCGCAGACCACCAGACCAAGCATGCGTTTTTCGTTGGCGATCGGCGCGGCCATCACCGCACCGAACGATTCCGGAGATTCGTTTTCGGAAAAAATGATCCACGGCTGTTTCATCATGTTGGGCACCAGCAGGGGTTGACCGCTTTCGAAGCAGGCTCCCGAGATTGCGACGCCGGATTCCACGGTCAACGATTTCAAACTCTGCCTCCAGCCCTTGCTGTGGGTGATGCGCCCGGGTCCGCCGCTTTCGAACCAGGCCACCGCGATGGCGTCGCATTGAATCAGGTTGCGCGGGATGTGCAGGAACCGCTCGCTGAGCGCCTTGCGGTGCGGAGCCTCGCACAGAAACCGGCACCATTTCATCATGTGCTGGAACTCCGGGGGCTCGCCGTCGATCCAGTTGGGATTCTTTTTTTCCAGGCTCAAATACCAGGCCATCTGATCGGCGAAACCGTTGACCAGTTTCTGGAGCTTCGGAGTAAAACTGTAGTTCTCCTTGGAGTCCACCACCAGTACGCCTTCGAGTTCCCTGCGCACCACGGGAACCACCATGAGGCCCTTGATCGCTTCCGGCTGGGCATACCATTCCAGATCGGGCGTTTCCAATCCTGCAAAATCGTCGACCCGGATTTCCTTGCGCAAAGCCGCTTGACCGAGAAGGCCCTCGCCGATGGCAAACGCCGCGTCGGTTTTTAAATGAGAGCTCAACGTCAGGTGCGACCGCAAGGTCAACGTTCCCTGTTCCAGGTCGGCGGCATACAGCGCGGTGGTGTAGGCGTCCGTCACGTTGCTGGCCAGCTCGATCAGATTTGTTAGGGCATTTTTTGGGGACATATGCTATAAAAGGATTCGATCCAAAATAATTCGATTCAGGAACGTAACCCCAACAGACCCGCAGCATCGGTGTCCGCGTTTGTGGGTCTGCGGACCTCACTCAATATGGCAGGATTGACCGCCAGATTCCCCCTAAAAAGGAGGGTCCGGGCGGATCAGCCCTTCCTTGGAATGTAAAAGGAAGAAATAAGTCTTTCAAATCAAATATTTTATAGGGTGTTACAGCGGGTGTCAATCTTTTTGCAAAGCGGTAAGGCCCCTAAATCCCGTAAGTTGGGCTAACCGGGGGATTAACAACTAAACTCCTTGACAGGGGTGGGAGCGGTTAATATACTCCAACCTTCTTTTTCAGGGTCTTCCCGGCCCGAAAGGAAAAATAGGGGGCTGATAGCTCAGTTGGGAGAGCATCGGCCTTACAAGCCGAGGGTCACAGGTTCGAGCCCTGTTCAGCCCACCATTTTTTCCTGAAGAAGGGGAGGGGCCGGGCAACGCCCGGAGGGGATTTTCCACTGGCGGCTCGACGGGTCTCCCCTTTCAAAGGAGACCTTGGCATAAGTGAAGCGGACCGGATCACAGGATAGAATTGACCACTGAGAATAGATTTTATCCCCGCTTCTCCGAAAGCCTGTCCTGAGATTGGCGAAGGGCTCAAGGTGACACGATAAAGAATGAGCTCCGGGCCTTGCCCGGCCGCTTGTACAAGCGCCGCTCTCTTGCGGGAGAATAATTTCCACAAACCAAACGACCACACGCGGGGTCGTAGTTCAGTTGGTTAGAACGCCGGCCTGTCAAGCCGGAGGTCGCGAGTTCGAGTCTCGTCGGCCCCGCCATTTTTCTTGAGTGAGCCAACCCCGGCTCGCTCTTTATTTTTTTGTCTTCCCTTCTGGCCCCAAAATAGCCCCAAAAAATCCAAGGTTTTTGGGCAATGCCTTGGTTGGCCCCATCCAAGAAAACGGATTCTCAGGCGGTCGGCTGGTGTAGAATATGGCCCATATTTAAATCGACCACTTCACTGCATAAACTTTGGATCACTTTTCGGGGAGCAGGTCATCATCCCCCAATCAACGGACCGTCATGGGGACGGCCTTTAAATATAAGGAGGCTATTATGCCGGACAGCGTTTACAAAATCATCGAACTAGTGGGAACCAGTACGCAATCGTGGGAAGACGCCGCCAAACATGCGGTGGATACCGCTGCCAAATCACTGGACGACCTACGCATCGCGGAAGTCGCCAAACTGGATATGAAGGTGGAAAACGGGAAAGTGGTGGCCTATCGCGCCCGCGTGCACCTGTCGTTCAAGTACAAGGAATGATATTACCCGACGATGATACGATCTGACAAATAAGACATTTTTTAATTGTTTTAATCCTGACGCTTATTCCATTATCTGCTTGGGCGGAGCCTATTATTACTTACGGGCCCCGTGGCCGCAAAAGTAATCAAGGTTTATGAGGGCCATCCGTTTACGGTGGAAGCCTACCCTTGGCCCGGAATCACGGCTAACGCCTGCGTTCGAGTCGGTGGCGTGGACATCCCCGAAATCAGGGGAAAGTGCGAACCGGAAAAGCGGAAGGCCCGTGAAGCCCGTGATTTTGTGAAAGACTTGATCCTGGTTAAGAGAGAAGGATGGTGTCCGATCGAATAACGTGCAAGAGACACAAATCCGGGAATGCGCTGGAGGGGAAACTGACAGAATCCTGAATCTGTACGGACGGTGATCGAGCTAATATTCGCATTCAGGCGGTACCCAAATCCTCTTTTTCTCAAGCAACCGCGTCCTGGCCGGATCATGTTCAAATAGGAGATTTGCATCGCAATGGCTGCCAACATTCACCCGGTATTACAGGAATACGTGATACAAATTCCGGATTCCATCAAAACGTATCAGTCCATCCAACAGCAGAAAAG
>SMUY01073268.1_pt1 | contig 21478 bp, 21 predicted proteins | sample 2456441 | NCBI WGS metagenome assembly SMUY01 (sample SAMN11095931, study PRJNA526329) | marine sediment metagenome | biome: Marine sediment; feature: Surficial sediment; material: Deep marine sediment; isolation source: Hadal surficial sediment | place: Pacific Ocean | collected 2014-11 | depth...
CCGCAACGCGAAGGAGGCATGCACGCAACAGTAATCGAATTCGATTCCCTGACCGATCCGGTTGGGTCCGCCGCCGAGGATCATAATTTTTTTCCGGTCGGAAGGATTGGCCTCGCATTCTTCTTCATAAGTGGAATACAGATACGGGGTATGCGCCTCAAATTCCCCGCCGCAGGTGTCCACGCGTTTGTAGACGGGAAGGATGCCCGCCGACTGTCTTCTTTGATTGACCTCGGTTTCCCGGCACTTTAAAAGTTTGGCCAGGAACAAATCGGAAAAGCCCATTTGCTTCGCCTTGCGCAGGTCTGCGTCCGACAGTTGATCGAGTCCCCCGGCTTGGATGAGGGTCTCCTCAAAATCCACAATTTCTTTCAGGTTGAACAGGAACCAGGGGTCCACAGCGGTGATCCGATGAATTTCATCGACCGAAATCCCGCGCCGGAGCCCGGCGGCGATGTGCCAGAGCCGGTCCCAATGCGGGAGCGCCAGCATTTTCTTGAGCTTTATCAGGTTGCCTTCGCTTTCATGATGCACCTCCCCGCCGAATTCGAAATCCTCTTCCAGTCCCGAAATGCCGATCTCCAGGGACCGCAGGGCTTTCTGGAGAGCCTCTTTAAAGGTTCGGCCGATGGCCATCACTTCCCCCACGGATTTCATTTGGGTCGATAACAGGGGAGGGGTCTTGAAAAATTTTTCAAAAGTGAAGCGGGGAATTTTCACCACACAATAATCCAGAGTCGGTTCGAAAGACACGGGGGTGACCTGGGTGATGTCGTTGCGGATTTCGTCCAACGTGTAACCGACGGCGAGCTTGGCGGCGATTTTGGCGATGGGAAAGCCCGTGGCCTTGGACGCCAGCGCCGAGCTTCGCGACACGCGGGGATTCATTTCGATCACTATCATTTCCCCGTTGTCCGGGTTGACCGCGAATTGAATATTGGAGCCTCCCGTTTCCACACCGATTTCCCGGATGATATCGATCGCCGCGTTGCGCATGATCTGGTATTCCTTGTCAGTGAGCGTTTGCGACGGGGCCACGGTAATGCTGTCACCGGTGTGGATGCCCATCGGATCGAAATTTTCGATGGAGCAGACGATGACCACGTTGTCCTTGATGTCGCGCATCACCTCCAGTTCATATTCTTTCCACCCCAGCAGGGACTTTTCGATCAGGATGCGTTGTGTGGGGCTGACGCTGAGCGCCCACTCGACCGTCTTTTCAAAATCCGCTTCGGTGTAGGCGATGCCGCTACCCGATCCCCCCAGGGTGAACGACGGCCGGATGATCGCGGGAAACCCGGTCTCGCGGACCACCTGCCAGGCCTGCTTGACCGATTCGGCATAACCGCCCGGAGCCACCTGCAGGCCGATACGGTCCATCGCCTCATTGAACTGCTTGCGGTCCTCCGCCTTGTGGATAGTCTCGACATTGGCGCCGATCATTTCGACATGGTGTTTTTCGAGCACCCCCATTTCCGCCACCGCGAGGGCGGTGTTGAGGCCGGTTTGGCCGCCCATAGTTGGGAGCAGGGCGTCGGGTTTCTCTTTTTCGATGATGCGGGCCACGATCTCGGGAGTGACCGGCTCCACGTACGTTTTATGCGCGAACTCCGCATCGGTCATGATGGTGGCGGGATTGCTGTTCACCAGAATGATCTGGTACCCATCCTCCTTCAGGGCCTTGCAGGCCTGGGTTCCCGAGTAATCAAACTCGCACGCCTGGCCGATAATGATCGGGCCGGCCCCGATGATCAATATCTTTTCAATGTCGGTTCGTTTGGGCATCAGTCTTGATAAATGTCGCGGACATCGATTTGCCGGGACCGCTCCCACTTCAGGTTCATGTACGAAAGCTTGCGGATGAAGGCAAACCGGTTGTGGTGGTGTTCCCCTTCGATGACCACGGTCCTCAGTTCGCGCAACTGCTGTTCCAAGTCCGAAATTTGCGTTTCCAGTTGCTCTTTCGGGCTTTCCAGTTTGGCGATTTCCTCTTTAAGGGACTGGATTTTTTTTTCTTTGGTGACACCTGCAAATTTTCCGTTTAACTTTTCAATTTTGGCGGTGATTTTGCTCATTTTCTTCCGGGGAATGGCGATGTCTTTGAGGAGGCGCTTTTCACGGGAGAGAGCTTCTTTCTCCTGAGTGTTTAAACTCTTAACCTTGGCCCAGATAAATCCGGCGGTGGCCTTGGGGTGATAACAAAAATGATCGGTAAAATAAAATTGGCCCTTGTACGGAATGAGTCGTCCTTCGAAAATATCATCGAAATTGAACAGGGTGGACCCCTGGGTTTCAAGCACCTGGTATTTGAGATCGTTCATAATATCCACAACGAAGACACAATCGCTTTTGATCTTTTTTGCGATAAACAATCCGTGGATGCTTTTGGAGATTGCTTCCGCCAGTTCCTTTTTTTCGGGATCGATAGACCGGTCGAGGTTTTGCAGGTAATGCTGAAGAGGGGTCAAGCCGGAGTCGGGAGCGGCGCGATCGAAGGTATACCACTCGAGAAAGGAGCCTATCCGGGACTCATAGGATTTATCGTCTTCAAAAATTTTACCGGAAATTTCCTGGAAATCCTTTTTGGCTTCAAAAATGTCTTCCGGGCGATGGGTTCGGGTGATTTCTTCGATCAGTTGGTCGATGTCTTCACGAATCATCGGTTTTCCTTCATCAACGTTACGAAATCCTGAAACAGGTAGGACGAGTCCTGTGGCCCCGGCGAGGCTTCGGGATGATATTGAACGGAGGACACGGGGTATTTCTTGTGGCGGATGCCTTCGACCGTGCGGTCATTCAAATTGATGCAGGTGATCTCTACGTCGTCGCTTCCGGTCTGATCGTCCACCGCGAACCCGTGGTTTTGGGAAGTGATCTCGACCTTGCGTTTGCCCAGGTCCATGACCGGCTGGTTACTGCCGTGATGGCCGAACCGGAGTTTATAGGTTTTACCGCCGAGAGCCAGATTCAGAATCTGATGCCCGAGACAAATGCCGAAAATGGGAACTTTGCCGATGAGCGCCCGTACGTTTTCAATTGCGTAAGGAACGGCCGCCGGATCGCCCGGACCGTTGGACAAAAACACGCCGTCCGGTTTCATTGCCAGCACGGTTTCCGCCGGGGTGGTGGCGGGAACCACTTGGACTTTACAGCCCACCTGCGTCAGCCGGCGGAGAATGTTCCGCTTGATCCCGAAATCGTAAGCCACCACGGAGAAGTAATCCCCCGTGCCGTTATGGGAGATGCGGGAGTACCCCTGCTTGATATTCCAGTCACCCTGGTCCCAGTCGTAAGGTTCCCGGCAGGTCACCTCCTTGACCAGATCTTTGCCTTCCATGCCGGGGGACGCCTGGGCCTTTTCAATGAGGGCCGCGGGATTGGAGAGATCGTTAGAGATGATGGCCTGTTGGGCTCCCCGGTCGCGGATATGGCGGGTCAGAGCGCGGGTGTCGATCCCCTGAAGCCCCACCACGCCGTGCCTTTTCAGAAACTCATCCAGCGTCTCCCGGGACCGCCAGTTGCTGGGAATGGGGCTCAGCTCCTTGATAATGAACGCGCTCAAATAAGGCCGGTCCGATTCAAAATCTTCCGGGTTGATGCCGGTGTTTCCGATCAGCGGATAGGTCATCAGCACCATCTGGCCGCAATAGGATGGATCGGTCAGCACTTCCTGATAGCCGGTCATGCTGGTATTGAAAACCACCTCACCTTCGGCTTCGCCCATGGCGCCGCATAGGGTTCCCCTGAATGTTTTACCGTCGGCCAGTGCCAGTATGCCTTCCATATTGAATCCGATATTACCTAGAAATTACTTTAATAAATATATTATATTTAATTTGAATATATAACTTTTCCGTTAAAAATTGTGTGCCGGACCTGGCCCCGGACCTGCCACCCGTCAAAGGGGGAGTTTTTGCTCTTCGATTTAAACCGGCTGGCCTCGACCGTATATTCATGATGGGGATCGAAGACCACGACATCCGCCTGTTTGCCTACGCCCAGGGCGCCCTGATCGAGCTTAAAAATTTCCGCCGGGCGTGAAGTCAGTTTGGCCACCAGTTGCGGAAGTGTCAGGATGTTTTCATCCACCAGGCGAAGACTGAGGGGAAGAGCGGTTTCCAGCCCCACGATTCCGAAACAGGCGCTATGATAATCTGCCTGCTTGTCCACCAGATCGTGCGGGGCGTGGTCGGTTGCAATTATATCAATAGTTCCGTCTTTCAGTCCCGCTTTAATTGCATCGATGTCGCTTTGGGTTCTGAGCGGCGGGCTCATTTTGGTGTTGGTGTCGTATCCCCGGACTGACTCGTCGGTCAAAGTGAAATGATGAGGCGCCACCTCGCAGGTCACCGGCAACCCCTGGGCCTTGGCCCGGCGGACCAGCTCCACCGATTCGCCACTGCTGATGTGGGCCACGTGCAGGCGGCCTCCGGTTTTTTCGAGCAGGGCGATGTCCCGGTACACCATGATATCTTCCGCCTCGGTGGGCATTCCCTTCAACCCCAGTTCGGTGGACACCCGGCTCTCGTTCATGCATCCGCCCTTAGTCAGGTCAAGGATTTCGCTGTGCTGAATCAGGGGCAGGTCGAACATCCGGCTGTACTCCAGAGCATGGCGCATGACCTGGTTGTTCATCACCGGCCGCCCGTCGTCCGAAAAGGCGATGACCCCGGCCTCCTTCAAATCTCCCATATCGGACAACGTTTCTCCCTTAAGCCCGCGGGTGATGGCACCGATGGGGAGCGCCTGGATCTTGCCATGGGCCCTGGCCCGGGAGATCATCAGTTCGGTGACCGAACGGTTGTCATTGACCGGATCAGTATTGGGCATCATGGCGACAGTGGTGAATCCCCCGGCGGCGGCGGAATCGCATCCGGTCTCGATGGTTTCCTTGTACTCGAAACCGGGTTCCCGGAAGTGGACGTGCATGTCCATAAACCCCGGCGCCACGACGCAGTCTTTGGCGTCGATGATCTTTGCCGAACCGGCATCCCTGGCCGAAATTTTGCCTCTGGGCGCGACCGCCTGGATGAGCCCCTTGTCGATCAGGACATCGTATTCGCCGTCCAGGTTGTTGGCGGGATCGATCACCCGTCCGTTTTTAATGATCAGTTTCACTGCCGCCTCCCAGCAAAAGATACATCAGCGCCATCCGCAGGGCGACGCCGTTATTGACCTGATCGAGAATAACCGAATGCGGTCCTTCCATGACGTCCAGCGCGATTTCCACCCCGCGGTTGACCGGGCCGGGGTGCATGATCAGGATATTCTTCCGGCTGTGTTTCAATTTGTCCACGGTCAGGCAAAACAGGTTCGAGTATTCCCGGAAACTTGGAAACAAACCCTCATTCTGTCGTTCCAGCTGAATCCGGAGCATCATGACCACATCCACCTGGGAAACGGCCTGCTCCAGGTCGTGCAGCACCTTAACGCCGAGACATTCCATACCGACCGGGATCATGGTCGGGGGGCCCACCACGGTGACTTCCATCCCGCATTTGAGCATGGCGTGGATATTGGACCGCGCCACGCGGCTGTGCGCGATGTCCCCGACAATGGCCACCTTCAAGCCGGCAAGTTGTTGGGTGTGTTCGCGGATGGTGAGCAGGTCCAGCAACGCCTGCGTCGGGTGCTCGTGTGCCCCATCCCCGGCGTTGATCACCGGGCATTTGATATGTGAAGCGATCATGTGCGGCACGCCCGAAATCGAGTGCCGCACGATCAGGATGTCGGGGTTCATCGCTTCCAGATTGTAGGCGGTGTCGATCAGGCTTTCACCCTTCACCGTACTGCTGGTGGAACCGGAGATATTGATGACATCCGCGCTCAGCCGTTTGCCGGCAATTTCAAACGACGTGCGGGTGCGCGTGCTGGCCTCGAAAAACAGGTTGATGATGGTCCTTCCGCGCAGGGTGGGCACCTTTTTGATCTTCCGGGTCGACACTTCCTTGAAGGACACCGCCGTGTCCAGAATGCCTTCGATCTCCTCCAGGCTGAGCTGCTGGGTTCCTAAAATGTCTTTGGCTGCCAGATTCATAACTTTATTCTTTGTTATCGATCACGATGACCTGATCTTCCGGGTCTTCCCCGGTCATTTGAACCTTGACCGTCATGCTTTTTGAAGTCGGAATATTTTTTCCGACAAAATCGGGCCGAAAGGGCAGTTCCCGGTGGCCGCGGTCGATCAAAACCGCCAGGAGCACCTGGGCCGGCCGTCCGAAATCCATCAGCGCATCGATGGCCGCGCGTATGGTCCTCCCCGTAAACAGCACGTCGTCGCACAGCACCACTTTTTTGCCGTCGATGGCAAACGGGATGTCGGTGTCCCGCAAGACTGGTTTGTCCTTGCCGGTGGCCAAATCGTCCCGGTACAGCGTGATATCGAGAATGCCCATATCGAGGGTGACCTTTTCAATGTCCTTGATCTTCTCCCCCAGGCGGCTGGCCAGCAGGACCCCCCGAGTACGGATCCCGACCAACGCCAGATCACGTGTCCCCTTGTTTTTTTCGAGGATTTCGTGAGCGATGCGGGTGATCGCCCGGTTCATTTCCTCGGCGTTCATCAGTAAATTATTCATGCGGTGCCGCCCGGCTTGGGACAAAAAAAATCCCCCTCAGGACAAATCCTGCGGAGGAAACCCTATTCTGCCTATAATATAAAGTGCGTTCATGGCGCGATCCCTTGACAATCTCTCGGGACTGTCTTAAAGAGGTCTATGTTAAGATTGAATATAATAACCGGGGTCAACCAAGTCAAGAAAAATCATGAAAAAGCTCATTAAAAAGAAAAAAGTAGTGCGCATCGGCCGGGTTTACACGAAAACCGGGGATAAAGGCGAGACCTCGCTGGTCGGGGGTATCCGCATTGCCAAGGATCATCCCCGCATGGAAGCTATCGGCACGGTCGACGAGTTGAATTCCCTGGTCGGGTTGGTGCGCACCTTCAACAGTCAAAAACCGGTTTCGGACCGCCGCGATAAATTCGACGGTATTCTGCAGACTCTCCAGCAATGGCTGTTCGACCTCGGGCATGAGCTGGCCTGCGACCCGAAAAATCCTCCCAAAAAAGGGCAGGTGGCCACCATGACGGAACAGCAGGTGCAATGGCTGGAACAGGTCATCGACACCATGAACGAAGAGCTGGAACCGCTGGACAGTTTTGTTTTGCCGGGAGGCACGCCGGTCAACGCGTTTTTGCATCAATGCCGGACGGTGTGCCGGCGGGCCGAGCGGTGTATGGTGACCCTCAGCCGAAAAGAGGCAGTGGGGGCTCATGCAATCGCCTTCATCAACCGGCTGTCCGACACCTTTTTCGTGTTCAGCAGATGGGTCGCCTGCACCATGGGCGAAGAAGAGGTGCTGTGGGATCCGTCCAGCTCGGTCAACCAGGATTGGAAATGGAAATGAGGAGGGGATAGAAAATATTTATTTATGAGGGAACTTTATCCCATTTCTTTTCTAAAATTAAAGAAGGAATAAATGGAAAGCCTAAAATTTTTCTTTAGAGTTGTTGATGGGATTTACGGGGTTTATTTAGATTCTGTGCATGGATTTGTTTTAAACCAAAGGGAGGCCACACAAATGCAAAAGTATTCTTTGGTTGAGCTGGAACGCGATAATCCAAATGAAGCTAACTTAGAATACCTAGATTCATTGCCCATATTTTTTTCAAAAATTGACCCCACCGACCCTCAAGCCGTTATTCAACATCAATGCACCCAAAAACAATACAAAGAAAGAAATGACAAAAATGGATTTAACCATAAAATTATTGGCCGGATGTGCGTGGTCAATATTTACCAATACTGGGAAGCTTTTTTTAGGGAAGAGATCGCAAGAGAATTCAAAATAAAACGAGGAGACTTTAAAGACCCCGTTATGGGAGACTTGAGAATTATTAGAAATTCTATTATTCATCACGCGGGCATTGCGCTTCCAGAAATTAAAGATTGCCAAGTCTTCAAATGGTTTTCTAAGGGAGATGAAATAATAATAGATGATGATAAAATGGAAGAAATTGTTAGGAAAATAAAATCTTTGGATAAACGAATTTTTGCCTAAATTTAATGGCCCTCTTCATCTTTTTTAAGGTAAATGAGAAACGGAAACCCTGACCGCTCATTTAGCCCGATTACCCTTCCAGGTGATGGTAATTTCGCCTTTCCGGATTTTGAGCTGACAGCCCAGGCGCATGCCGTTTTCGAGGTCTTCTTCGTAGAGGTATTCTTTTTCTTCTTCGGTGAATTTGTTGAGGTTTTCCCGGCCTTTCAACACCGTCAATTCGCACACCCCGCAACTGCCCTCGGTGCACCCGAATGACAGCTCCGTCTCCACGTCTTCGCAGAGATCGATCAACGCCATGCCGTCTTCGCATTCGTGGGTGAGGTTGTCGGGTTGAAATATTACCTTAGCCATGAGAATTTCCCAAAGATGATATCGTTGGATGGACTGTGTTTATAGATGCGAATGGCCCGCCCGAGGATTTAAGAAAAATGGGGATTCAATCAAGTCAAAATTCCTTATAAAATTATAGTTATAGACCCTGCTCCTTAAGGGATTCTATAAGCTTGCTCTGCTCCGGTGTCAGGTTTTTGGGGAGGTTCACGATGATTTTCACAATGTGGTCGCCCCGCTTGCCCCTCCGATTGTGAATTCCGAGGCCGCGCAGACGCAGTTTGGTGAGCGGCTGGGTGCCGGCAGGAACCTTGACCTGTTTTTCCCCGTCCAGGGTGGGCACCTGAATGGTGGCTCCGAGCAGGGCGTCGGTCAGGTTCACCGGGTGCTCGATCACCACATCATGGCCCTCCCTTTTAAATACCGGATGGGGAAGGACGCGCAGCTTGAAATACAAATCTCCCGGCGGGCCGCCGTGGGTTCCCGGGTAGCCTTTGCCGGCGAGGCGCAGTTTTTTGCCTTCGCTGATGCCCCGCGGAACCTTGACGTTGGTGTCTTCGGTCCGGCCGCCACGATCGATCGTAAACATTTTTTCGGTTCCCTGCGCGGCTTCTTCAAATGAGATGGTCAGATCGCTCACCATATCCTGGCCTTTCCGGGGGCGGGGAGCCCGCGCCCGGCCGCCGAACATATCGTCAAAACCGGAGGGGCCGCGCCCGCCGCCGAAACCGAAGTTGCGAAGTATTTCGTTGACGTCGAACCCGCTGAAAATATCTTCCTGGGAATACCGTTTCCGGAACCCTTCTGCGCCGAACATATCGTACTTTTTTCTTTTGTCCTTATCCTTCAACACAGCATAGGCCTCGTTGACATCCTTGAATTTTTCCTCGGCCTTGGGATCGTTTTCGTTGCGGTCGGGGTGGTATTTCATGGCTTTTTTCTTGAAGGCCTTTTTGATTTCATCCTCAGACGCGGTTTTCGGCACCTCTAAAATTTTGTAGTAACTTTTCATCTTCTAAATAATTGATATGGTTAACTTTTTAATCTATGATGGAACCCCTTGTATTATATTATTTTTATGACCATGACAATTAAAAAATTTTGGATCGTCGCTTTCCTGGTGGCTCTGGGGTGTGCCCAAACGCCGGAAAAGCCGCCTGAAGTGACGAAGGCGCAGAAATTCCGGAATATGCATCCGGAAGAGCGCCATATCTGGATGCCTCCCGGTGAGGCAGAACTGGAGAAACGCCGCCGGAACCAGAAATGGCTGGACCAGGTAGCCGCCGACTTGGAACGTCTGTTTATGGGCTATGCCGACATCCTGGGCGATGAGATCATCCTCGAAAACCTGTTGCGCGGGACCGAGCCCCAACTCCAGCAACTGGAAGCCAGGCTGGATGAAAGTCAGGCTCAGCATGAGCAGAGAGTCAAGGAAATGAACCAAGCGGTCCAGGAGATGGAAGGCGCCATCGGTGAAATGGATTCCGACCTGGCCACGCTTCAGAAACAGCAGGCCGCCCGCAAGGTCACCCGGGATGATTACCGGCTGGCCATTCTGTTGTTCCGCAACGGGCAGTACCGGAAGAGCATTGCCGCCTTCAAAAGGATTCTCGGGAAGAAACACGCGCCTTCGTTGAGGGACAATATCCTGTTCGGTCTCGCCTCCAATTTTTACAAGCTGAAGCAATACGGTCAGGCCCTTGGGTATTTGAACAGCATTATTCGCAATCATCCCAAAGGCGACAAGTGGCTGGTGTCGCATGCCATTTCCGGGTTGATTTATAATTTTCAGGGACAATACAACAAGGCCGTGTCGATTCTCGAAACCGCACTCAAACACCGGCCGAACCCGGATCTCCTCAAAATCATCAACCGCTTGTTGAGCCTGGCGAAGGGAGGGGCGGTGGATGCCAGCAGTTAACGAACCGGCTCCCAATCTGCAGGTGGCGGAGTGGGTGCAGGGTCGGCCTTCCAACGTCGATCAGGAACGCGGCCGGGTGATCCTCATCGAAGTGTTTCAGGTCAATTGCCCCGGGTGTTTTATCGGCGGCCTGCCGGAGGCGATTCAGACCTCTATGACCTTCAAGGAAAAACCGCTGACGGTGTGGGGGCTGGCCACCGCTTTTGAGGACCATCGTTGGAACAATCTGGAAAATTTGAAAAGGCTCATCGATACCGGGGAAGTGGTGGGCGAAACCATGGCCCGTCTGTCCGAACGGGATATGCTCAGCATGGGGCGCCTCCAATATTTCATGCCGTTTCCTGTGGCTTGGGATCAGGTGGTGAAACGGAAAGGCGGAGTGACCGACGAGGAGGTCCGGCGGTGGAGCGAGCGGGATTTTTCAGATTTCGATAACATGCCAGAGCTTCACCGTTCTCAGATTAAACAACAGGTTCGGGAATATCTGGAGAAAAAAGAATACGATGCTCTGACGTTCGACCAATACGGATTACGGGGCACTCCCTCTTCCATTATTATCGACAAACAAGGAATCATACGGCACAAGTTGTTCGGGTCCGCACTGGACCTGGAAAAGCATATTGAACCTCTAATCAACGAATAGGTTGTTTGCGATGCTCACTCTTAAACAATTTACGGAAACCATCGACCGCCTGGAAGAAGCCCGGATCCTGATGGCGGCGCTCGAATTCAAAATCTTTTCGATTTTACGTCAAAAGAAGATGACGGCCCGGCAGATGGCCCAGCACACCAAAACCAAGCTGGATGGCATGGAGCCCCTGCTCAACGCCCTGACTTCCATGCAAGCCCTCCGTTACGATAAGGGACGCTATTCCAGCGCGCCGCACATGTATAAATACTTGTGCGAGTCGAGCCCCCATTATCAGAAAGGCACCACCTTCTTGAAGTTGGAGAAAAACGACGAGTGGGCGCGTTTGATCGACATTATTCGCAAAGGCCGCAATGTTTCGGAATACGAAGGCGATGACGACCCGGGTTTTCGCCACTGTTTCACTCATGCCATGCACGACCGCAGCGGTCCGTTCGCGCAGGACATCGCCCGGCTTGTCACGCGCAAGCCGGCGGGGAGGTTTTTGGATTTGGGGGCGGGGCCGGGAACCTACAGCGCGGCGATCCTCCGGAAAGATAAAAAAGCCAGGGCGACTTTGCTCGATCGTTCGACCGCGTTGAAGGTTGCCCGGGAGTTGCACGCCCGATCCTCCATTTGGCCACGCATTGAATTGAAACCGGGCGATCTGTTCGAGACTGCGTTTGGCGAGAATTACGACACGGTTTTTTACTCAAACATTCTTCACGTTTATAATCCTGAGCAGAATAAAAAACTGTTCCGAAAAATGAAGAAGGCCCTCGTCAAAGGCGGGCGGGTGGTGCTGGTGGATTATTTCCATACCCTCGATTATTCGCGCCCGTACGAAGCCGCCCTGTTCGGAGTCACCATGTTACTGTTTACCGCGACGGGGAAAACCTATTCCTACGATGAAACCGAAAATCTATTGAGTCAGACCGGGTTTCATAAGTTCCGGCGGTTCCCCCTGAAGGAAGGGGCGGGAATGCTGGTGGCCTTTAAAAAATAACCACGACAATTGAATCTCATTTCTTAACCGCAAAAAAATAAAACAGTTCCCAATTGGTGTAAACGCCCTGAGGCGACGCATAATTGCGGTCGTAATCCCGGATCAACTGCCTGAGCTCTCCCGGTTTGAACATTCGCAGGGGAGCCGCGCCGATCTGTTGCAGGTTTTTGATCATGCTCTGGGTGTTCTGGAAAAATATCTGACGGGTTTCGGACTGATGCGCGATCAGCTCGAATCCGGCTTGAGTGAGAAGTGTTTTCCACCGTTTTTGCGACAGCAGGGTGGTGGGGCTCTGGAACTCCGCCGTATCCCTGAACTCCTGCAGGGTTTTCGGGCCAAAGGTGCTGAATGCCAAGTACCCTTCTTTTTCCAAACCGGAATAAAATCGCCGCAACGTTTTTCCCGGGTTGCGGAACCACTGGAATACGGCGTTGCCGGCAATCAGTTTCACTTTCGGAATCTGAATTCTCTCTGCATTGCCCACAAGAAATTTTGTTTGAGTGGGGACTTCCAAGTGATTTTTAAGATGTTCGATCATGGCCGGCGCAATGTCGTTCAGAATAATGGTGGATGGAGAACGGGCCAGCAGGTGGCGGGTGAACACTCCGGTGCCACAACCGATTTCCAGTGTTTTATGGGAAAAGGGGTGGGGAATCAGGGCCGCCAACCGCTCCGCCATGGAGCGTTGAAGTTGCGCATGCCGGTCATACGTTTTGACATGCTTGGAAAAACTTTCGATGACTTTCTGTTCGTAATCCGATTCGGCGGGAATTTCTGAGTTTTTACTCATGGTCATCCGATCCTAAAGGTCGGTCGAACGCCTTCTGGGAGGCGGCGCGTAGGGGATGACCTTGGCCGGTAATTGAACGGTGAAGGTGGACCCTTTATTCAATTCACTTTGTGCGCTGATATCGCCGCCCATCATACGGCAAAACCTGCGGCTGATAGCCAATCCCAATCCCGTCCCGCCGAATTTTCGGGTGATGGTGGAGTCGGCCTGGGTGAATTCGGAAAAAACGGAACTGATTTTCTCCGGGGCGATACCGATTCCGGTATCGATGACCTTGAAAATAATCCAGGGGGTATTGTCTCTGTTGACTCGAATAACCTCCAGTGAGATTTTTCCGCCTTCGGTAAACTTGCAGGCGTTGCTGAGCAGGTTGATCAACGTTTGCCGAACCCATGCCTGGTCCGCGACCATGTAGCCCAGATTTTCTTCGCATTGGACTTTCAGCGTATTTTTATTTTTCTGAACCATGGGTTCAATCGTCTGGACCGCCGCTTGAATGGCGTTCTGTATTTTAAACGATTCCAATTTGATTTCCATTTTACCGGACTCGATTTTGGACAGGTCCAGAATGCCATTGATCAACTCCATCAGTATTTTTGCGGAATCGCCGATTTTTTCCAGGTCTTCCTGAAATTGGGGCAAGTCCCTCTCGACCATTTCTTCTTTGAGTATTTCGGTGTATCCGATGATCGCGTTCATGGGAGTCCGCAGTTCGTGCGTCATGTTGGCGAGAAACTTGCTCTTAGCGGCATTGGCTTCCATCGCCATATCCCGCGCCGAGGCCACTTCCGAGTAAGCCTTCTGTATTTCTTGCACCAGGGACACATGGGTGATCGCCACCGCCGCCTGAGATGCCAGGGATTGAATCCAGCGGACATCTTCATGGGAAAAGGGGATGACCTTTTTCGGTTCGCCCGGTTTTCTCGCATTCAACAGCTGGATAACACCGAGGTTCTCCTCATCCTGGTTTTTCATGGGTACCAGAAGCATGGACTGGGTTCGGTAATTGAATTTCCTGTCGAACACCCGCGGGCCGGAAAAATCGCGCTCAGTGTACTTACTGACATCGGGAATATTGATCGTATTTCCCGTCATGGCGACATAAGAGGAAACATTGGAAGGATTCATCTCAAGCGGCGGGAAGGGGATGGGAGATTTGCTGTTGCCTCCCATCCGGATGCCCAGCGTGTCGTTTTGGAAAATCTTGAAATGCAGTTTGCCCTTTTCGAGAATATACAACGTTCCGCCGTCGGCATTGGTGAAATTGCAGGCTTCCTGCATGATCAACTCAAGCAGGACTTCCAGGTTGCGCTCCGCATTCAGGGCCACACCGATATCGGTCAGCTTCCTTAATTTCCCAAGAAGATTTTTTATGGTTTGTTCGTTGTGACCGTTGGTGGCGGCTTGAACCGGAGAGAAATTATTGGGTTTGCTCGGACGGGAATCCAGCGGCATCCGCAGGGAGGGATCGACTATCCAGCCTTCCGACCGAGTCAGGCTTTGCGCGCCCGCCGGAATTCCATAATGCGGTTTTCCCTGATTCCAGGCCCAGGCCGCCTGCAAGGAACCAAGAACCGCATCCAGACAATCGCCTTTGGGATCGTTAAGCATTTCGCGCTTAAGGGAATCATCAATCTTAATGGAAAAACCGAACTCGCGTTTAAAGCCGATGCCCGATAGGCCTGCCACGATTTTTTTACGGGCCGCCTTTTTTTGAGAGGTGTCTTTGCCGTCGCTTTTGTAAGCGGTCGCAAACCGGCGAGCCACCAGCGCGGGATAGGCTTCCAGGATAATGCGATTGGTTTTTTTCGGGTGGCAGGGAACGATGGAGGCCCCTGACTTCAAAATTCTCCGGGAACCCTCATAAAACATTTTGGCGACCGGCGCGTTGATCAGTTTCAAAGGACTTTGAGCCGACGCCAGAACGTCGGTGAAGCGTAGCGGCTCTTTATAAGGAGACGAATGCCTGGACTTGAACGTTTTGATCTTTTTCTCGAATTCAGTTCGGGACCGGCGAGTCAGGGTTTGAACATAATTCTCCCAATCGTGGGGCAATCCCAGCGCGGACAAAAAAGCACCGGGAAGGCCGAAGGGGAAATCGATTCCCGCAACCCACGGGCCTTTTTGATTCAGGAATTTTTCAAACTCGTCGAAATCCGAAAGGGTGTGAATCTGTTGGAGGGTCAAAGTTCCTTTTTTGAATTCACCTTCCGCAACGGTAATGGGTTTGGTACCGCGGGGGGCGCTGGTAAAATCGATTCCGAATATTTTCATAAGGCCCGTTGAGGAAAGAGGGGTTGGGTGTGCGGCGCTGAGGGTTCATTCAAACCCGGGTTCTGCTGTGCCAGAAAAGAGAGTAATTTGTGCGGCGAGTGATCGCATCCCTCCACCAAATTTAAATGAGGGATGAGTTCTTTCAGTCGGTTGCCATCCAGGAGCGGGTCCCGCAGGCCGCTAATGGCCGTACAGCCTTCGGCGGATTGAGGGGAAACGGAGGCGGTTTCCAGAAAATTCAGGCCCTGAATGAGAATATCCCGGTCGTACGGTTCCCTGAGATCGTTTTCAGGAAGGCGAATGCCGCTCAAATCAAAAAAACCTTTAAGCGCAGCGGCATAATCCTCAGAGGCGTTCAGCATCTTTTTCTGATATTTCAATTTACCCAAAGGCGTTTTTCCGCCCAGTTGTTTCTCCGCCGTAAAGGCCAGAATGGGAGCCATCAAAACCACCCGGGTCCCGGACGGAATTTTATTTTTATGATATAGAAGCCAGAGGCTTCCCAGCGAATAACCGATCACCCAATCCGGTTGGGGCGCCAGGTGGGTAGCGGCCTCTTCTCCGTCTTCCGGATTCCTCGGATAGCAGGCCCGGACCTCGGCCCGTGGGAAACAACCTTCCACCAGTTGCCTGAACCAGTCTTCCGGAAGCGCCCAGCCGCAGATGGCGGTAATTTTTATTTTTGTTTCCATGCGTTCATGATCGTCATGATTGCGTCCACCTGGTCCTCGCCGATACCTGAATGAAACGAAAACCTGAGGCGGGAGGAATTTTGCGGAACCGTTGGGGGCCGCACCGCTCCTGCTAATATCCCATGTTCCAGCAATTTATTGCGCAATTCAAGCGCTTCCTTAGGGTCGCCCACGATCACCGGAACAATCTGAGAATCGAAATCATTCGTTTGCCATCCATCCTGCTCCAGGCGTTCCCTGAACCGATAGGCGGCCGCCCGGATGTTCCGGGCGGTGGCCTGCGATTTTTGAATAATTTTCAGGGCCGCCTCGGCGGCTCCCGCCTGCGGAGGGCTCAGGTAGGTGGAGTAAATAAACTCCCCCGAATAGTTGATCAGGTAATCGATGAGGGTCTCCGAATGCGTCAGCACATAGGCTCCCATGCTTGCCAGCGCTTTGCCCAGCGTGCCCACGAGGATATCGACTTCGGACAGCACGCCCTGTTCTTCCGCCAGGCCGCCGCCGGTGGGACCAAAGACCCCGGTGCCGTGGGCCTCGTCCAATATCCAGACGAAGGGATATTTTTGCTTGAGGGCGGCCATACGCGGGAGGTCTGGGTAGTCTCCGTCCATGCTGAATACGCTTTCGGTGACGACGAACACCGTTTCGTAAGCGTTGATATTTTGCTCCAGCAATTCCTCCAGCTGATCCAGATTCAAATGTGGGTAACGTTTAAAACGGGTTTCACCCTTACCCAACACCTGGGCAATGGAGTGATGGATCAGGCGATCGGCGAGTATCAGATCCCGCGGTCCAGGCAGATGGGTCAGCACGGCCTGATTCGCCATGAAGCCGGTATTGAATAACAGACCGCTGGATTTTTGTTTCCAGGCCTTCAATTGCTCCACCAGGCTTTGGTGACAGGGCAGGAATCCTGAAAGCAGGGGAGAAGCGCTGCTGCTGGCGCCATAACGTTCCAGCGCATCGCGGGCGCCGGCGATGACCTCGGGATGCGAGCGCAACTGAAAATAGTCATTGCCGATCAGGTTGATTTTACACGCATCGAGAACTTCCAGAGTGCGGAGGAGTCCCGTCTTTTTTCTCTGGTCCAGTTCGTTTTGAAGTCGCGATTCGAGGGGATGGGTCAAGGGTCCGGTTCTTCTGAAATGGATATTGGAAAAATTATGGTATAAAAGCGATTCCTTGTCAAAATTGCCTTGAACGGTAACGGTGGAGTCGATGCCGGAAATCAAAGATCACGGAAAAGTATGGATGCGCGGAAAACCTGGAACCTCTTTCGCCGTCAAAGTGGACGATCGGGTGTTCGTTCTAGGCCAGGAAGAGGGTCAGTCAATCGACTATTGGCTGGAGGGAAACTTCCTGTGCGTGGATTTGCACGAACCGGACCGGAGTCTACGAATCGCCCGGCGATTTCCGTTGGATCTGGAGGCCACCCATCCCGCCACTTTGTTTAACGGATTCGACCGGACCCAGCATGCCGATGTTCAGGTGGTGACCTTCGAGGATAAAGGGGTGGAGGAAAAGGTTTTCAGGGATGAGGATTATCGGAAGCGCAATCTTGAAAGCCTGAGCCGGCAGGCGTTCTGGCGCCAAGCCAAATTTAACGGCTAGGCATCAGGTTGTGGGAGCCGAACGCACCATACGCGCCGCAATTTTATCGCGGTTGTCTTTATCCATGAACTCCGTGGACCCGTCCTGCAAATTGACCACCACCGCCTGGTTCTCGTCATTCTCCTCGCTGGTCCAGATATGGCGGCCGCATTTGGTGACGAACAGAGGATGAATATGAACGTGTTCCCCTTCCCAATCCAGCTGGTGCAAATCCTCATGGAATAAACCGGCGGCTTCCTCCCGGGTCGGTAAACGCCAGTCGTTATGCCCGCCGGCATACACTTGGATCATGGTGTTGCGGTAAGACACGGCCTCCTGATAATTGAGCCAGCGGCCGAGGTCGCCGTAGGAATCCTTGGGCAACCATTCCAGATTCATTTTTTTATCCGAGATCACTCCGTTCGGGTTATCGGAGAAGATTTCATGCGCTTCCATTTTTATTTTTTTCCTGCCGGTAAATATTAAATTTAAAAGGGAAGCTTATCATTTTCCAATTTCCGCTTCAACCGATTTCCGGAATTCCTGCTGGAGTGTCTGGGTTAAAAGGCCGGGCCGGCCGGAACCGACGGTTTCTCCATCGATGCGGGTCACCGGCAGAATCTCCCATCCGGTATTGGTCAGAAAGACTTCATCGGCTTTGACCATCTCATCAGGGGATACCACTCTCTCCAGGGTCGGCACACCGGTTTCCCCGGCGAGTTCCAGAACCACCTGCCGGGTGACCCCGGCGAGCACGTAACCATTAACGGCGGGGGTGGATAATTGACCGTTTTCCACCAGGAAGATATTGGATATGGTGCCGTCACACACCTCTCCCCGTTCGTTCATCATGACTGCTTCCACCGACTGCTGGTCATCGGCCTGTTTTCGCGCCAGTATCTGGCTCAAATAGTTGGCGGACTTGATCTGCTCGGACACCCTTCCCAGACGGGCGGCGGAATCCGGAATGAGGGACACTGGAACGCCCTTTTGATACCATTCCTCGGGAGGCGCCTGGTAAGGCCGCACGTGAACCAACAGGGTGGGGGAACAGTCGTCTTGCCAGAGCTTTCCCGGCAGGCCCTGCCCCCGGGTCACGGTCATACGAATGACCGCGTCCGCGCCTTGATTCCGGTTAAAAGTTTCGTAGAGGATATCCTCGATGCGTTCCCGCGTTTCGGGAAGCTTCATAAAAATAAGGTCCGCGCCACGTTTCAACCGGTCGAGGTGCTGGCCCAGGCGGAATATCTTTCCCGAATAAACCCGCAGGGTTTCGAATAAGGCATCACCGTAACTGAACCCGCGATCGAGTATGGACACTTTGGCCTGCGACAGGGGGACGAATTTTCCGTCCAGATAAACGATCGATTCCATCAGGCTTCCCGGTTCCCCGTCAGCACATTGATCATGGCGGCCGCCTTATCGAGGGTTTCCTGGTATTCCCGGGCCGGGTCGGAGTCGGCCACGATTCCCGCACCCACATGAAAATAAGCCTTGTCCTCCTTGATCAGGATGGTGCGGATGATGATGTTGAGATCGAGGGTGTCGGAGAATCCAATATAACCGAAGCTCCCGGAATAGGGACCGCGCGTCACCGGCTCCAGTTCGTCGATAATTTCCATGCACCGGATTTTCGGACAGCCGGTGATGGTGCCTCCGGGAAACACCGCCTTTAAAATATCCTTCAGGACGATATCCGGTTTGAGGATGCCCCGAATGTTGGAGACAATGTGGCTGACGTGGGAATATTGCTCGACGAACATCTGGTCCGTCACCCGGACACTGCCATATTCGCAAATCCGGCCCAGGTCGTTGCGCTCCAGGTCCACCAGCATCAGGTGCTCGGCTTTTTCTTTTTCATTAAGGAGCAACTCGTGGGTCAATAGATCGTCTTCTTTGGAGTCCCGGCCGCGCGGACGGGTCCCGGCGATGGGCCGGGTTTCCAAAACGCCCTGATTGACTTTGACCAGCCGCTCCGGTGACGAGCTGACCAGGGTCAGGTCTCCCAGTTTCATGTATCCGGAAAAAGGAGAGGGGTTGACCCGCCGCAGATGCTCATACAGATCGAATGAATTCCCCTTAAACGGCGTCTCAAACCGCTGGGCCAGATTGGCCTGGTAAATGTCGCCCTCCTCAATGTAGGTTTTGGCGCGCTCCACCATTTGAATGTATTGCGATTTCGAGAGATTGGAACGCAGGGAACATCCGTTGCCGTTGGATGAGGCTTGTGCCACCGAATAATCCGGTCCGGTGGACGGTTTGAGATAAAGCTCGGCCTGTTGCCAGTGGTTTCGGATTTCCCGCCGGATGGTTTCGTAATGGGCTTCCGGGTTGCCCGGACATTTTTCCGAAACGATCATTTTCAATACATGGGTGGTGTGATCGAAAATCCATAACCGGTCCACCTGAACAAAATGCAGGAGGGGAATATCGAGCCCATCCTTCGGGCGAAGATCGATGGCATCGAGGTGCCGGGCCATTTCGTAACCGATAAGGCCGACCCATCCTCCCCAAAAATGCGGTGTGTAGTCGAAAGGCGCTCCATGGATTTCAAAATTGAGATGATCCAGAACGGAGAGGGGTGATCCTGGTTTTGCCTCCCGCGTGCCATTATCGGAAATGATAACCTGATCGTGGTCCGCCAGCAGGCTCCGGGAATTGGACTGGCCCATCATCGTGTAGCGGGCGGTGGCTTGCGGGCCTTTGCCGCTTTCGAATAGAAATGTATTGGGCGCGTCCCCGTACAGGGACCGGAAAAACCGGGACGGATTAAAATTCGGGACGGTTTCCTCCCCGAGAATCGGAACCCGCTCAAAACTCTTTCTCAGAGAAATAAACGCTGCTTTGGATGGAGCGATTTTCATAAGCTTCGACGCCATGGCGTTGGGCGGATGCACGGTATGCCGGGATTATAGCAAGTGGCGGGGCAGGGGGAAATTTATTCGTACCGCAGGGCGTCGATGGGGTTGAGATTGGAGGCTTTGATGGCGGGATACAGACCGAAGAAAATGCCGATTCCCACCGAGAACCCGAAGGCCAGCAGGATCGACTGCAGAGTCACGATGGTTTCCAGGCCGCCTATTTTGCCGGCGAATTTGGAAATGAGGACTCCCAGCGCAATGCCGATACAGCCTCCCAGGAAACAGATCAGAACGGATTCGATCAGAAACTGTTTGCGAATTTCCCGCTTCTTGGCTCCGACGGCGATCCGGATGCCGATCTCACGCGTCCGCTCGATCACCGAGACCAGCATGATGTTCATGATGCCGATGCCGCCGACCAGAAGGGAAATGGCAGCGATGCCGCCCAGCAGGAATTGAAACGTTTCCGCCGCCTTGCCCCAGCTGTTCAGCCACTCGGCGGAGTTTTGAACATAAAAATCGTTTTTCTTGCCCTGGCGCAGGTTGTGCCGTTTGCGCAAAAGCGTTTCGATATCCTGTTTGATGGTTTCGATATCTTTCATATCCTTCACCTGGATGTCGATCGACTGCACATGTTTCATTCCGAACAACCGTTTTTGGGCGGTGGTGATGGGAATGAAAATCTGGTCGTCGGGATCAAACCAGCTCAAGGCCCCTTTGGCGACGGTGGTGCCGATAATGAGGTAGTTATCTCCATTCACTTTTATGTTTTTTCCAACGGGATTTTCACCTTCAAAAAGGTTTTTGACCACCGTGGCCCCCAGGATACAAACTCTTCTGGCAGTTTTGATTTCTTCCTCGGAATAAAACCGGCCCTCTTTCATTTTAAAATTGGCCATCCATCGGTAATCCTTGCCGGTTCCACGGACGGTACTGTTGGTGTTTTTGTTTCCGTGTTTCAACTGGCTGCTTTTGTATACCTGGGATGCAACTCCGTTGATGTTTTGAATGAAATCGCGAATCGCGTAGGCGTCGCCCAACACCAGTGTTTCAACCTTGCCACTTCTGACGTGACGCCTCTTTTTTTCGCCGGGTTTGACGGTAATGATGTTGGTACCGAACTTGGCGATGGTGCTGAGCGTCTGTTGCCGGGCCCCTTCGCCCAGGGAAATCATGGAAATGACCGAGGCCACCCCAATGATGATGCCGAGGGTAGTCAGAAACGTCCTCAGCTTGTTGGCGCGCAGACTGCGAAGCGCAATTTTGAATAAATCCCAGATCAGCATTACATCTCCTTGGCCGAATCACTGACGATCAGGCCG
>SMUY01235476.1_pt1 | contig 21453 bp, 20 predicted proteins | sample 2456441 | NCBI WGS metagenome assembly SMUY01 (sample SAMN11095931, study PRJNA526329) | marine sediment metagenome | biome: Marine sediment; feature: Surficial sediment; material: Deep marine sediment; isolation source: Hadal surficial sediment | place: Pacific Ocean | collected 2014-11 | depth...
CCCGGTTGCGCGTGATAGAGCGCCAGCGCGCCGATGAGCCGGTCGCCGAACTCCACGGGGTAGACCAGCGCGGACGCCAGCTCGAACGTTTCGTCGGCGGTGACACCGGCCGGCTGTGCGTCGGCGTCAGGCGAGCCGTTCAGGAGCGGGCGGCGATGCTACGCGACCCATCCTGCGAGCCCCTGTCCAGTACGTAGCTGAGGCTCTTGATCACGGTCGCGCCGGTGCCGGTCGCAAAACGGCACCGCAAGGCGTCCCCGTCGTCGTCCTTGAGAAACAGGGCGCAGCACGAGAAGGGCACCAGGGGCTGCAGCGTGCCGCAGAACTGTGTCATCGTGTCGGCGAGCCCGAGACTGGTACCCATCGATCGGGCGACGTCGTAGAGACGAGGGAGCTCTCGATGCGCCTCGGCGATCTGGCCGTAGGCGTCCGACGGTGTGGGGGCGTCGCTGGCCGCTCCCGCGTCGGCGCGGTCGCTGACACCGCGCTCCGCCAGTTCCCCCGTCAATGCCGGCAGCACCTCCAGGAACCGGGCGACCAGACCCGGGTCGAACGCGTGACCCGCTTCCTTACGGAGCAGTGTCCGCGCCGCGTTCGTCTCCAGGGGGTCGTGATCTGGCCGAGCGGTCGTCAGGGCCTCGTAGCACTCGACCAGACCCACGATGCGGGCGCCCAGGGGGATGTCGGTTCCGAGCAGCCCGTCCGGGTACCCCATGCCATCCCACCGCTCATGGTGACCCCGCACCACGGCCGCCAGAGGGAACGCGTCGTCGAGACCGCGGACAAGCTCGGCGCCCACCGCGGGGTGGGTCCTGATCGTGGCCAACGCCTCGGTCGTCAGCGGCTCCGGCCGCGACAGGAGGTACACCGGCACCGCCAGCTTCCCGACGTCGCGGACCAACGCCGCCAACCGGATACCCTCGATGTCGGTCGTGGGCAGGCCCGCGGCGCGGGCCAGGCCGGCCGCATAGACCTGCATCCGTGTGGCATGGTTCGGTGTGCGGCCATCCCGCGCGTCGATCGCCCGGGCCAGCGCTTCGATGCCGGCCCGATCCGTCGCGTCGCCCGAGTCGGGCTGACCGGTTCTCTGGAGTCGGGTGGGTTGCCGCACGACGCGCCACGCGCCCAGCGCGAGGCCGGCGGCTAGCAGACCGGCGCCCACCGCCCCCGGTGTGGTCAGACGCGCCAGGAGGACGAGACTGGCAAGTAGCGCGATCGCAACAAGGGGCGTGAACCGCGACCAGCCCCCCATCGCAGCGGCCCGTGTCACAAGGACGCCGGTATTCGGCCGCCGAGGCATCCGGTCAAGATCTGCCGCGCTGGACTTCGCGCTCAGCGGGGTCGAAGGCTGCCAGTGTGCTCCTTCGGTGCGTCGTGGGTGGGTCGCGCGCGGCGTCGATCTCGACGGCCCTCGGTGCGTCGCCGACCTTGTGACACGGACCACCAGGCGTCCTACCGGTCGCTGGGTTGTGCCGCAGCGGTCGGCTCGGGTTGGCGGGGTTCCATGTGGTATTCACTGATCTTGCGATAGAGGGTGCCGCGGCTGATCTCGAGAATCTTGGCCGCCTGCTTCTTGTTCCAGGCGACCTCCTCCAGGACGAGCTGGATGTGAACCCGCTCGGCCTCGCGCAGCGACGAGAGTTGTGTTCGCGACCGTTCGACCGGTTCCACCGGATGCAGAAACTGCACGTCCTCGGCGCGGATCACGTTGCCGGGCGCCGAGACCGCGGCGCGCGAGATCGTGCTCTCGAGCTCGCGAATATTACCCGGCCAGTGGTAGGTACCCAGCAGGTCGAGCGCTCCCTGGTCAATCGACTTGCTGTCCGCCGCAAGCCCGTTCGCGTCGCAGTAGCGAACAAGTAGCCGGTGCGCGAGGAGCGGGATGTCCGAGGCTCGTTCGCGCAACGACGGCAACCGGATCGAGAAAGCGTTGACCCGGTAGTACAGATCTTCGCGAAATCGCCCGTCCCGCACCCACTGGTCGAGGGGCCGGTTGGTGGCCGAGATCAACCGGAAGTTCACCTTAATGCTATGCCGTCCACCCAGCCGCTCCACCTTCTTGTCCTCGAGGACCCGAAGCAGCTTGGCCTGCGCCATGATCGAGAGATCGCCGATCTCGTCGAGAAAGAGCGTGCCGTTGTGAGCCAGCTCGATCCGGCCCGGTTTCCGCTCGTGCGCGCCGGTGAACGCCCCCTTCTCGTAGCCGAACAGCTCCGACTCGAACAGGGTGTCTGGCAACGCGGCGCAATTGACCGCCTGGAACCGCCCGGCACCCCGGCGGCTGAGCTCGTGGATCATCCGCGCCACGACCTCCTTGCCTGAGCCGGTCGGTCCGAGCATCAGGACCGCGATGTCCGACTTGGCGGCCGTCCGGATCCACTCGAAGACGATCACCATCTTTTCGTCCGTGCCGATCATCTCGCGGAAGCGCTGCACGGCCGGTGACCGGTCCTCGCTGCTGACCGCCTCCTGTTGCGCCAGGAACCGATCGAGCAGGCGACAGACGGCGACGTCGCCGGGCCGCGTCGCCTCGTAGCGCGACCGCGTCCCTGGCGCCCGTCTGGCCACGCCGAACGCGACAAGCTCCCGCAGACAGTTCTCGACATCCTGCTGCAGCCGGCCGAAGCGCTGCATCAATGCCGCGACGCCAAACGCCTCGTTGGTTCTGGAGTGCAGGAAGCGGACCAGGCCGGAACGCAGCGGCGATTGGACGAGCCACTTGAAACTAGCCGGGAGGTCGAGCTCCTCACGGCGGCGGGTCGGTGGGGTGGTCGCGCTCAAATCGCCTCCTGACACGTGATCGTGCGGTCGGGGAGCCGCCCGGATGGACACACGCGTCTCGAGTACCTTCCCCTTCATTATCCGGTCCTGTCAAGGGACCGTGCTACACTTTCGCCGCACGGCGTCGGTCGGCCTCGTAGCCCCAGCAGCCGGTGTGGTCGCTCGTGCTCGCGGAGGCACCGCGTGCCCCATCGCACACCAGGCCCGTCAGGACCGTCGTCCACGACTCGACATCTGAGCGGCGACCCGATCCGGTACTACCGGCCGCGCGGCAGCGCCGACGTGCGGCGACTGGTCGACGAGGGGTTCCAGGCGTTCAACGCCGGTCGTCTGTCCGAGGCATGTCATGTCTTCGCGGACAGGATGCTGGACCCGGCGAACGACACCACGATCGGGCTCACCGTGGCCGGTGCCCTGACACCGGCCGGGCTCGGGGGGTGTGTGATCGAGCTGATGGAGCGAGGGCTGGTCGATTTCATCATCAGCACCGGCGCCAACCTCTACCACGACCTGCACTATGCTTTGAACTTCACCTTGCACCGTGGCTCGCCGTTTCTCGACGACGTCGAGCTGCACAAGGACGGTGTCATCCGGATCTACGACATCCTGTTTCCGGTCCAGGTGCTGCTCGAGACCGACGCCTACGTGCGCGGTTTTCTCACCCGACAGGCGTTCGCCGGACCGGTGTCGTCGGCCACGCTCCACTATGCGCTCGGCCAGGACCTGATGACCCGATACCCCGGGTGCGAGCTGCACTCGGTCGTCGCGAGCGCGGCGGCCGCGGGCGTGCCGATTTACACATCGTCGCCGGGTGACAGCTCGATTGGGATGAACCTCGCGGCCCACGAGTTGCTGCACGGCGGTGGCTGCACCATCGACCCCAACCGCGACGTGAACGAGGTGGCAGCGATCATCCTGGACGCCACACGGAACGGGTGCCTGATTCTGGGTGGGGGCTCGCCCAAGAACTTCTATCTGCAGGGACAGCCGACACTCTGGGAGCTGTATGGCATTCCGAAGGGCGGGTGCGAGTACTTCATCCAGATCACGACCGACCAGGTCGTGTGGGGTGGGCTCTCGGGTGCCACCCCGTCCGAGGCGGTCAGCTGGGGCAAGGTCAACCCCGGCATGCTGCCGGACACCGTGGTTGCCTATTGCGACTCGACGATCGCCTTTCCGATCCTCTGTGAGTATGTCGTCGGATCCAAGCACGGGCGACGCGAGCAACGACAGCTGGTGCACCGCCGTGACGCGTTGATCGCCGAGCTGGAGCGTCAAGCGCGATCACGTCAGGCCGGTGGCGCCGACGGAGCGCCGGTCCGGTCATAGCGTGAGGCACCTCCAGAATAGCGTGGACCGGACACCGGGGACCGACATTCGTGGACGCGGCGCACCCTCGTGGAGTAGTGACCCCGTCAGCGTTCTCCGTTCGGTCTCCTGTCTCCTGTCTCCGTCTGGCTCGCATACGTCGCAGGGTCGACGACGCCAGCGGCGTCGAATGCCTGACGCCGCTCACGGCACTTGCTGCATCGCCCGCAGTGCCGGTCGTCGGCCGGGCCCATGCAGGACAGGGTCAGTTCGAACGGCACCCCGAGCTCGACTCCCAGTCTGATCACCTCGGCCTTCGTGAAGTGTCCGAACGGCGAGACGATCTGGATGTCGTGGTCCAGACCGAGTGACAGCGCTTGGGCCATCGCATCGAAGAACGCCGGGGTGGCATCTGGAAACGGGTTGCCGGCCAGTGGCCCCAGCGCGATCACGCCGATCTGCCGCTGGGCACAGAGCAGTCCGACCTTGGCGAGCAGCGTGACATTGCGTCCCATCAGATAGACGTCACAGTCGGGCGTGTCGAAGGCAGGCGGCGTGCCCCGCACGGCCCAGTGGGACGGGGTGTATAGATCGCGTACGGTCGCATCGAGGCGTATCAGCGGCTCGACACGGCCCGCGAACGGCGCCGCCGCCAGCAGCCGACCGAGGACGTTCTGTTCCTGAGGCTCCCACGCCAGTCCTGCGCGAACATACACGGGGTGGACCCGGGCGTGGCGCGTCTGATGAGCGACCAGCACCGCGCTGTCCAGACCGCCCGAGCAGAGCACGGCCACCGGCCGTTCTTGACCGTCTTTCCTGGGTTTCACTACCATCTAGCAGCCCGTGGTGAAAGTTCCGCTGCATGTGATAGACGCCGCATCGCATCTCCTCGGCGCATACTGCCGGTATTCTCCCTTGTCGTGCCGTGTGCTGACCGAGTGCGGCATCGATCACGGCGAGTCTCGGTGCAACGCGGGACGTTCAGCACCGACTACTAGCCGTCTTGTCCCAGAGCTCTGTCACCTGGTGCTCTCGGGTGGAGTGCCCCGCCCGCGGCATTGGGGCAGCACGCCCGGGACGGGACAGAGGGTCTGGAGCGCGGGAGCGTGATGACCGAGATGTTCTCAGTGACCAAGCGCATCGAGTTCTGTTACGGCCACCGGCTGCTCGATTACGACGGGGCCTGCAAGCATCCCCATGGCCACAACGCCGTCGCCGAGATCGAGGTTCGCACCACGGCGCTCGACGAGCGCGCCATGGTGTGTGATTTCAGCGACATCAAGCGAGTCGTGAAGGGCTGGGTGGACCGCGAGCTGGACCACAAGATGATCCTCCGTCGCGACGACCCGCTGGTCGAGCCGCTCCGGGCGCTGGGTGAGCCGGTCTACCTGGTCGACGCCAACCCGACGGTGGAGTGTATCGCGCAGCTCATTCACCACCAGGCGAAGGCGTCCGGCCTGCCTGTAGTGCGGGTGACGGTCTGGGAAACCCCTTCATCGTACGCGACCTACAGCGAGCCGGTCGCCCGGACCGCCGCGGGCGGCGCCGACTCAGGGCCCGCGCAAGAATAACGTCCCGATGTCGACCGCCGATGCATCCCGCCTGGCGGCGTTGCTCGTCGGTCGAACCCTGCCCGTATGCTCCCTCCTCGCGCCCGGCCAGCCGGGCGCCTCAACGCCCCATCATGGGAACGTATTCTTGCGCGGACCCTGAGATTGGCGTTCAGGACGTGATCGGAGGCTGGCGAAGCCGACCAGCTGCTCCTGCCTCCTGCCTCCTGGATTCACCCCTCACAGCACCTCGATCAGGAGCTTCGACGCCGCATTCGTGCCGATCGTGATCCGGCGCTTGTCGTCGGTGCGAAGCTGCACGCTGTCGGCGGCCGGGTCTCGCGCCTCGACCTCGATCGACTCGCCAGGTTTGAGCTTGTGCTCCTCGAGGAACCGCAAGAAGTTGGCGTTCTGGTCGGCGACCCGGATCACCTTCACCAGGATCCCCAGTGGACAGGTCAACAGCGAGTGGTACTCGTGCGACTCCACATTGCCATCGGCCGTGGGAATCGGGTCGCCGTGCGGGTCCACCGAGGGGTGTCCGAGCATTGCGTCCATCCGTTCGATCAGCCGGTCCGAGACGACATGCTCCAGCTGCTCCGCGTCTTCGTGGACCTCGGCCCAGCTCATCCCCATGACCTCGACCAGAAACTGCTCGACCAACCGGTGTCGCCGCAGCACCAGCGCGGCGAGTTTGGTCCCGGCCGGTGACAGCCGGACACCGAGATAGGGCTCGTACTGAACCAACCCCGATTCGGCGAGCGCCTTGACCATCGTGGTCGCCGTTCCCGGGGCAACCCGCACCGCCGTCGCCAGCTGTCCTATCGGCACCAGCCCATTCTCGTTGCGTGTCGCCTCGGCCTGATAGAGCGCCTTCAGGTAGTTCTCGACGGTGCTGGATGGGAGCATTGGTGGCACCTCCGCGGTTGACTTTTCTAGGCTACTCATTCTATATTTTGAGTTGCCGAAACGGAACTGTCAATGACTCAAATGCGAAATCGAGTAGATCCCCAAACCCGATCATGGTCACGTCGCGCGTGGCTCCGTTTGGCGGGGCTCGGATCGTTGACGGGTGGCGTCGCCCTGGCCTCGCAGGGCTCGGCGGCCGGCCAGCTGGATGTGGTGTCCGCGTCCGCGCTGGACCACCTCGGCAATGCCATGGGGCCGGTGGGTCGGGTGTCCACCGAATTTTTCGACCCGACCCGGTTCCTGCGCACCTGGAACTTCTCGGATCTGCCGGCCGAGGAGCGTGCGCGGTTCTATCGCGAGACTCCGAAGTCGGACGGCACAACGCTTCGCGAATACCAGATGTTCGCGGTCGACCGGGAGATCGAGATCGCGCCCGGCGTGTTCTTCCCGGCGTGGACCTACAACGGGCAGGTGCCGGGCCCGACGATCCGGGCCACGGTGGGCGACCATCTGCGGATCACGTTCGTCAACCAGGGGTCGCACCCGCACACGCTGCATTTTCATGGCTGGCATCCTCCCGGGATGGACGGCTCGCTCCCAGCGCATCAGGTGATGCCCGGGGAGAGTTTTCTGTACGAGTTCGACGCGGAGCCGTTCGGTCTGCATCTCTATCACTGTCACGCCAACCCGCTGAAACGGCATATCCACAAGGGGCTATACGGCGCCTTCATCGTCGACCCGCCGTCGGACGTCTCGCGACCGCCGGCCGACGAGCTGGTGATGGTGCTGAACGGGTTCGACACCAACTTCGACGCCGACAACGAGGTGTACGCCGCCAACACCGTCGCCAGCTTCTACATGCAGGAGCCGATTCGCGTGCAGGTCGGTCAGCTCGTGCGGATGTATGTGGTCAACCTGACGGAGTTCGATCTGATCAACAGCCTGCACCTGCACGGGATGTTCTTCGACGTCTTTCGAACCGGCACGTCGCTGACCCCGTCCGAGTCGACCGACACCATCATGTTGTGTCAGGGCGAGCGGGCGATTCTCGAGACCACCTTCCGCTATCCGGGCGACTTCATGTTCCATGGCCATCAGAGCGAGTTCGCCGAGCTGGGGTGGATGGGGCTGTTCAGGGCCGAGGGGAACCGTGACACCTAGCCACGAGCATGGTCGCGACGGTGGGGCCGGTCGTCCCAGAGGCGCCACGATCTGGGCGCTGGCGGCGTTCCCGCTCGTGTTGCTCGGCGGGCTGTTCGGGGTCCTGTTCTGGACCGGTCCCCTCGACGCGGTGCGGGGCGTGGCGTATCCCCCGGTCGAGGAGCTGGCGTTTCAACGGGTCGAGCTCGGTCCAGAGGGCATCGTGGCGACCGTACTCAACGACGGGCCGGACCCGGTGACGATCGCCCAGGTCCAGGTGGACGAGGCGTACTGGTCGTTCACCGCGGAGCCCGGCACCACGCTGGGGCATCTGGCTCGGACCACTCTGACGATCCCGTACCCGTGGGTCGAGGGAGACGCGCACACGCTGCGGCTCGTGACCTCGACCGGTGTCACGTTCGACCACGAGATCGCGGTGGCTGTCGAGACCCCGACTCCGGATGCCAGATTCTTCGGCGTCTTCACGCTGATTGGTCTCTATGTGGGTGTCATTCCGGTGGCGATCGGCCTGTTGTGGCTGCCGCTCGTCTCGCGCATCGGGCGGACCGGCCTCGATTTTCTGCTCGCGCTGACGATCGGATTGCTGTTGTTCCTGTTCATCGAGGCGGGGCACGACGGCCTCGAGGCGGCCGCACTTGCGCCGAGCTCGTTCCAGGGTGTGGCGTTGTTCGTGTTCGGCGCGTTGGCAGCCTTCGTCGGCCTCGAGATGGTTGGCGGGTGGTTGCGCGCGCGGCGGCGAGACACCGGGGCATCGGAGGAGCGCGGCTGGATCCTGGCGCAGATGGTGGCGACCGGCATCGGTCTGCACAACTTCGGCGAGGGACTGGCGATCGGGGCAGCCTTCGCGCTCGGCGAGGCGACGCTCGGGACGGTGTTGATCGTCGGCTTCATGTTGCACAACACGACCGAGGGACTGGCGATCGTGGCACCGCTGGCGAGGGAACCGGTGCGTGTGGGCCGGCTCCTGCGTCTGGGCGTGTTGGGTGGCGCGCCGACGATCGTCGGCGCCTGGGTGGGTGGATTCGTCTATTCGCCGATCTGGTCGGTGCTGTTCCTGGCACTGGGCGCTGGTGCCATCGCGCAGGTGGTGGTGCAGCTGACTCGGCAGGTGGTGGGCGAGGAGTCGGTCGCCGCGTACATGACGACGCCGTCGGTCGCGGGTGGGCTGTTCACCGGTGTCGCCGTGATGTACATGACGGGACTCATCGTCGGATGAGAGCAAGGGCTCTCCAAGGAGGCAGGAGACAGGAGAAAGCCGGAGGGCTTCGCCGCGTTCTTCAGCAGCCTGCACAAGAGCTAGAGGTCGGGAATATGTCGGCAATGCACTATCGACAGCAAGCTGGACGGACCCCGCGGTGGGGTGGCGCCGGCGGCGCGGCGGCCGGGGTGCTGCTGGCGGCCGTCGCGGTCGTCGGTCTGTCCATTCTGCTACCGTTGACCGTCAGCACCCGCGCGGCGGTCCGGGAGATCCGGCTCGTGACGCGGGACATGGCGTTCTATCTCGAGGGTGGCACGGTGCCCAATCCAACGATCCGGCTCCACGCCGGCGAGGAAGTGCGGTTCATCCTGCGGAACCTCGACCCCGGTATTGCGCACAATCTCGCTATCGAGGGGTGGGAGCTCGAGACGGCGTATCTCGATGCCGACGCCTCGGCGACCTTGCGTGTGCACGTACCGGAGCAGCCGGGCCGCCAGACCTACCTCTGTGTGCCACACCGTGAGATGATGCACGGGGTCATCGAAGTGGTGGCGGGTGACTGACGGTAGAAGTCAGAAGGCAGAAGGTAAAATGGAACCTGTCGGCTACGCCGGCAGTGAGAAACGCCCGTCCTCAGTGTCCGCGTCTCCAGGTCCAACGGGTTACCGCTGGCAATCAGAATGACACAGACAGATGTGTCGTAGGCGCTCGGCCAGTGTTTGCCGACCGCTTCAGGCGAATCTGATCGGCCGCGTGCCTTCGTCGGCCGTTCCGGAGTCCTCCTGACTCCTGGCTTCTCGAGTAGATGGATCTAGACACAACCCACTGGTCAGGGGAAGGTGCGTTCACGCAAACGCTGATCGACTCGTTCCAGCGTCTGGATCAGGTGGCCTGCCTGCGTGTCGAGGATGTGCCGTCGTCCCGGTCGGACGTCGAGTACAACTTCATCAGTAACGAGCTGTTTGTCCGATTCCGTACGCGGGATCGCGCTGTGCGCTCCAGAATCCTGGGGCTGCTGCCGGTCACGCGGACGGTCACCGAGCCGGTGATGACCGTCACCGATCTCGAGCACGCGTTGTCCGAGCTCGAGGAGGTCGGACCGCCCGACTACGCCGACGAGGGTATGCTCCAGTATCTTCGCACCGAACGCATCGTGCCCCCGTATCAGACCCGCGGATACAAGCTTGTGGAGCTCGTCCGGATTTACGAGGCCGGCGTTGCCCCACGCCGGACGGAAGATGATGGCTGAGGTGGCGGAGGTGCGCCGACGGGTGCTTGCCATGATCGAGCGGGCCCGACAGGATGCCGCGGAGCGCCGTGTCCGGGCCGATGTGACCGAGGTGCTCGCCCGACGGTTCCTCCAGGAGACCGCCACGCCGGTCGTGCGCCAGGTGCTCTCGGTGCTCAAAGCCGAGAGGCTCTCGTACCGCCTCTCGACACCGGCCGGGTCGGTGCGGCTGATGTCCGAGACGCACCACGAGGACTTCATCGACCTCGCCGTGGACACGACCCAGGACCCGGTCACCATCATGACCACGGTCAGCCACGTGCGCGGGCAACGGGTGTCGACCACCGAGCGGCCGCTGGCCGACGGCGTGGAGCTCGACCAGTTGACCGAGGAGCACGTGCTCGCGTTCCTGCTCGCTGCGCTGCCGGTGTTCGTGGCACGGTGAGGCGCGAAGGAGACAGGAGCCAGGAGACAACCTGAGGGCTTCGCCACCATTCGGCTAGTCGTCGACGGACTCGCGCAGGATGCGCGTCAGGGGCCACTCGTCGGGGACGACCACGTGGTCAAGACTCACGTCGGATGGAGCCGATCACCCGCTCGCCGAACACATCTGCCACGGAGAGCGCGGCGCCGTCAGAAGCTGCTGGACGCCGAGTCCGGCAACGCGCCGGGTGAAGAACGGGTCGTAGAGCCTGTCTCGGTCCCGCAGCTGGGAACGAGGCGCTGACGTCCGGGGACAGGCCTCGACGATGTGCTGCGCGGTCCACTCGGCACAAGGATCATCCGTGACAGTGAAACGCACGATACGTTGGCGGTCGTGCCGCAGGACGATGAAGACGAATAGCACGCTGAAGGTGGCCGTCGGCACCGTGCAGAAATCGACGGACACCAGATCGGAGACGTGAATGGTTGCGAAAGCTGCGCCACGGTTGCGAGGGTGGCGTTCGGTGTCGCACCAGGTGCGTGGACACGGCGGCCTGGGACATCGAGATGCCAAGCTGCACCAGCTCGCCATGTACGCGGGGCGGAGGCGACGCCGGCCGCATGCAGCGGGACTTTCACCGCGGGCGGCGAGGGTAGCGCCATGCCGCCGTCGAGCGATGCTACCACGCACCGGGCGTGGGAACCGCCGCGCCGAGTGAGTCGTATCTGGAGATGAAGGAGGTGTGGCGATGAACTGTGCACTCTGCGAGCGAAAGATCAGCGACGACTCGGCGTATTGCGCTTACTGTGGTGCGGCACAGCGCGGCGAGGACGTCGGGACAACGCGTCCCAGACGGCTCGAGCGCTCGGTCACCGACCGTCAGATTGCTGGTGTGTGCGGAGGGCTCGGTGTCTATATGGGGCTCGATTCAACGCTGGTGCGAATCCTCTGGATCGTGCTGAGCATCATTCCCGGTGCCATCCTGTTCGGGGGGGTGGCGTATCTGGCCGCCTGGTTGCTCATCCCCGAGGTCACGATCGACAGCGCGGCAGCCACCACACGGCGCCGACTTACCCGCTCGCGGACCGACACGAAGCTGGCCGGCGTCTGCGGCGGCCTGGCTGAGTATTTCGAGGTGGACTCCACACCGGTCCGTCTGATGTGGACTGTGCTGACCATCTTCCCGGGCGCGATCATCTGCGGCGTGATCGCCTATGTGGTGGCGTGGTTGGTGATGCCCGCCGCCGCACTGACGCCGGAAGCCACGGCCGCGCCGTCCCCGCCGGTGCCGCCCGCGACTGACGACCAGGCGGCGGAACAGACCACGTAGGGCCGCCCGTAGGTCTGCTCCTGGCTATAGCCCAAAGCCCATAGCCGACGAGGGCGAGCAGAGGTTACTCGTCCTCGTCGACGCGCCTCGCCCCGCGGGTATTCACCGTCCCCGCATAGGTATCGCTGTCGAGACCCGCAACCTCGCGGAACCGTGCCGCCATGCAGGCGGCGAGGCTCGCCGCCTGATCGTCGGACGACGCAAAGGCAAACACTGAGGGACCCGACCCAGACAGCGAGCACCCGAGCGCGCCAGCCTCGAGCGCCGTCTGTTTCACGTCGGCGAACCCGGGCACGAGCGGTGCGCGGATCGGCTCGACGAGGTCGTCGCTGATCGCCCGGCCTAACAGCTCGAGGTCCCCGCGGTGCAACGCCGTGACCAGCGCGCCGAGCTGACCGAGGTTGGCGACCGCCTGGGCGATCTCGAACCGGCACTCGGTAACGAGCCGGCGTGCCTCAGCGGTCATCACCGAGACATGCGGGTGCACCACGGCCACCCGCAACGCGTCGGGCACCGGCAGCGACAGCATCTCCATCGGGGTATAACTGCGGATCAGAATGATCCCGCCCGCCACACACGCGGCGACGTTGTCGGCGTGCCCGCCACCCGACACGGCCCGTTCCCCTTCGAGGGCGCAGGCAATCAGTTCGTCCCGATCGAACACGCCCCCGAGGAGCTCGCTGACCGCGAGGGCCCCACCGACGCTGCTGGCGGCCGAGCTGCCGAGCCCGCTCGCGAGCGGCATTCGCTTGTCGAGCCACACCCGGACCCCAGGCGGCCGGCTGTCGGTCTTCCGTGCGTCGAAGGCCCGGAGTGCCGCGGTGGCGGTAATCCCGACCACGTTTCGGGTGGGATCGGTTGTGAGCCGGCCCGTGTCACCCCGGACCTCGACGATCTCGACACCCGGAGTCTCCGACCACTCCGCCTCGACGTAGTCACCGGGCTGTTCGACGGCGAGACCCAGCACATCGAACCCCGGACCGAGATTCGAGAGGGTGGCTGGGGCATACACACGGACGCGCGCAATCATGGACATGGATTCCTGGGACTTGGAATTGGGGATCGGGGACGGGGGTCGTGGGCCGCGGACTGGGGACGGATAACGATGACTGCACGCAACTCCGTTAACGGACCCTGGACATGAGACGTGGCTCCCGACGGGCGCCCACCGCCTTGCTCCTGACTCCTGCCTCCTGACTTCTGTCTCCTCGGGACTTGACCGTTAGTCCGCCGGCCCACGCGCGGTCCGCACCGCGCTCTCGAGATCCTCGAGCCCGGACACCCCACCATGAATCGGCAGAATCGTGTCCACCCGGAGCCCCCGGTCTTCGATGTTCCGCAGCAGCACTTCTGCGAACGGCGCCTCCCGCGAGGTCGGCGAGTAGGCATCCGCTTCGATCAGGATACGCTCCCGCGGCAGATACGCCATCAGGATCCCGTCGCAGTGCGGATCGTCCCCGATGCGGTATATCTGCAGCGTGCGGCGACCGTCGGTCAGCTCGTACGTCTCGTCCCCGGTCACGGTCTCGATGGTGAGCGGCTGCGGGTTCCGGGCGAGCGCATCCTGCACAATCGAGTGCTGTCTCGCCACGATGTCTTGGAAGAACGATCGGTTCAGCTCATGGGTGACCACGGTCAACCCCTCCGACACGACTGTGCGGATACCAGCCGAGTGGTCGAAGTGGTGGTGAGTGTTGATGACGTACTGCAACGGCTTGTCCGGTTGCAGCTCGCGTACGCGTGCGAGCACCGCCAGCGTGCGTGCCTCACTGTAGGGTGCCTCGACCAGCACCAGATACTCTTCGAACTCAACCAGCACGCTGTGGTGCGATTGCCCGGTAAGATACCAGACCCCGCTGGCGACCTCCTCCACCTCCACGGTGACGGTGGCCACTGATGGCGCCGCCGACCGCGCGTCCGCCGGCGCCGTCAGATCGTCGAGCGGACCGTTCGGGTTCGTGCTTACCCGGTACTCCGAGACCCGGAAGCGGTCGAGGTTGGTCGTATAGCTGCGCGGGAGCGTCAGCCGGGTCTGAAACCCGCCCAGCCCGCCGGTCTCGGCATAGTCTTCGAAGAATGTCTCGATGGCGACATCCCCCAGGTTGGGGTGATATGCCGAGGACATCACCTTGCTCGGCAGCCCGGTCTCGCCGTCGACGAAGAGCGTGAACCAGGTTCCATTGGCTGCGGCGACGTCGACGACTTGCTGCCCCTCCTCCTCGCGCAGGTTGCTCACGGTCGAGGTCTCGTCGAGCGCCAGCAGCACGATGCCGATCGGGTTGAAATACATCTCGGCCCAGCGATCAGCCGCGACCCGTTCGGGGGCACGCACGGTGTGCTCGCCCTGCGCGTCATATGCCACGTCTCCGTCCAGACCGTAGATTTGCCGCACGCCGTACACGGGACTGCCTGTGAGAAATGTCGAGGTCCGGTCCTGACGCAGTCGCCAGCGCTTGTTCGCGAAGTCGATCTGCAGCCGGTAGTTCTCGACTTCGTAATACGGTAGATCCGCGCGCGGGCTCTTGTTCTGCCCGAGTCGATAGGTCCGCCCCTGACCCTCGATCACCAATGTCGTCGTCTCACGCACGGCGCGCAGGCTCCCGATCGCCTCGGCCGCATCCTCGACGAGCTGCAGCTCAGGCGTCGCCGCCCCGCCGCAGCCGACGAACAGGAGGGACGACACGAACAGACAGCGCTGCCACCTTCTCATGACCTCTCACTCCTTTCGGCGGGCGATCGAGACCACGACCACCCCGGTGTCACGGCGGTCAGAACCCGCTGTGGAACGGGTCCTGGTGCGCGGCCCGTCTCGCAGCCCGTGGTGAAGGTCCCGCTGCATGCGGCGGGCGCTGCATCCGCCCTGCCTGCGTTGTTCCTCGGTCGAATTCTGCCGGTATGCTCCCTCGTCTCGCCTTGCAGGGGCCCGGCGCGGCGTCGATCTCGACCACCCTCGGTGCAACGCACGACTTTCACCACGGACTGCGAGGGCGAGTCATCACCGCTCACCGGGCGGGGCTGCTCGGTCGACGAGGCACGTCAGCGGCATGTTGGCACCCCGTGTCGGAGACCTGCCCCACGCGACGGAGGTCGACCTGCCGTCTCTCCGGCGCATTCTGTCGCAAAGCGCGACAGGGTGCAACCATAGTCGTGTAAAACGCAACCGAACGCAGACCGGCTCACCCGCAGCGGTCGTATCTCCCTGTGTATCAACGAGAAACCGACAGTCCGTCCCGTCTGATATCCAGCAGAAATGGGTGGCAGCGAAGTGAGCCAGTGTGCAAGAATGCAGCCTCGATGTCTGCTTCCTGGGTATATTGGGTCGGCCTCGCGATACTGCTGGGCGGTATCGTCTCTCTCTGGCTGCGGGACCGGAGGCTCAGCGCCAGGGTCAGCGGTCTGGCGAACGAGATCGAGCAGCGCACCGCCGAGCTCACAGAGGCGCAGCAGACGCTGAACCGTCTGGAGGGCCTGGACGCCCTCACCTCGCTGGCGAACCACAGTTCCTTCCAGGAGTTCCTCCGTGGGGAGTGGCGGCGCGCGCTGCGCGAGGCCTCGTCGATCAGCGTCCTGATTATCGACATCGACCACTTCAGCGAGTACAACGACCGGTTCGGACACCAGACCGGCGACGAGTGCCTCATGAAGGTCGGTCGCAAGATCAAGGAGAACGTGCGCCGGCCCGGCGACCTGGTGGCCCGCTACGCCGGCAAGGTGTTCGCGGTGGTGATGTCGCGCACCGACCAGCAGGGCGCCTACCGGGTGGCCCACCAGATCTGCGCCGCGATTGAGGGGCTCGCGATCGAGCACCCCGAATCTGACGTCTCGCCGTGCGTGACGGCGAGCATCGGCGTCGTCACCTCGACACCCGCTATCGACTCGAATTGGGAAGAGCTCGGGCTGGTGACGGAGGCCAAGGCGGCACTGGCGCAGGCCAAGAAGGCGGGTCGCAACCGTGTCGGCACCGTTGAGACTGAGCAGCCGGCGACGGGCACGAGCTAGCGGTCCCAGGGATAGCTCAACGGTTGCACCGCCACTAGCGCGTCACAGACTGTGGGTTTGGCCCCGGCCCAACTCCTCGCAGGCTGACCTTTTTCAGGAGCCTGCTCACCACGACAGTTTTCGTTCATCGAGTCTCGCAGCCCGTGGTGAAAGCCCCGCTGCATTCGACGGGCGCTGCATCCTGTCTGACAGCGTTGCTTCTCGGTCGAATACTGCCGGTATGCTCCCTCGGCGCGCCTTGTCAGTCGGGCGCATCGCCCGTCTCGGTGCGACACGGCGATTCACCACGGACTGCTAGCCCCCGCGTAGCGGGGCTGTGAGAAAAGCCCCCTAGCGATCCTGCGCCGACCGTCGTCTGGGCGATGTGAGGCGCGACCTCGCTAGAGCAGTCCCAGCTGTAGCTTCGCCGCCTCGGTCATCTTGCTCATGTCCCACGTCGGGTCCCATACCACATCGACCCAGGCGTCGCTGACACCGGGCACCGCCCTCGCTTTGGCCTTGACCTCGGCCGGAAGGGACTGGGCCGCGGGGCAGCCGGGCGAGGTCAGCGTCATCCGGATCCCCACCAATCCATCGGCGTTCACGTCGATGTCGTAGATGAGCCCCATCTCGTAGATGTTGACCGGGATCTCCGGGTCGTAGACCGTCGACAGCGCCTCGATCAGCTTCGGCTTGAGCTCGAGCGTCTTGAGCGGGTCCGGTTCGACCGGGTCGTGGGTCGTCTCGGCGGGCGGGGCCGGCGGCGGCGTCGGCGGGATCGCGCGGGGCGGCTCCACACGTGGCGGTGTCATCTCGGCGGCTGGCGGCGGGATCGCTTCCGATGCCGCGGCGTCACTTGAGACCGGCGTCTTCGGGTCGGCAGGCTCGGGTGGTGCGTTGAAGTTGAAGATACTCATGTGTCACTCCGTTGAGACGGCCTCGTGGCTGTCGTCGACCGCTGCGCGCAGCGTATGCCAGGCCAGGATGGCACACTTGACCCGGGCCGGGTAGTCGCGGACGCCGGCGAAGACGTTCAGCTTGCCGAGCGCAGGATCGTCGGCTGGAGCGGTCTGGTCGGTCACCAGCCGATGAAAACGATCGAACAACGCCCGCGCTTCGACGAGCGTCTTCCCCTTGATGCCCTCGGTCATCAGCGAGGCCGAGGCCTGGGAAATGGCGCAACCCGAGCCCTGGAACCGCACATCGGTCACCACCCCGTCGTCGACCTTGACCGCAATCGACAGTCGGTCGCCGCAGAGCGGGTTGTGGCCGTCGGCCTGGAGATCGGCGTCCTCGAGCGGCCCGAAGTTGCGCGGGCTCCGGTTGTGGTCGAGGATGACCTCCTGATACAGCTCTCGTAGGTCAGACATGTCGTTCAGACGTTGGGCCTTGGGCTGTGGTGAATGACGCCAAATCACGAGCGGTGGCGCTTACCGGCATCTTCGTCGTTCGCAGCCTCAACTGAGCGCCCACAGCCTATAGGGATGCGCTGCAGCAGGGCGTCCACGTAGCCCGCTACCCGAAGATCCCCCGCACCTTCGTCAGCGTCGCCACTAGCTGATCGATCTCCTCGACCGTGTTGTACATCGCCAGCGACGCACGGGCGGTGGCGGGCACGCCAAACCGGTCCATCACCGGCTGTGTGCAGTGGTGCCCGGTGCGGATGGCGACACCCTCGGTATCGACGATCGTGCCGATGTCGTGGGCGTGAACGCCGTCAAGAACGAACGACAGGATGCTCGCCTTCTTCCGGGCCGTGCCGATCAACCGCAGCCCTGGCACCCCCAACAGCGCATCGGTGGCGTAGTCGAGCAACCGCCGCTCATGATCGGCGATCGCCTCGAACCCCACGCCCTGGATGAAATCGATCGCCGCACCCAGCCCGATGGCGCCGGCAATGTGTGGCGTGCCCGCCTCGAACTTGTGCGGCACCTTGTTGTAGGTTGTGTGCTCGAAGGTCACGGAGCTGATCATGTCACCGCCGCCCTGGTAGGGCGGCATCGCCTCGAGCCAGCGGCGCTGCCCGTAGAGCGCGCCGATGCCGGTCGGGCCATACAGCTTGTGCCCCGTGACCACGTAGAAATCGCACCCGATCGCCTGCACGTCGACCGCCATGTGATACGCCGCCTGGGAACCGTCGATCAGCACCGGAATGTTCTGGGCGTGGGCGAGCTCGACCACCTGCCGCACCGGGTTAATGGTCCCGAGCGAGTTCGACATATGGACGATCGACACCAGCTTCGTCCGGGGCCCGAGCATTGACGCGAGCTCGTCGATCATCAGCTCGCCGGCGTCGGTGATCGGCACGACCCGCAGCCGGGCTCCCTTCTCCTCGCACAGCATCTGCCACGGCACGATGTTCGAGTGGTGCTCCATCGTCGAGATCACCACGTCGTCCCCCTCGCCGACCTGCCAGCGGCCGAACGTTTGCGCCACCAGATTGATCCCCTCGGTCGCGTTGCGGGTGAAGATGATCTCGGCTGGTTCGGCCGCGTTGAGAAACGCCGCGACCTTGGCACGCGCGCCCTCGTAGGCCTGGGTGGCGTTCTGGCTCAGTTGGTACACACCTCGATGGATGTTCGCATTCTCCGCAGCGTAGTACCGCGACAGGGTGTCGAGCACCGGCTGCGGTTTCTGGGTGGTGGCAGCGTTGTCGAGGTAGACGAGCGGCTTGCCGCCGATCGTCCGCGCAAGGAGCGGGAACGCCTCGCGGATCCGCCGCACGTCGAGCGTCTGGCTGGCGGGCGACTGAGCCGTCTGCGCAACGCTGGTCATCGGCATCCCTTGGGACGTGAGGTGAAGCACGACTCGCGAAGCCCCCCGGCTTCTCTTGCCTCCTGTCTCCTGCCGCCTGTCTCCTGTAGAGCCCTCATCCCCCCACCGGCAGCCATTCGAGCAGCAGCGCATCGAGCTGCGTGCGAATCGCCTCAACCTTGATGTGCCCGAGCAGGTCGGACGCGAACGCGTGGGTGAGCAGCTGCCGGGCCTGATCCCGTGACAGGCCGCGCGACCGCAGATAGAACAGCGCGTCCTGATCGAGCTGACCCACCGTGGCGCCGTGCGTGCACTTCACGTCGTTGGCGAAGATCTCGAGTTGTGGCTTGGTCGTGATCTGGGCATCCTCGGACAGCAGCAACGTCTTGTTCGACTGCTTCGCATTGGTCTTCTGCGCATCGAGCCGGACGATGATCTTGCCGTTGAACACGGCCCGGCTCCGCCCGCCGAGGATCCCCTTGTAGAGCTCGTGGCTGTCACAGTGCGGCTGCGCATGGTCGATCGTCGTCTGGTTGTCGACCAGCTGCCGCTCATTCGCCAGATACAATCCGTTCAGCGTGCACTCGCCGCCCTCGCCAGCGAAGACCAGGCGCGCCTCGTTGCGCACGATCGCGCCGCCCAGCGTGATGATGTGCGACGAGAAGTTGCTGGCGCGGCCGAGGGCTGCGTGGAGGCTACCGATACGGAACCCCGCCGCTGCCTCCCGCACCAGGGTGTAGTAATCGACAACCGCATAGTCGCCGACCGAAATCTCGGTGACCGTGTTGTTCAAATACGGCGTCTCGCCGTCGCCGGCATGACTTTCGACCACCCGGACCTGGCTGTTGGCGCCGGCCACCACGAGCACCCTGGGCTGGCTCAGGACCGGCTCAGCGCCGCTCCTCGTGACGAAGAGGAGATGGATCGGCGTGTCCACCACGACCCCGGACGCGACTTCGACAACGGCGCCGTCACACAGGAACGCAGTGTTGAGCGCGGTGAACGCGTGGCTCTCGATGCGCGCGAGGCGTCCGAGGTGCACGGCAACCGCCGCCGCATCTTCATGGGCCAGGACGGTGGCGAGACTTCGGATGCGGACCCCCGCGGGCACCCCGTCGGTCGTCGACAGCGCAGGTGCAAACGTCCCGTTCACGAACACCAGCTCCGGGCCACCGAGCCGGGTCAGGTGCAGGGCGTCGAGGTCGGCCCGGGTGTAGTCGATGCCCGTTGGCGGTGCCACGAAAGGCGTCTCGGCGATCGGGGCGACGTTGGTGAAGCGCCATTCCTCGAGCCGTGTGGTAGGGAACCCGAGACGATCGAAGCAACTGAACGCGTCGTCGCGCAGTGACGCGAGCGCATCGGGGAGCGTGGTCTGCTGCGTGAATCGGGCGAACTGCGCGGCGTAGCTGTGCGGGCTGGTGGCGACCTGAGTCATCGGTGTTCCCCGCAGCTAGACGTGCTTGCCCGGTGAGAATGTGTTCGCGTCGGTCACATTCCGCCGGCACGGTACGGTGCGCCCCCGCGTAGCGGGGCGGTGAGAAAGGCTTTGTCTAGCGATGCGGAACCGAGCTGCCATGTCAGACGCTCTCGACCGTTTGAGGCGGCGCTTCGCTAGACGCGGCCGCCGGCGGGCTCTCGATCCAGCCGTAGCCCTTCTCCTCGAGCTCGAGGGCCAGCTCCTTGCCGCCCGACTTCACGATCCGGCCGTCCGAGAGCACGTGGACGAAGTCGGGGACGATGTAGTTCAACAGCCGCTGGTAGTGCGTGACCACCACCATCGCGCGGTCCGGGCTCCGCATCGCGTTCACACCGGCGGCGACGGTCTTCAGCGCGTCGATGTCGAGCCCGGAATCGGTCTCGTCGAGAATCGCCAGCGACGGCTCGAGCACCGCCATCTGGAAGATCTCGTTGCGCTTCTTCTCGCCCCCGGAGAACCCCGCGTTGACCGGCCGGTCCATGAGACTGTCGTCTATCCCCAGCAGCTTCATCCGCTCACGGGCCAGGGTCAAGAAGTCGATGGCGTCGAGCACCGGCTCGCCGCGGTGCTTGCGTACCTCGTTCAGCGCCGCCTTCAACAGGTAGGCGTTGTTGACGCCCGGGATCTCGACCGGATACTGGAAGGCGAGAAACAGCCCTTCGCGCGCCCGCTCCTCCGGTTCCAGCGCCAACAGGTCCTGTCCTTTGAAGGTCACGGAGCCGGCGGTCACCACGAACTCGTCGCGGCCAGCCAGCACGCCGGCCAGCGTGCTCTTGCCGGAGCCGTTGGGCCCCATGATGGCGTGGACCTCGCCGGCGTTCACCGTCAGGTCGATGCCGTTCAGAATCTGGCGGTTGCCCACCTTGGCGTGCAGATTGCGAACTACGAGCATGATGTTCTCTCTCGTTTTCTTCTCTCTCGTCCAAAGAAGTCAGCAGTCAGAAGGACACCGGAGGGCTTCGCCAGCTTCAATCTGTCGCAGGGGAATGCTCTACCCGGCAACACTGAACCGGATGACGGCGTCAGCCATCCTGCGTGCTTCTGACTTCTACCTTCTGACTTTTTCGTTTCTTTATCCGACGCTCCCTTCGAGGCTGATGCCGAGCAGCTTCTGCGCCTCGACGGCGAACTCCATCGGGAGCTCGCGGAACACTTCCTTGCAGAACCCGTTGACGATCAAGTTGACGGCGTCCTCGGGCGACAGTCCGCGCTGGCGACAGTAGAAGATCTGGTCCTCGCCGATCTTCGAGGTCGACGCCTCGTGCTCCACCTGGGCGGACGAGTTCTTCACCTCGAGATAGGGGAACGTGTGCGCGCCGCAGCGGTCGCCGATGAGCAGCGAGTCGCACTGCGAG
>SMUY01268982.1_pt1 | contig 21415 bp, 22 predicted proteins | sample 2456441 | NCBI WGS metagenome assembly SMUY01 (sample SAMN11095931, study PRJNA526329) | marine sediment metagenome | biome: Marine sediment; feature: Surficial sediment; material: Deep marine sediment; isolation source: Hadal surficial sediment | place: Pacific Ocean | collected 2014-11 | depth...
CAATCGAAAGCTGTCCTATTGAATGAAAACAAACCTCAGTTCGAAGCCCAGGATGAGGATCGCAGCGAATCAGCGTTCTTGCTGCATGTCATGAATATCGACGGCGGCGACATGCACCAGATTTCCTTTAATCAGAGTCACGACCTGGATCCTTCGGTGCTCGATAATGGCCGTGTGCTCTTCAGCCGCTGGGATCATGCCCCGGGGGTCAACGGTATTCATTTATATACGATGAATCCCGACGGCACCGAACTGCAATTGCTCTACGGTGCTGAAAGTCATCTGACCGGCACGAATGGGACCGAAGTTCAGTTCCTAAGTGCTCGCGAGACAGCCGATGGACGCGTGATGACCATCGTCAGACCGTTCGACCACCCTGAGCTTGGTGGCGCGATTGATCTTATCGACACCCCAGTGTTTGTGGAAAACTTCCAGCCCACCGCAGCAAATGCAGGCCTAGCCGGTCCCGCACAGATAGCTGCGACGAACAATCAAGTTCGTACCGATCTCGCGCCGTCACCGGGTGGCCGCTATCGTTCGGCGTTTCCACTTTGGGATGGCACGGATCGAGTGCTCGTCAGCTGGGCGATATGCCGAGTCATGGAGAACAGCGTGATTTTCCCGTGCGACGCACAACGCCTGGCCGACCCGAACGTTCAACTTGCGCCGCCGCTCTATGGTGTGTGGATGTACGACCCTGCACAACAGACGCAGCTGCCCATCGTGATCGGCGAAGAGGGCGTGCTGATCGGCGATGTCGTTGCCGCTCAACCGCGCCGAACACCGCAAGTCATCAGCGATAAAGTCGTCGGCATCGATCTTGATCCTACCTTGGTCGCCGAGAGCGTTGGCCTGCTCAATATCCGTAGTGTTTACGATCTGGACGGCGTGGATAGTGCAACTCCGGATATCGAGACGCTCGCTGATCCTGCCACGACAATGGCCGCTCAGCGGCCCGCGCGATTTATTCGCATCGTCAAGCCTGTATCGCTGCCCGACGATGATGTGCTGGATTTTGATAACTCCGCTTTCGGGAGAAGTGCCGCACAGGGCATGCGTGAGATATTGGGTTATGCGCCGATCGAGCCCGATGGCTCGATCCGTATTAAAGTACCCGCGAATGTTGCGTTCGGCATCAGCGTACTCGATGCTAACGGCCGAAGAATCACGCCAAGACACCAGAACTGGTTGCAGGTGCTTCCCGGCGAGGAATTGTCCTGTAACGGTTGCCACGACCCCAACTCGGGGGTCTCTCACGGTCGGCTAGATAGTTTCGATTCCGTTTACGCCGGCGCTCAAAGCACGGGCGTCCCGTTCCCGAACACCGATCCAGCACTGTTTACGGACTTTGCTGAGACGATGGCGGAGACGCGTACCCGGATCAGTTGTTCAACAGACTGTGCGGTGCTGGAGCCGAGCGTCGATCTGGTTTATGAGGATGTCTGGACCGATGCGGCGACGGCTGGACGCCAGCCGGACGTGAGCTTTATTTACGCTTATCTCGGTCTCGTGTCGCCGCCGACCACAAGCGCCTGTCTGTCCGCTTGGACCAGTGATTGCCGCATCATCATCAATTATGAGGCGCATATCCATCCGCTGTGGAGCACACCGCGAACGATCCCAGATCCGAACGATCCCCTGATACAACTCGATGTCACTTGCACGACCGGTGGCTGTCACACGCCGGTGGATGCGATGGCCCTGCTGCAGGTTCCGGCGGCAGATCTCGATCTGACCGACGGACCATCTGCTGACGAGCCCGATCATTTCAACGCTTACCATGAGATTCTGTTCCCGGATTTTGCCCAATTCGTCGACAATGGCGCGTTGCGAGATATCGATATCGGTCCGGACGCGAATGGCAATCCTATTCTTGTCCCGGTAACCCCGTCGATGACCGTCACGGGTGCCAACGCCTCTAGCATCTTTTTCTCGACGCTCGATGCAGGCGGTACGCACGAGGGCTATATGACACCGGCAGAGTTGCGCCTGCTCTCCGAGTGGCTCGATATCGGCGCGCAGTATTTCAATAACCCGTTCGATCCCGGCGTGCCGCTGAACTGACCGATGCGAAAGTTGGCCCTCAGCCTGCTGATCTTGCAGCTATCGATGGCTGACAGCGGGTTCTGCGCTGAACAGGCTCTAGCGGTCGTGATCGAAGATCCCTACATCGAGCTGCATTCGGGCCCAGGTCGGGGTTATCCGATCTTCTATGTGGCGGAGCGTGGCGAGCAGATAGAGGTGCTTAAACGCCGTACCGATTGGTTCAAAATTCGCGTCCGGCATGGTGAGGAAGGCTGGGTCAACGACACGCAGCTGGCACGGACATTTCAGCTCAACGGCGAGCCGACCGAGTTGCCCGGTTACTCGCTAGCGGACTATGGCGAGCGGCGCTGGGAGTTCGGAGTACTGTACGGAGATTTTGGCGGCGCCAATGTCGTGTCGACCTATGGTGCCTTCAGTATGACCGAGAACTTGTCCGTCGAGCTCTGGTTGTCGGATATGCTCGGCCGGTTTTCAAACAGCCAGCTAGTCAACGTCAACATCGTACATATGCTTTTCCCGGAATGGCGCGCTTCGCCATTTTTTACTTTAGGCACAGGCGTAATACACACCGAGCCCAAAGGGACGATCGTGGCGACTATAGATCGTACCGACAACCTGGCTCATGTGGGTGTCGGCGTCCGCACATACATTACTCGTCGGCTGCTATTCCGCGCCGAGTACAAAACCTATGTCGTATTCACCAGCCGAGATGACAATCAGGAAATAAGCGAATGGAAAGCAGGATTTTCGTTCTTCTTTTGATCGCAGGATTAATTCTCGCGACGCTATCCGGCTGCGGGACGAATCGAGTCGTCCAGCAGGACGGTGAGCGGCCCGCGGTGATCGAGCCAGAAGTCGCGCGGCGAGATATCAGTATCGGCGATATCGACACGGAGAATTTCGAGGTCGGCGGGTTCATCGGAATGATGAGCGTGGAGGACTTCGGTGTAAACACGGTCATCGGTGCGCGCTTGGCCTATCACATGACCGAGGACCTTTTCGTGGAACTGAGCGCCGGCAGAGCTGATACCGAGCAAACCAGCTTCGAACGTCTTAGCGGAGCTGCGCAATTGCTCACAGAAGCGGATCGGGAGCTGACCTACTATAACGTCTCGTTGGGGTACAACGTGTTACCAGGAGAGAGTTTCTTCGGTGAGGGCCGTGCATTGAACACGACCTTCTACGTAATCGGTGGAGTGGGCAAGACGAATTTTGCAGGCGACAACCGGTTCACGCTGAATCTCGGTTTGGGATTGAGGCTGATTCCCCGAGACTGGCTGGCGGTGCATGCGGACATTCGCGATCACATATTCGACATCGATCTGCTCGGACAGTCGAAGACCTCACACAATTTTGAAGCGCATATTGGAGTCACATTCTTTTTCTGATGTTCTCATGATCGATGGAGATGAACGGGCTTGAAGGAATCTAAGGCATGAAAGAGCAGAAAGGCAGCACGCAGTTACGGCCACTACTGATATTACTACTGAGCAGTGTCCTCCTGCCTGGAATCACCGCACGCGCTGTTTCCGGCGTCGCACCCGACTTCTCGCTGCAGTCCCGCGACGGCGGAACAATCTCGCTGAGCGAATTTCGCGGTCAGGTCGTGATGATTAATTTCTGGGCAACGTGGTGCGGGCCCTGTCGTGAGGAGATGCCCCACCTGGAGGCGCTGTACCAGCGTTATAGCGCGCTTGGGTTCACGCTCCTCGGCGTCAATGTCGAAGAGGATTCGGAGAATGCGGAGGCATGGCTCGAAGAGATGCCGGTGAGTTTTCCCATTCTGTTCGATCCCGAGAACCGCGTCAGTGAGCTTTACGATGTGATTGCTATGCCCAGTACCGTACTTGTAGATCGGCAGGGAAATATCAGGTTCTCGCATGACGGATATCAGCCTGGTTACGAGAATGACTATCAGACCCAGATCCGCGCACTGATACGCGAGTAGGTGAACATGATGTGGAGGAATGTGATCGTCGTCGGCACCGTAGTGCTGATTTCGGCGTGTAGTATCGAGCCGTGGGTCAAGCCTTACGAGCGCGACCATATCGCCGATCCGATCATGTCGTTCGATCGTGACCCTATCTCCAGCGCCTACACGCAGCATGTCTACGAGTCGCGAGAGGGTGCGCGCGGCGCGACGGGTAGCACCGGTGGCGGCTGCGGGTGTAACTAGCGTGCGGCACGCGACGGCCTATACTACGGACATTCGGTTTGGCCCACGAAGCATCGTGACAAGCGCCGCGAATCGATGCGCGCTCACGATTGCACTGCTAGGCATCAGTACTTTGACTCTTGCGGCAGTGCTACCCGAAGATCGTGCGGATGTACTCTTTCATTCCTACGATGGTGGGGGTGTTACCGTTCAGGGCCCTTCACTGTTGGTGCGGAAAAAGTTCGCCAAAAATTTCTCCGCCTCTGCAAACTACTACGTCGATCGCGTTAGTAGCGCCTCGATTGATGTAGTGACAACGGCGAGCCCTTACACAGAAGAACGAACCCAGTACTCCGTGGGTATGGACTATTTGCATAATCGTTGGATTTTGAATCTTGGGTTGACCAAGAGTGACGAGAATGACTTTGTCGCCGATACCTATAATATCGGTATCAGCCAGGATTTCTTCGGTGACCTGACAACCGTTAGTTTAGGTTACACTCTCGGACAGGACGAAGTCGGTCGCCGTGGGGACCCCGGCTTCTCTGATACGATCGAACGCCAGAATTACAGCCTCGGTATCTCGCAGATTCTGACCAAAGATCTGCTCTTGGGTTTTTCGTTCGAGACGATTACCGATGAGGGGTTTCTGAATAATCCTTATCGATCGGTTCGCTTCGTCGACACAGGTAGCGCAGTCGGCTTCAGCTATGAGCCGGAGCTATATCCTCGTACCCGAACGAGCGAAGCAGCCGCGATCCGGTGGCGTTACTATTTGCCCTATCGCGCTGTATTTCACGGTGAATACCGGCGCTACGGTGATAGTTGGGATATTTCGGCCGATACCTTCGAGATCGGTTATAGCCATCCACTCAAGAGCGGTTGGATACTCGACGGGAAAGTTCGGTTCTACTCTCAGAAGAAAGCCGACTTCTACAGTGATCTGTTTCCCCGATCCCAATATCAGAATTTCCTGGCCCGGGACAAGGAGCTCAGCACGTTTTCGAGCAGCACGGTACATCTCGGAATCAGCTACGACATCGTGCGGAGTGGCTGGAGATTCGTTGAGCGAGGCAGCGTTAGCTTCTCCTACGATCACATCGAGTTCGACTATGAGGATTTCCGAGACCTGACTCAGCCCGCAGCGCTTGCGGGTGAGGAGCCGCTGTACAAGTTCGGCGCGAACGTATTGCAAATTTTCGTGTCTTTCTGGTTCTAGCCCGCATCGATCTCCGCGCAAATAGCGGACGTGAACCAATATGCCCAGCATCCTTGCGGCCCATTCGCGGCCATACCGGCTTCGTCTACCACCGGAATAATCGTACCGCGGTGCCTTTCGGGTAGATATCCCGGCCACGAGACAGTTGGACGAAGCCGTCCGTTCCAGCCAAGGCCACGAAATCCCCTGACGTATTGGTCGGCCGCGGTTCCGCCATGCCGATGCCAGTGTCGGTCCAGGTGATGACGACCGGCAGGAAATAGGTCAGATCGGCAGCGAACTCGACGCCGGCCGCGAGCGTGACGCGTTCGATGGTCGCCGGCTGGAGCCCAAGCGCTTGCTGTAGCGCCGGTAGGACATACCGGCGCAGACAAACCATCGTTGACACCGGGTTGCCGGGAAGCGCGAATATGGGTTTAGCGTCGCGACTGAGCCCGAACCACATCGGTCGCCCCGGGCGTTGCTCGATACGATGGAATACGAGATCCACGTTGAGTTCCTCAAGCACGCTTGGAACGAAATCGTACTGCCCCATCGAAACACCACCGCTGAGAATCAGAACGTCGCTTTGATCGTGAAGCTCACGGATCGCTTCGAGCATCTTGTCACGCTCGTCTCTAAGCCGTGTGCGAGTGACGCGCGCCACGCAGTGGCGTGTCAGGCTCGCTTCTATGGCACGATCATTGCTCGAGCGGATCTCGTAGGCCGCGATCGGCCCGTCAACATCAACGAGTTCGTCTCCGGTAGAGATGACCGCTATGAGTGGCAGCGCCGCCGCCCGCACCTGCGCACATCCGGTGCCGGCAAGAACAGCGATCTCAGGGGGGCCGAGTCGAGTGCCCGGATGCAATAGTGGACTGCCGGCTTTGCTGTCAGAGCCGCGAGGATGAACGAACTGCCCTTGCGAGACTTCGGCAGAGTCGTCGACCTGAGCATGATCCGGTGTTCGCGTGATGCGCTCTACCGGGATGACGGTGTCCGTATTCCGCGGTAGCACCGCCCCGGTCATGATCTCCACGCATTGCCCGGCGTCTGAGATCTTAAGCGCAGGGGCGCCTGCGCCCTGGGTGCCGATAACCTCGAATGTTCGCGTACCGATATGCCAGTCGCGATAGGTAATCGCGATGCCGTCCATCGTGACTCGGTCGAAGGCTGGTTGGTCCCGCTCGGCGCATATCGTTTCGTCGAGCACCGCGTCGACGGCGTCGGCGAGAGACAGCATTCGGGACCCGAACGGCGTCATGCGCTCGAGTATCATGCGTTCCGCGTCAGCGACCTCGGTCATGCGTTCTCCACTGCCCCGGCCGGTACGGCCAAGGATGACCCATGGTGCCATAGGCTAACTCCCTGGTTCCAGGCGTGGGGTTTCGTCGGCGTTCCGACGCCCGGTCTACGCCGCCAGTGCTATACTGAATCGCCGAGGGAGGACAAATTATGGGCCGCAATTTCTTAGTTTGTCTTGCGGGCTGTCTGGTGGTGAGTACCGTTTGGGCTCAGCGCGCCGATAACCGCACTATTATCGGCGCTGGTAACGAATTTCTCTCCGCGGGATCCTTCGCGATCCGCATGGGCCAATACGACGAGGGAATCCGGCTAACCCACCTGGGCCTGACTCGCTATCACCCTAGCCAAAAAGATCGGGCTGCGGCGTTATCCAATTTGTGCGCAGCGCATGCAGCAAAGGGCGAACCTGATCTCGCCATCCCGTTCTGCGACGAGTCCTTAGGTGTGACTACGCGAAACTGGCGAGCCTACAATAACCGGGCTTACGCTTACTTTCTCAAAGGCATGCTCTCGGAGGCCACTTTTGATTTGGATACGGCTGCTGCGATCAACCCCAATGGTAAGCAGGTAATTCAGCTTCGCGGCATGATCAATGAGGTGGGGTTACGTCCGAGTGTGATCATGGAGGACCATCAATAGTCGGCTCCACGCCACGCTAGCCCGCATGTTGCATCAGGACTTCGGATGATGGCGCAGGATAGCAGTGGTTGGGCGCCGGTCTGGTGCAAGCAACATGCGGGCTAAAGTTTTGGCGGCGCTGCTACTGACAGCGTATTGTGCGGTTGGTCTGGTTCAGGAAAATGGGCCAGAAGACGGCGGTCTCATCGATCCGCGCGGCACTTGGAGCTGCGTGTTGTACGGTAACCCCGCGCTTGGCGATGAACGCGTGTTGCTGAACTTCGCGCCGGACCAGTCGACGCTGATGGCGAAACGCAGCGAAGACGCGGCCCGTCCCTGGTTTCCGCTGTCCCGGTGGCAAGTGGAGAGTGACCTCCTTTCGTTCACCGATTCCCGATCGGGACGAGAATATCAGGCGAGCCTGCGCCGCTCGACGCTTGGTGGCGAGTGGCGAACACTCAATTTGCTCGGCGGCTGGTGGTGCACTGAGGCACGGGAGGAGGTCGATCTCGGCATCTACGTTGAAGCAAGGGAGCAGCCACGATCGATGCTGATACCCCTCGTTATTGCGGTTATGGCGACGCCGGCTTATCCACGGCAGGCGATTCGCGACGCGATAGAAGGGCGTGTCGTGCTTTGCTTCGAGGTCGATTCCAAAGGGGAGATTCGCAACCCCGAGTTTTTAGAGCTTTCGGATGAGATTTTTCGTGCCACGAGCCTTGATGCGCTGATGAGCTCACGCTATCAGCCGTGGCTCGAGCGCGGCGATGAAATACTGCGGCCCGTTTGTAGAAGTTTCGTCTACCGGTTGGACTACGCCTTTTAGTCCGCTGACTACTTCGACCTGAAGACGGTCAGTCATTAGACTTTCCCCGCCGTGCAGAAAGAAACTATCGTCCCACGTTTGACGACCGGATCGGTCGGTCATCATCTCAGAGCGCTGGCTTTACCGATGGCCGTCGGTTTTGTCGCGCTGAACTCCTACAGCATCGCAGACACGTATTTCGTGAGCCAACTCGGAACGCTACCGTTGGCGGCAATGGGATTTACGTTTCCGGTGTCTTTCGCCATGGTTGCGATCGGCCTTGGTATAGGTGTCGGCACCTCCAGCGTCATCGCACGTCTTCTGGGCACGGCCGACCGCGCGGCCGTGCAGCGTATTACGACCCACGCGCTACTGTTGGGAGCGCTGTTGGGAGTCATCTTGCTCGTGACTGGGCTTGTGACCATCGAGCCGCTGTTTCGAGCGCTCGGTGCCGATGAAAGAACAATGCCCCTGATTCGTGACTATATGCGTCCCTACTACCTCGGCAGCGTGCTGTTTATTCTGCCGATGGTCGGCAACTTTTCGCTTCGAGCGACAGGCGACGCCAGGATGCCGGCGATTATTCTGAGTATCTCGGCGGTCGTGAATATTGTCCTCGATCCGCTCTTGATCTTCGGGCTATGGGGGCTGCCCCGACTAGAGCTACAGGGCGCGGCGATCGCGACCGTAATTGCGAACGCGGTTACGGCTGCGGCGTCGGTGACGATCCTGTATCGTCGCGAACGCTTGATTAGCGGCCGCTATGTGAACATCGATCATCTTTGGGATTCGTGGAAGCGTCTGCTGCACGTCGGCATGCCCGCGATAGCGACAAGTCTCTTGCTGCCGGTAACCTTTGGTGTGATCACGGCAATGGTGGCGACCTTCGGTCCGGAAGCAGTGGCCGGCTTCGCGGTCGCTTCCAGGCTGGAATCCGTTGTGCTGATTGTCGTATTCGCTCTGCAGTCTTCGGTAGGTCCGGTCGTAGGCCAGAATTATGGAGCGGGGCGCATGGATCGTGTGCGCAGGGCAATTCACTTATCCAATCGATTTCTGCTGATTTACGCACTATCGTTCGCTGGCGTACTGTTCGCGTTCGCGCGCCCCCTAGTCGGCGTCTTCGACGCTAATCCCGTGGTCGTAGAGACGGCTGCGGCCTATCTGCGAATCGTGCCGTTCACACTCGGGCCATTTGCGTTAATGATGATTGCAGTCGGGAGCTTCAATGCGTTGGGACGCCCAATGCCTGCGGCGATCCTGACCTTCGTCAAACTCTTTATGATCTATCTGCCGCTGGCGTGGATATTGTCACGATCGATCGGAATTACGGGTATTTTCTGGGCGAATGCGTTCTCCCACCTGCTATTTGGGGCTGCGTCACTCATCTGGCTCAGAAAGACGTTGATCGCGCTGGAGGCGGAGGATCGGTCGGCGGTCGCCGAAACTAGTTTTTAATGACTCGAGCCGTCTGGATTTCGACCTGGTAAGACCCGGAACCGACGAAGGGACCTAAGCCTGTCGAGATTTGTGTTGTCGCCCCGGGTCGGAAGGTCTGCTGCAAAGCTCGGCTGGTTTGACGAAGACCTCCCTGGCCGTCGACGTAACGAATTACCAATCCCAGATCCGTCACCGTCACGCCCGTCGGGTTGCTGATCCGGATAATCAGCTGACCCTGAGAATCTGTGTAGGTGACAAGCTGCAGATATCTGCCGGGGTTTTGCGGGAGATCGAGACGAACCATCGCCTCTTGCGCGGCTTTCCCGGCCGGGCTATCGGACTGTGCGGCGACCGAATAGTGTCCGAGAGCCGATTCGCCGTCGCCGCGTGACTCGGCTAATGTCCCTAACGCATAGTGCGCATCGGCACTCGCGAACAGATCGATGCTGGCCTCTAGATGAGTCTGTGCTGCGTCGCGTTGATTCAGCGCCTGATGGGCGAGGCCCTTCTGCAGGTGGTAGTAGAAGAACTGGTCGTTAAGCGCGATGGCTTTCGCGTAATGATCGAGAGCTGCCGCGAAGCGGTCTCGCCGAAAGTCCACATCGCCCTGCAACGCGCGGAAATGTGCCTCTTCCGGCACGAGCCGGACGGCGTCGGCGGCGAGCCTGGCTGCATCCTGCAAACGGTCCTCCAGGAGTGCGGCACGGCCTTCGTCATAGATGGCGTAAGCAGGTTGGTTACGTCGCAGATCGCTGGTCGCAGCCTGAAAGCGTTCGCGACCCAGTTCGCCACCCGACATTAGGGTAGCCGCCGTCGATCGATTTCGATCGACTCGCTCCTGCGATGGGGGGTGACTGGCGAACAGACCTGCGAGCCATTCCTCGGAGCGACCCTCGGACAGTCGTACGAAGGTTTCTTGCAGGGTCACGGCCGCTTCCGCGTCGTAGCCCGCTGCGGCGAGATAACCCATGCCGTAGTAGTCGGATTCAAGTTCTGCGCTGCGGCTGTAGCGTTGGCTCAGTAGTTGTGCTCCCACACTCGCCGCGCCGATCGCGAGATCCGAGTAGTCGCTACCTGTTGCAGCGACAGTAGTGGCCAGTAGTACGCCCTGGAGAATCAGTCCGCGCTGCATCGCTTGGGCACCGTGTCCGGCGGCCGCGTGGACGATCTCGTGACCGAGTACAGCAGCCAGTTCGGCTTCTGAGTCAAGCTCGAGCAGCAGCCCCCGGTTCACGGCGATCTTGCCACCCGGAAGAGCCCAGGCGTTCGGCACCGAGCTGTTCAGGACGACGAATTCATACGGCAACGCCAGGTCGCTATGGCTCGCCAGCCGATGACCGACACTGGCGACGTAGGCGTTCAGACCCGGGTCGATGACCAAATCGCCGCCCTGCATCTGCCGTGAGGGGAAGTACTGGGCCTCACCGATCGCGATCTGCTCGGCCGTCGATATAAGCGTTAGCTGGCGCTCGCCGGTTACCGGATTGACGCTGCATGCACCGATGCCGAGACAGCTTACGAGCAGCCATGGCGGCGAAAAGACCCGTAAAATTCGGCCAATTGGCATGAAAATGACGCTATCGTCTAGAAAATTCTAGAAACATGATTAACGAGCGTTGCCGGACGGGACGTTGCTAGGGATGGAGATCCGCAGCCAGGGGTCGATCTTCGCGCTAAAACTGCGGTAAGAGGCATAGACGCGGGCGGCCATCGGGTCGCTCGCCGCCAGTTCGTCCAGGATCTCGAGGCTGTAGCGCTGCAGTGCCTCGAGCACGTCGTCGGGAAAGCGCCGGAGCTCAACCTGATGCTCCTCGGTCAGTGTCTTGAGGGCGTCATGGTTGCGAGTATTGAACTCGGCGAGAAGATAGCTGTTCTCCGCAATACAAGCGGTCTCGACCGCGTATTGCAGCTCCGCAGATAACGTCTCGTAGGCTGGTTTCGACACCAGCAGTTCCAACGCGCCGGACGGCTCCTGCCAGCCAGGGTAGTAATAATACCGCGCAGCCTGGTGCAGACCGATTGCCATATCGTTGTAGGGTCCAACCCACTCGGTCGCGTCGATCGCGCCGGTCTGCAACGCGGTAAAAATCTCCGCTAACGGCAGATTGACCGTTAGCACACCCGCGCGCCGCATGACTTCGCCACCGAGGCCCGGGATACGCATTTTCAGGCCCTTGAGATCGGCGAGGGAGTTGATCTCCCGGTTGAACCAGCCGCCCATTTGCGGACCCGTATTGCCCGCCGGAAACGGAATGATGTCGTGGCCGGCGTAGGCTTCCCGCCAAAGTTCCAGGCCGCCGCCGTGAAAGAGCCACGCATTGAAGGCGTCGGGCGTCATGCCAAAAGGCACGCTGCCGAACAACTGCGCTGCCGGTATCTGCCCCCGCCAGTAGATCGGGGCGCTGTGACCTAACTGGATCGCTCCCCTCGAGACGGCGTCGAGAACTTCGAGGGCCGGCACCAGTTCGTTCGCGGCGAAGACCTCAATGTCCAAACGTCCGCCGGTCAGTTCCCCCAATCTCCGGGCGAGCCGACTGGCGGAGACCCCATGGCCGGGGAAGTTCGGCGGCCAAGAGGTCACCATGCGCCACCGATGCTGCTCATCCGAAGCAGCCGATTGAGGCGCATTTTCTGGCTGCGTGCAGGCGGCCAAAGCCCCGAGTCCGCCGTAGAGAAAGGATCGTCTACGCATCTGTCCATTCTGCCTTGGCTTACGCACTTCTGCCAGAGTCGAGAATCAGTGCCGAATTGTGCGAGGCAGGGCTCATGAACGACAATTACGCTGCATGGATACTGATTCAACTCGGGGGCCGGACTTCATTCGCCAGATCGTGGCGGCCGATGTCGAGCAAGGAAAGCGCGGTGGACGAGTTCAAACGCGATTTCCGCCCGAGCCGAACGGCTACCTGCACATCGGTCACGCCAAGGCGATCTTCCTCTCATTTGATATTGCGGCTGAGTTTGACGGGCAGTGCTACTTGCGCTTCGATGACACCAATCCCGCGGCGGAAGATACCGAATACGTCGATGCCATCGAACGAGATGTGCGCTGGCTGGGCTTCGAGTGGGCCGACCTGACCCATGCCTCCGATTATTTTCCGCGGCTTTACGAGCTCGCCGTCGAGCTAATAAGGGCAGGGAAGGCGTATGTAGACAGCCTCAGCGCGGCGGAGATCCGCGAATATCGCGGCACGCTAACCGAGCCGGGCAAACCAAGTCCCTATCGAGCGCGCTCGGTGGAAGAGAATCTCGAGCTGTTTACAGCAATGCGTCGTGGTGACTTCGATGACGGTGAGCATGTCCTACGCGCGAAAATCGACATGGCGTCACCGAACATAAATTTGCGTGACCCGACATTGTATCGCATCCGAAATGTGCCTCATCAGAGAACCGGTGATAGTTGGCCCATCTATCCGATGTATGACTTCGCACACACCCTCTCGGACGCATTGGAGGGAACCACCCATTCTCTTTGCAGTCTGGAGTTCGAAGACCATCGGCCACTCTATAACTGGCTCATCGAGCAGTCATCCATTCCAAACCATCCGCAGCAGATTGAGTTCTCGCGTCTGAATCTCATGTACACCGTGATGAGTAAGCGCAAACTCAAACGGCTCGTTGACGAGGGCCATGTCGATGGTTGGGATGATCCGCGCATGCCCACGCTGTCCGGCATGCGGCGGCGCGGCTACCCGCCCGCAGCGATCCGAGATTTCATCGGCCGCATCGGCGTCACGAAGAAGGACAACTTGATAGAGTTCGGGTCGCTCGAAAACTCTGTCAGAGAAGATCTGAACGAGCATGCGCTGCGGCGCTTCGGCGTCATTCGGCCGCTCAAGCTCGTTATCGATAATTACCCGGACGGTGACGAGGAATGGCTCGATGCGGCCAACCACCCGAATCGCCTCGAGCTTGGTTCCCGTCAGGTACCGTTTTCCCGAGAGCTCTACATCGAGCGGGATGACTTCATGGAGGATCCGCCTGGAAAATTCCGGCGGCTCGTTCCCGGTGGCGAAGTTCGTCTCCGTTACGCCTACATTATTAAATGTGAGTCAGTGATCAAGGATGCCTCGGGACAGGTAACCGAGTTACGTTGCAGTTATGACCCCGAGACCAAGAGTGGTTCCGAGCAAAGCCGGAGAAAAGTGAAGGGCACGATTCACTGGGTCTCCGCCGGTCACGCGAACCGTGCCGAAGTACGTCTTTATGACCGGCTGTTCGAGGTTCCTAATCCGGAGCAGGGTGATGGTGATTTCGTGCAGCATCTCAACGCAGAGTCGCTTGAGATTGTGTCCGCCGCGGCGCTCGAGCCGGCTCTCGCTGCCGCACTTCCGGGGGAGATCTTTCAGTTTGAACGACAGGGTTATTTCGTTGTCGATACAGGTGGGCCGGAAGGTGGACAGCCGGTCTGGTTGCGTACCGTCAGCCTGCGCGATTCCTGGGCCAAGCTCGAACGCCAAGCGTTAGGACAGGCACGGGATTAGTCCGCTTGTCGCGGTAGGCTACGGCCCTGTCGGCTGAACCCTCGTGCCTAAGGTAGGCGTCCTAACCATCTGTTACTATTACGTTTAACGAATAAAATAACACGATCCGATCGAATCATATGGCTTCCCAACGTTATCAACAGCGAGTTGAGACACTTCTGGCCACTGCGGATATCCGCCTTGGCGGTGATCGCCCATGGGACGTTCGGGTCCTCAACGAGGATATGTTCGCGCGGGTCGTCGCCCAAGGCATGCTCGGTGTTGGGGAGACCTATATGGACGGTTGGTGGGAGTGCGAGCAGCTTGACGAGATGATTTGCCGCGCTTTCCGTGCAGACTTCCATCGGCAGATTCGGCCGTTCAAATACCTGCTATTCGTGCTGCAGGCGCGGCTCGTAAATCTGCAGCGCCGGGCGAGGGCGTTCCAGGTTGGGCACGAACATTACGACCTGGGCGAGAATCTCTATCGCGCCATGCTGGACAAACGCATGCTTTATAGCTGCGGGTATTGGAAGCATGCGACGACGCTGGACGAAGCACAGGAGCACAAGCTGGACCTGATCGCGCGCAAGCTCGAACTGGAGCCGGGTATGAAAGTGCTGGATATCGGCTGCGGTTGGGGTGGAGCCCTGCACTATCTCAGTCAAAAATACGGAGTCACCGGCACCGGCATCACGATTTCCGAGGATCAGTTCGAGGTGGCGCGTGAACTTTGTAAGGATTTGCCGATAGATATCCGGGTGCAGGATTATCGTGAACTTGACGAGCGATTTGATCGAATATTCTCGATCGGCATGTTCGAGCATGTCGGGCACAAGAACTATCGAACGTACATGAAAGTCATACGGCGGTGTCTTGAGCCGGGCGGCCTGTTTTTGCTGCACACGATCGGCAGTAAGTTTTCACAAGCACGTACCGACCCGTGGCTGACCCGATATATTTTTCCGAACGGGATGTTGCCCTCGCCGCTGCAAATCTCGAAGGCGGCCGAGGGTTGTCTCAACCTTGAGGATTGGCACAACTTCCCTCAGGATTACGAGCGCACGCTCATGCGCTGGTACGAGAACTTCGAGGGTGCGTGGGGCGAGTTGCGAGCGGACTATAGTGAGCGTTTTTTCCGTATGTGGCGCTATTATCTTCTCGCGTGTGCCGGCGGCTTCCGCGCTGGGGGCAACCAGCTATGGCAGATCGTCTTTTCTCGAGACGGCATCCCGGGCGGTTACTCGCCGGAGAGGCCTCGATAGGGCCGCAAACCCGGGTCAGTCAGTATGTCAGGTGCTCTCAGCGCCCGGTTCGCGAGATCCCGCGAGTGGTCTAACAAGGCTATAATATAGCCTTGTTAGACCACAGAAAATGACTGGCAACGTAACTCAATGGCACACGTCGGGCGAGGTCAAAGATGCCTTGTCTCGACCGCTGCGCGATCTGCGAATCTCCGTCATTGATCGCTGCAACTACCGCTGTCCCTATTGTATGCCCGCCGATATCTATGGTGAGGACTTCAAATTTATGCCGCGCCACGATTGGCTGACGGCCGGTGAGCTTAAACGAATCGCAGGCCTCTTCATGCAACTCGGAGTAACCAAGCTGCGGCTTACCGGTGGAGAGCCGTTACTACGCCGGGATATCGTCGACATCGTCGCTAAACTCAGTTCCTTGTCCGGCCTGGATGACCTGGCGCTGACAACCAACGGGACGCTACTCGCCGAACGGGCGAGCGACTTGAAAGCTGCGGGACTTCGGCGCGTTACGGTCAGCCTGGACAGCCTTGACGAGGCTGTCTTCAGGGAGATGAGTGGTGGGCGCGGCGATATCCAAAGCGTATTGGACGGCATTACAGCCGCCCAAAGCGCAGGCCTCAGCCCGATTAAACTCAATGTTGTCGTCCAAAAGGGCAAGAATGACCATACGGTAATGGGGTTGCTTGACCACGTTCGTGGCTCAGGGCTGATAGTGCGCTTCATCGAATACATGGACGTTGGTACGTTAAACGGCTGGACTCTCGATGAGGTGGTTTCATCGCGAGAGCTCGTGGAGAAGATTTCGGCGCGTTGGCCGCTCCAGCCGCTGGATCGCAACTACTTGGGCGAAGTCGCTCAACGTTATGCGTTCTTGGACGGCCAGGGCGAGATCGGCTTTGTCTCCTCTGTCAGTGAGCCGTTCTGTGGCGCTTGTCACCGAGCCCGGCTGTCAGCGGACGGTACGATCTATACTTGTCTTTTCGCCAGCGAAGGGATCAATCTCCGCGGTCCATTGCGCGGCGGGGCCAGCGACGGCGATCTCGTGGGGCTACTTCAGAACATCTGGCGGCAGCGGACGGATCGCTACAGTGAGCTCAGGCAGAAAAATACCGACGCGACCCGCGAGACCCGTATCGAGATGTATAGGATAGGGGGCTGATGCTGACGCACGTGGATTCTGCCGATCGGCCGACCATGGTGGATGTAGGGGACAAGGCCGTGACACTGAGAACGGCTCGGGCTCGGGCAATCGTCGTCTTTCCCGAGAACGTGATTGCCGATACGCAGATCGGAGCGACGCTGCGTAGCAAAAAGGGCCCAGTCTTCGATACGGCGATCGTCGCAGGCGTGATGGCCGCGAAACGCACCCACGAGCTCATACCGTTCTGTCATCCCATACTTCTGGAGGATTGCAAACTCTCGATCGATTGGGGTTCCGAGGGCGAGGTCGTCATCGAATGCGCAGTGCGTGCGACACACAAAACCGGTGTCGAAATGGAGGCTCTAACGGGGGCGATGACTGCTGCGCTGACCGTGTATGACATGTGCAAGGCGCTGTCTCACGGGATCGAGATCAGAGACGTCAGGCTCATTTCCAAAACCGGCGGCAAAAAGGATTTCGGGGAAGCGGCACAACCGTGATCGATGTGACTGCGCAATATTTTGCCGTGTTCCGAGAGCAAGCTGGTCGGAATCTCGAGACTCTCACTACGTCGGCGGCGACGGCCGAGGAACTCTACGCGGAGGTTTCGGCCAAGCATGGATTCGCTGACTCTGTGGCGCGTTGTAAAGTCGCGATCAATGACGAGCTAGCTGCATGGACTGCACCGCTGGCGGAAGGTGACGTCGTCTTGTTTTTCCCTCCTGTGGCGGGGGGATGAGTTTCGAAATCACGGATCAGCGCATCGATCCTGAGGCGCTGAAAGCGGACTTGAGGCATGAGACCGCCGGCGCCTGTGTATCGTTTGAAGGATGGGTGCGAGATCATAACGATGGTGAGCCGGTTACCGCGCTGGAATATGAAGCACACGCATCGGTAGCGAACAAAGAGGGACTGCAGATTCTCACAGAAGCGGTCGAACGTTTCGATCTCCTTGCGGCATCCGGGCGACACCGAGTGGGCCGTTTGGAGATCGGCGAATGTGCGGTCTGGGTCGGTGTCAGCGCAGCTCACCGAGGCGCCGCGTTCGATGCCTGCCGCTACATTATCGATCAACTGAAACAGCGCGTACCCATATGGAAGAAGGAGTACTACCGCGATGGCCTATCGGGCTGGATCAACTGTGTGACAGGGACTCCCTTCAAGGCACGCGATACGACATCGTAACGTTGCTAATCTAGCGATGCGTGTGTTTCAAGCGGCGTCGATCTTCACTCGTATCCACATCGAAGGCTGCCTCCGGCATATTCAGCACCGTCGTGTTGGAGTCCGCGTTACGCAGCACGGCTTTAGCCCCGACGTCTCCGTCGAGTTCGCGGAGCCGACGCCAGACTCGGCGCGGTAAAATCGCCGGGACACCAAGCCCGCCCCCATAGCCGGCGGCTACTGCGCGGCCCGGCTGCCGCTGCCAAGCGTCGACGAGGCGCTGCAACGAGTCGCGACCGACGCCCGGCTGGTCTGTCAGGAGTACAAGTACGCCTCTCGCTGCGGCTGGGACGGCGTGTATGCCTGCGACCAACGAACTGGCGATGCCGTCTTGCCAACTCGTATTGTTGACGATTGACAGATTGCCGTAATTCCGGGCCAGCAACGCGCGCAGACGTAACGAATGCGCGCCCAGAACGACCAGCACCCGGCCCGGGGTCACGGACTCAGCCGCATCTACCGCGTTAAGAATCATGGGCCGCACCCGGTAGCGGATGAGTTGCTTCGGGTAGCCGAGACGTCGCGATCCTCCGGCCGCCAACAGCACGCACCATAGTCCATTCGAGGATGCCAGAGTGCGCACGGTCATGCGCTTACTATACTGGAAGAGAGTTGTTGCCTGATTGCCGTGCGCCGACCGGCGGACTTGAGTGTCACTCGCCAGCCGAGACCGGCGTCGCCGTCTCACGCCGAATACGGTAATCTATCAGTCACTGTCCATCACTCCATTCAGGCACACAAGAGACAGGGAACGGGGATTTGTGAATATCCAGTTGGGCCTTGCAAAGTGTAAGGACGCGCCAGCCATTGCGAATATGGCTCGGAACTTGATCGAACATGGGCTGCCGTGGTCGTGGAACGAACGGCGGATAATGCGCTGCCTTGCGAATCCCGATTGTGTGGTGGTTACCGCACAAGATGCGCGCCGCCTCGTCGGCTTCGCGATCATGGAATTTCTGGACGATCGTGCGCATTTGAGTCTTCTGGCTGTCCAGCCTGGTTGTCAGCGGATGGGTGTAGGGCGTGCCCTGCTCGAGTGGCTACATTCCTCAGCGCGGACCGCAGGGACGTTTCTCGTGCATCTGGAAATACGCGCCGGCAACGAACCGGCCAAGGCCTTCTACAAGAGTTTAGGTTTCCGCGAGGCCGGCGCGCGACGGGGATATTACTCCGGCAAGGAAGACGCTGTGCGTATGGCTCGCGATCTCACCGTTAATGCGGGCTAGTCTCGCAGTTTTCTTCCAAGCCAGTCACGTCGCCGCTTCGGCGCACCCCGCGCGATGAAATGTTTGACCGTCGGCCGGCCCTCGCCGCGGTGGAAGGAATCCGCGACTTGCTTGAACCCCATGTCTTCGACGGTGAGACGCTCACGTCCTCGCAGATGATCGAGCCAGGTTGGATCGATGAAGTGTTCGACGTAGCGAGCGTTGTCCTCGGTATCTTGAAATAATCCCCATGCGACCGCTCCATTTCTCAACCGCATGCGCCGTACGTCACGCATCGCGGCTTCGAAGTCCGTCCTCTCCTCTGCGTCGATGAGATATTCGATATTCACCATGACAGGGCCTTCGTGGGCGTGTTCTGGAACGGCAACGATTCCTTCCGGCACGGTACCAGCGAGCGACCGGTCGACCTTTGAATGAGCGGCAAGCTTCCAGCGGGAGGTAATCAGCCCGCCGACGACGCCGAATCCGACCGCGAGACTCAACGCCGTCGTGGTGTTTGTCGCCGACGCGACCCAACCCCAGAACGCGCTGCCAATCGCCATGCTGCCCATGAAGGTGGCGAGAAATACGGCCATGCCGCGCGCCCGAACCCAGGCCGGCAGGGACAGTTGGGCGCAGACCTGCAACGTTGAGACGACGCTGATCCAGGCGGCGCCGGCGATGAACATGACGCCGGCGAGCGGCAACACCAGGCGGATATGGGCGAGCGCCAGCAACGTCAATGCACCGACGAGTGTGCCAATCATCACGATGCTGTCGTTGGAAATGAGTGTGCGTATCCGGGTCAGGGCGAGCCCTGTCGCCACAGCGCCGGCGCCCATACTGGTTACGAGCAGGCCGTAAGCCTGCGGGCCCGCGCCCACTTCGAAGCGGACGATCAGCGGTAGAAAAGCGAACAGCCCGCTCATCATCGTGAAGAACGCTACGGCGCGAATAATCACGGTCTGTAAAGATGGAGACTGGCGGGCGAACTGAAAGCCGACTCGGAGCGCACCGAAGAAGCGCTCCGACGGTAACGTACTGCGGGGCTGCGTGCTGCGATACCGAAAAATAACGAAATAGATTGCCGCGAAGCTCACGGCATTGAGTAGGAACACAGGCCCCGGACCGGTCAAAGCGATGATTACGCCGGCAATCGCGGGCCCCACGGCTCGCGTGAGATTCATCGCAATCGCGTTCAGCGTCACAGCTGCGGTTAGTTGCTGCCGCGGCACGAGATCAGGAATCAGCGATGTGAGTGCCGGCATCATCATCGCGGCACCGATACCCAGTCCGAACGTGAATGCGATCAGTGACCAAGGAGTGATGTGCCCGGTGACCGTCATCGCCCCGATACCTCCGGCCATGCAGGTCATCCAGACGATGGCTGTCAGCATATAGAGACGCCGATCCACGATGTCGGCTAACGCACCGGCCGGCAGCGTGAAGAGAAACCCGGGTAGTACGACCGCTACCTGGACTAATGACACCATGAACGGGTCCGGTGCGAGGTCGGTCATCAGCCAGCCCGCGCTGACATCGTGCATCCAGGTTCCGATATTAGACACGAGGTTGGCCAACCAGATATTGCGGAAGATTTTTATCTTCAGCGGGCTCAAGCCAGGGCTGGAGTGCGAGCGACGTTCTGGGGTAACCATGGTAAGGGCGCAGGACAGGGGAAACCGTTCACGGTTATGATCGCATAGAACAACCGCATCCGACTATCGGCTTGCGACGCTGGGGAAATCCTGACAAGGTAGCAATGCAATGTCCGACAAAGAACAAAGACAATTCGTGTCGCTCGGTGTTGCCGTACTGACGATCTCGGATACTCGTACAGAGAGTACCGACACCTCCGGCAGCCTGCTCGTCGAACGCCTCACTGGCGCGGGGCATGAACTTCGGGACCGAGCGATCGTCAGGGATGACATTTATGCGATTCGAGCGACGCTATCCGGATGGATTGCGGACCCACAAATCGAGGTTGTCATTTGTACCGGCGGCACAGGTGTGACGGGGCGTGATGGGACGCCCGAAGCCGTCAGCGTGTTACTCGATAAAGAAATTTCCGGCTTCGGTGAAATATTCCGGGCGATATCGTTCGATGATATCGGCACCTCGAGTTTGCAGTCACGCTGTCTGGCGGGTGTTGCCAACGGCACGTACGTCTTCTGCCTGCCAGGTTCGACCAACGCTTGTATCATGGGCTGGGACCAGATCATCGCGTCGCAGCTCGATAACCGGACACGTCCGTGCAACCTTGCAGAACTCATCCCGCGGCTCGAAGAATGAGCTCTCTAGCCTGTCCAGGCACGTAAATCCGCAGCCGACTTAAGCAAGTTTTGCCTCGGGCAAGACACTAGTTGCGCCGTGAGCTACTATTAAGTCTCAATAGAACCGAGGGGTGGTCGGAGACGGCCTGAGAGGTTGGCGTTGAGCCAATCAACCCTTTGAACCTGATCCGGTTAGTACCGGCGAAGGGACCGGATGCCACTACGGAATTCCCAGCTCGCGGTATGACCCGGATCTCATCCATCGAGGAGATCGGGAATGAGA
>SMUY01330597.1_pt1 | contig 21406 bp, 24 predicted proteins | sample 2456441 | NCBI WGS metagenome assembly SMUY01 (sample SAMN11095931, study PRJNA526329) | marine sediment metagenome | biome: Marine sediment; feature: Surficial sediment; material: Deep marine sediment; isolation source: Hadal surficial sediment | place: Pacific Ocean | collected 2014-11 | depth...
AACGACGCCTATCACCGCCGCCTGCTGATGTACAAAGGCGAAGTCGGGCCCCAAGAGCTGCTCGATCTGCGCGCCGAAGACGATCCCGACACCGCGCTGCAGATTGCCACCCAGGGATACGGCGTCGGCAACTGGTATCGGGTCAACGGCAACGAAGAAGAGGCGCGTCGGGTGTTCGAACGGATCCTCGAGGGCACGAGCTGGGCGGCTTTCGGCTACATCGCAGCGGAAGCGGATCTGACCCGTTGGGACGGGCGGTGATCCAGCGGCAACCGCGCGGCTCCGCGGATCAGGTCGCCCGGGGACGGAGCGGGCCCACTCCAACCCTGATCCCGGGGTGCAACGCCAAGGGGGAGCGGTGCAGCTGAGCTCGCTGGATTGGTTCGTCGTCGCGTCCTACGGCGTCATCGCGCTGGCCACCGGGTTGTATTTCGCCCGTCGCGCCGGCACCGACATGCAAGAGTTTTTTCTCTCGGGCCGCAAGCTTCCCTGGTGGCTGCTGGGTACCTCGATGGTGGCGACGACGTTCTCGACCGACACACCGAACCTGGTCACCGACATCGTGCGAACCGGTGGGGTCAGCGGCAACTGGCTCTGGTGGGCGTTCCTGATCACCGGCATGTGCACGGTGTTCTTCTACGCCAAGCTGTGGCGGCGCTCCGGGGTGCTCACAGACATGGGCTTCTACGAGCTCCGTTACGCCGGAAAGCCGGCGGCGTTTCTGCGTGGTTTCAGGGCTCTGTACCTCGGTCTTTTCTTCAACGTCATGATCATGGCGACGGTCACGTTGGCGGCGATCAAGATCTCCGGCGTCCTGCTCGGCATCGACAAGTACACGACCGTGCTGGTCGCCGCGACCATCACCGCGGCGTACTCGGCGACGTCCGGCCTGTGGGGCGTCGTTGTAACCGACCTGCTGCTGTTCACGATCTCGATGGTGGGGTCGGTGGCGGCGGCGTATTTCGCCCTGCAGCGACCGGAAGTGGGAGGTCTGAGCGGGCTGATGAGCAGCCCGGAGCTACAGGGCAAACTGTCGTTGTTGCCCGATTTTTCCGACTGGACCGCAGTCTCCACTGTTTTGATCGTGCCGCTCGCGGTGCAGTGGTGGAGCACCTGGTACCCCGGGGCCGAACCGGGGGGAGGCGGGTACATCGCCCAGCGCATGCTGGCGGCGCGCAACGAGAAGGAGGCGGCCTTCTCTACCCTGTGGTTCAACATCGCCCACTACGCGCTGCGCCCCTGGCCGTGGATCCTCGTGGCGCTTTGCTCGGTGCTGGTCTACCCGACGCTCGAGTCGCTGCAGCAGCGATTCCCGGACCTCGATCCGACGATCATCGGTCACGATCTGGCCTATCCGGCGATGCTCGTGTTTCTGCCATCCGGTCTGCTCGGCTTGGTCGTCGCCTCGCTGGCGGCGGCCTACATGTCGACCATCAGCACGCACCTGAACTGGGGCGCTTCGTACATGGTCGACGATTGCTACAAGCGCTTCTGGGCGCCGAATCGTAGCGACGTGCACTATATCCGGGTGGCCCGCCTCTGTACGGTGATCCTCGTGATCCTGGCCTCGGTCGTCGCGCTTTGGCTCGAGAACGCGCTGCAAGCCTTCCAGATCCTCCTGCAGATCGGCGCCGGCACCGGGCTGATCTTCTTGCTTCGCTGGTACTGGTGGCGGATCAACGTGTGGGGCGAGGTCGCGGCGATGGTGATCTCGTTCGCGGTCGCCGTGTACTTCGAGGTCTTCCACCTCCCGTTCGGGTTTGCCGAGCTCGGCGCCTCGGCGCAGTTGGTGATCGGGGTGGTGATCACCACAGCTGGTTGGGTGCTGGTGACCTTTCTGACGCCGCCGACCGACGAGGACACGCTGCGGGCGTTCTATGTGAAAATTCGCCCGCTCGGTTCGGGATGGCGCCCGGTGGTCGAATCGATCCGGCGTTCAGGCGTTGGCGCCGCCGGTGAGCTTGCCGCGGAAGGCGTATCGGGCGACGTCGGTGAGAGCCTCACGGCGGCGTTCCTGGCCTGGTTTCTCGGCTGCGTCACCGTGTACGCGGCGCTGTTCGGAACGGGGTACCTGCTGTATGGAGAGTTTGTGCCCGGCATCGTTTGCCTCCTGCTTTTTGCCGCCGCCGCCGGATGGCTGGCAAGGGTCTTGCCACGCGTGGGTTTCGGTGACTGATCTCTGAATGATGTCCATCGGGAGCCCCTCGGGACGGTGCTCTCGCGATGAGAAAGGGTTTCGCCCGCACCGGGGGTGGGACATACAATGGCGGCGGGAACCGGCATGGTCGGTGGTCCGATCAATGAGCCCGGCAAGACGCCGGCGCTCGGCCAGGCACCGGGCGAGTGGATCACGAGGTGTAATCCATGTCGGAACAAGCTATCGAGGGCGCCGAGCGTCGCACATTTCGCCGCACCGGCCTTTCCACCACCGTCGGCATCCGGATCGAGGACCCGTCGATTCCCGCGAGGGAAATGGAAGGGGCGATTGTCAATATCGGTTTGCGGGGCATCCTCGCCCGCGTCGGCGAAGGGCTTGCCGAGGGCACGCTCTGCGTGGTCCGCTTCAGCGATCCCGAGACCGGGAGCTTCGAAGCCCGCGGCTTCGTACGAAACACGCGATCGAGCGAAGATGGAGGGATCTTGGTCGGGATCGAGTTTGAAATCCCCATCGAGTCGCTGCGTAGTCCTTCGAGCTCGGAACGTCTGAACGGCTTCAACCTCGACGCCACCAAGGTCCTCGTCGTCGACGACGAGCAGAGCATCGTCGAGCTTCTCTATCGTTTCCTCACCAGCCGCGGATGCAACGTGAGCACCGCTGCTGGCGGCCACGAGGGACTTGACGCGTTGCGCTCCGCACCCCCCCCCCGACATCACCGTCCTCGACCTGAGAATGCCGGGAATGGACGGTCTCGAGGTCCTGCAAGCAATCCGCGATGAGGGTCTCGACGCCGGCAAGATCTGGGCGATTTCGGGGTATGCGAGCGACAGCGACGCGCGCGAAGCATTGCGTCTGGGCGCGGCGGACTTTATCAACAAGCCGCTCGACCTGAAGTACCTCGAGTGGAGCATGCAGCTGTACCGCGCGGCATCCTGAAGCGGCCGGATTCGGGTCGAGCGCCATCCGCTCGCCCTGTAGCAACCCGTTGAGAGGTCGCGGCTGGCTCGCTCAAACCGGACGGACCTACTGCTGGAAGGCAGGCTCCGGGTTGGTGAAAACCGTCTCCGGCAACTCGTCGTAGACGTGGATCGACCAGTCCCGGTCGCGTCCCTTGTTGGTTGCCAGCATGATGCTGCCGAACTGCTGCCAATCCGCCCAGGGCGACGTGAAACGGGGCTCGGGGTCGTCGAAGCGCGTCCAGTGGGTCCATTGCTCGACGAGCCCGGTGTCCTTGGCGACGAACACCTCGTACTTGTTGTCCGGGGTGTCGCCGACCTCTTCGAAGGTCAGCTGCAGGACATCGGCTGCACGGCCGTCCTCCATCGGGCGCTCGCCGAGGTACTCGAGAGTCACGCCCGAGTCGAGCAGTTTGTAGGGCATGAACATCCAGTAGGTGTCGTTGTTCCAGCTCCGGAAGGCGCTGTTGAGTAGCGCCGCGAGCTCCTCGGGGTCGGTGACCTCAGCGCCGTTCTTGAAAATCCGGCCGTCCCAGGTGTTGATGTTGATCAACGAGACGATTTGATCGCCGGCGCGGTTCGGCCCCTCCATCCGATGGTTGCCGGTCCATTTGTCCCAGACGTGAAGACGGCCGCCTAAGAATTTCCAGCTGATGTAGCGGGTGCTGTTCCATGCTTCGGCGCCACCCATGGCCGCCATCGTCGCATGGGCGATTTCGACGGCTCGCGCATCGGACTGGCCGGGAAGGGCCGCAGAGGGCTCGGATTCCTCGGCTGCCAGGCCGGTCGCGAGGCCGACTGTTACGGTAGCGAAGATCAAAGTCAGGGCGATGGTGGCGCCGTTTGCTCGCATCGATTTCATGCCTACACGCTCCTTTGGATACGCGGGTCGGTGGACGACAGAAAGGGTACGAGAGAGCACCGCGGGCGACAAGTAGCCAGGGGCGGGTCACGAGATGCCGCTGCTGACGCAATCTGCCCATCCTCATATCCAAGAAACGTCCAAAAGGGCTAGAATTCCAGCGCGGAAATCAGTTTCTATGGCTCCACGAGCGATAGGACTGGACCTCACCCCGGGGCCTCGGCGCCTCGGGGCAGCTATAGGGGTGTGGCTGTCCGGGTCCCCGTACGAACGGGAGGCATGGAAGGATAGCCATGTTTGCGACCCGCAACCTGCGTATTCTTGCCGTGTTCTCGTGTGCCATGACGCTTGGCGCCCTTCCGGCGTTGGCGCAAGAGGCGCCTCCGCGGGAGGAGGTGGCGCCCGCTGCGGTTCCGCCGCACGAGCCCGTCGCTGTTCCGGCGGCCCAGACTCTGTCGGTCGCCAACCCGGGCCGCAATACCGAGGTCAGCTTCTTTCTCGGTGGGCTCGTCGGGGGTGACCTCACCACCATCATCTCCGGCGACTTCTCCCTGGTAGGCACCTTCCAGAACGGCCGCACCTACGGTGCTCGTGTCGGCTACTACACGTTTCCGCTAGGGGTCGAGGGCAGCTTCACGCACAGCGACAGCGGTCTGGCGGCGACGATCGATCTCGATGAGATCAGCGTCGAACTGGCGGCCCGCGTCGTATACATGGAGGCCAACGCCATCCTGTTCTTGCTTCCCGGGCCGGTGCAGCCGTTCGTTACCGGTGGCGGCGGATTGCATTCTTACAAGCTCTCGGATCTGGGGGGGCTCGACATCAACAAGTGGGGTTGGAACTTCGGCGGCGGCCTCAAGATCAACATCAGCCGTGTTTCGCTGCGTGCCGACGTCCGCGACCATATGACGAGCGTCGATGGATTGGCGCTGGGAATCGACCAGCAGCTTGCCGATCTACTCGGCTTCAGCGCCCAGCGGCTCCATAACGTCGAGCTCACGGTCGGCGCCGGTTTCAGCTTCTAGAACCCGCCGCTATTCGCTCAGCGGTAGATCTCGGTGATGGTCGGGATCAGGTAGTCCTCGAAGCAAGGTTCGAGGCTGTAGCGCGGCGACAATCCCCAATCGTCGCGCGCCGCCTGGTCATCGACCGCGTCAGGCCACGAATCGATGATCGCCTGGCGCCGCGTATCGGGCTCGAATGTGATGCCGGCGTCGGGGTACGCGGCGGTGACCAGCTCGCGGATACGTTCGGCCGACGGGTTGAACGCCGAGACGTTGTAGACGCTCCGGGTCAGATCTGCTGCGGGTGCCTCTGCGAGCGCCAGCACCGCGTCGACGGCGTCGGGCATCGCCATGAACGGTATCCGGGTGCCGGGGCGGACGAAGCAGGCGTAGGGATCGCCTTTGGCGGCGGCGTGAATCATTTCCGCGGCGTAGTCGCTGGTGCCTCCGGAGGGAATCGTGAGGGCGCTGATGAGCCCCGGGAAACGAATGGCGCGAAAATCGATTCGATCGCTGTGCGACTCGGCGTCGAGCTGTTTGTAATAGGCGGCGTAATAGCGGCCCAGGTGTTCGCAATATAGTTTGTTGCAGCCGTACATCGTCGTCGGCGTGTTGTACTCATGCTCGCGCAGCGGCCGGTCGCCGATGTTGGCGGGTACCCCGTAGGCGGCGATCGAGCTCGGATAGAAAAACATCACCCTGCGGCCGTGGCTGTGCGCCTGTGACATCGCGAACTCGAGCAGGTTCAACGTTCCCGTGACGTTGACCTCGTGCGCTGTGACCGGGGTGAATTCACTGCGTGCCGAGAGCAGGGCGGCGAGGTGATAGATGCGGTCGACGGCGTACTCGGCCTGGATCGCGTCCAGCAGGCCGCGGTCGAGTATCGACCCGGTGTAGGCGCGCGAGACGCGCTTCGCCAGGGAGGCGTCGAGCGCCTCGAGATCGATGGTTGCCAGCACGGTGCCGACATCCGAGAGCCGCTCGATAAGGGCGTGGCCGATCTCCCCCGCGGCTCCGGTGATCAAGGTGACGGACTGGCGAATAGCAACCTCCGGGTGGGGCGCGCGGCGAGCAGGCCGCACCGAACCGCCTGACCATATCACCCGACTGGGGCAGCTACGAGGTTGCCTCGGCCAGCCCGATGTTGACGGGTCGGACCGCCATGTTTGGACACGTGGCGCGGCGTTGTCCTCCCGGAACCAGGCACCCTGCTAGCGCTTGGTTCTCAAGGCCGGGTCCGGTGGGTCGATGTTGATCTCGCGGTACGCTGCGCCGCCCGCCGATTCGAGGATCTCCAGCAACTTTGCCGCGATGTCCTCTGGGGTCAGGGCGCTTCCGGGCTCGTCGGCGGGTTCGAAGTCGAGGGCGTCGAAGAATGGAGTGCGGACGAACCCGGGGTTGACCAGGGTGACCCGCACGCCGCGCCGGGAGCACTCATCGGCGAGCGCCTGCGCCGCGCCGCGCAGGCCGAACTTCGCGGCGCAGTAGACGCTTCCCTTGCGGGCCCCGCGAAGCGCCGCTGCGGATCCGATGAAGATCAGATCGCCACCGTTTCGCCGTTTGAGCACTGGAATAAAGCTGCGTGCCAGCAGCAGGTGGCTGGTGAGGTTGAGGTCGATATCGTGGCGAATCTGGCCGGCCGAAAACTGCTCTAGGGCTCCGAAGCGCCCGGCACCGGCGTTGCTGATGACCGCAGCGACGTCTTGGTGGACGCGGGCCAGGTCGTCGAGGGCGGTGGCGGTGGCGTCGAGGTTGGAGAGATCGAGGGTGACGGGCTCGTAGCGGTCGCTGTCGGGCGCGAACTTGGCGTGGTCCCGGGCGATCCCGACCACCGCCGCGCCCCGCTGCAACAGCAGCTCGGCCGTGGCCCGGCCGATTCCGCTGCTCGATCCGGTAATCAGTACCTTGAGCCCGGCGACGGTATCGTGCCGGCTCACGCCGCGTTCGCCGTGAAAGAGAAGAGGGGGATGTTGTCGAAGGCGCGACCCAGCCGCTCTTTCACGAAGCCGACGAGCTCCGCCTCGCGTGCGGCGCTGTAGGAGACGAAGTCGTCGCGGCGCTCGAGCGGCCCGCTCAGCAACGCATCTTCCGGGTACAGCCGATGAATTCGTCGAAACATCTCGGACGGGAACCGGAGAGGGCCGAGGCTGGCGGAGTGGATGGCGGTGGCCGGGATCGCCTCCGCAAGCCCGTCGATCAGCGTGGCGTAGCCGGCGCGCCAGCCGTCATACCAGAGCAGGGGATCGAGGCGGAGACCGACCGGCCAGCCGGCGGCGGCGAGCTCGGCGGCGGCACGCACGCGCTGGGCGACGTCCGGAGCCCCGTGCTCCATCGCCGCGGCAGCCTCCGCCGGCGTAAAGCTGAAGGCGACCACGATGTTCGGTGACGGCGGCATGCCGAGGAGGCCACGGATCGCGACGCTCTTGGTGCGCAGCTCCAGCACCGCCGCCGGGCGGGCGGCAAAGAAGGGCACGAACCTCTCGACGAAGCCGCTGAGGGATTCGAGGGCGAGCGAGTCGCAATCGTAGCCGGAGAAGAAGAAGGAGGGCTTCTCGCCGCCTTCGCTCAGCGTGTCATCGATCGCGGCCTCGAAGTCCTCGAAGTTCACGAACAGGACGTAGTGGGCCGAGCGGAACATTCCCTGCAGAAAGCAATAGCGGCAATCGTACAGGCAGTTGAGCATATGCGAGAAGTAGAAGCTCGGGCCCTCGCCGATGCCGAGCTCGGGGGGCGCCTCGAGGACCAGGTTGCCGCGCTTGCGCGCCAGGATGAGGGCCGGTTGTTTCTTTTGCAGGCGAAAGCTCTGAGCCGCAGGATTGAACACCTCGCCATAGTGTTCACAGGGGATGACGCGGGCGGCGGGAAAGCGGTCGAGCAGGCGGCGGGCCCGAGGGTGGGCCTCGACCTCGTTCTCGATGTAGATGGTTTCGATCACCGCCTGTAGGGTGGGAACTTCGGCGCCACGCCCTCGAGATGCTGCCGCATAGAGGCGATCACACTGCCGGCGTCGGAGAGGGCTCTGGACGCCACCCAGTCGACGGCGTCGACCTGCGCGCACACCACCGACCAGCGGCGCAAGAGCCGGCGGAGCTGCCGGCGATGTGTGGTGGTGAAGTGGAACGCTTGGAGAAGCTGCCCGAGCGCGCGGGGCTCGACGCGACGTTGGCATCGCTCGGCGGAAAGTCGTCGCAAGGGTTCGATCAACGCGTCGATGGTCTCGAGGTTGTCGCCGATGAGACTTTCGATCGAGTCAGCGGTCAGCGTTTCCGCCTTGTGCGCAAGGTTGTCGGAGACGACCTTGAACGAATGGACGAGCTCGTGGGGTGCAAAGCGGGCCGCGATCTCATAGAAGCCGGCGGCTTCCATGTCGTAGAGGTCGTCGGTAGGGAAGTCGCGGGTGGCACGATCCACGGTCCGAACCGTGGCTGTTGGGCAGGGAGGCTCGAAAACGATGGGTGGATACCAGCTTCGCGCCGACGCGGCGCAGTGGACCTTGTGCGCCATCCGAGCTGAACCGATCGGCAGGCTGCGGTGCCCGGCGATACCGACGTTCAGCCACGCGGGATCGGTGTCGTCACGGCCCAGGTAGGCGGCGGCGGCGGCGGCGGCGGAGCGGCCGACGCCGGAGAGGACGAGCGCCAGGCCGCGGTCGCTGTTCACGAAGCTCCGAAAACCTCTTCCCGAGGACACCGGCGACATGCCGAGATGGTCGATCAAAGGCTGCGCCTCGGTACGTAGCGCAACGACGAGATTGACCCGACCGGAGAGCATCGTCGGCCTCTCAGGCGACCCGCGCACCGTCGTTGCCCGTTGCGCCCCGTTGTAGCCGCCGCAGCTTGGCGCCGTAGCGGCGCGCTTCGGCTCGGCGGCCGCGTTTCTCCGCCCCGGCGCGGTAGATCTCGATCTTCTCGGCCAGGACACTCTCGGTGGCGGCCCGCTGGTCGATAGTCAACGAGACATCGGCGAGAAGCTTTTCGAGGCCGGCGATCCGAAAGCGGTCCATACCCCAGTAGCGGCGCGAAAGTTGGTCCCCATGGCCGCCGTGCTTGATCACCAGTGGCTCGTCGACGAAGAGGACCGGATACCGGTGGGTGATGCGAAGCCAGAGGTCGTAGTCTTCGCAAGCCGGTAACCGCTCATCGAAGACGCCGACATCCTCGAGCACGCTTCGGTGTACGACCACGCTGGACGGTGACATGCAACACAGCAACAGGCAGGACTCGAAGATGCGACCGCCCCGCTTGGCGTGCTTTTTCATCGGGTTTACCCGCACCCCGTTGCGGATCCAGATTTCTTCGGTGTGGCAGAGAAGGGCAGTGGGGTCGGTCTCGAGGGCCGCGTGTTGGCAGGCCAGCTTCTCCGGCAGCCATTCGTCGTCGGAATCGAGAAACGCGATCCAATCGCCGCGGCTGGCCTCGATACCCCGATTGCGGGCGCTGCTGACGCCGCCGTGCGACTGCTCGATCAGCACGACGTCGGGATACCGACGCCGCAGCATGCCGGCGGTGCCGTCTTTCGAGCCGTCGTCGACGACGATCAGCTCGAGCGGTGCCCGGGTTTGGGCAACGATCGAGTCGAGGGCGCGGGGCAGGAGATCGTGCCGGTCATGGGTCGGAACGATGACCGAGACGTTCAATCCTCCCATTGCTCGATCCGGTTCGAAAGGTATTCGTACAGGAGTTTGCCGACCCCGACGATCGGGACCACGGCGAGCAGCAAGAGCGCCACGGAGTAGGCCCAGTGGTAACGGCCGAGCAGCGCGACCGCGAACGAGTCCAACGAGCCGTAGGCGAGCACGATGCCGGCGAGTATGAGCCCCTGAGCGACAAGCGATTGCCAAGGGAGCCCGCCGGGCCGGGTATCGACCACCGCCTCGACGCTCTTCGCGAAGCTCACCAGCAGCACGAGAATGCTGAGGTAGGCGAGCGCACTCACCAGGTCGCGGGCAGAGACACTGACCCCAGGGAGGCTTCCCAAGGCCTCGACCATCGGCAGCCGGTTGATTACGAAGCGGCCGGCCAAGATCGCCACAACGATAAAGCTCAGCCGTGCAAGCTGGCCGACAAATGGTTTGACGTCATGCATTCGTGCTAGCGGGCCGCGGTGCCAGAGTGAGGGTTACTACTCGAAAGATAACCAGCCGTTCAAGCCGGTCGGTGTCTGAACGTAGAGGAACTCACCCCAGGCGCCGAGAACAGGGATTTCAGAACCCGGAACCAGGTGTTGGATGATCGCTCCCTGCGGCGCCGGATGGTCCAGAACGTGCGAAGCGGTGAGGACCGATTCGTTGCGCAGCGGGGTCGCGAGCTCCGTATCGGCTCCCATGATATAGCCGTTGCCGCCGTCGGGCAGTCCGACCCGATACCAACGGGCGCTTGCTCCCCAAACCATGACGGGGGTGTGCCGGTCGAGGGTGGCAACGAGCCGGGCATTACGCCCCGGACCGGCGCGGACGACGATATTGTCGGCTGTCGTGCGCGACCAGGTACCGACCCGCTCGAGATCGACTGTGAAGTCTTCTGGCTCGGTACGCGTGCGTTCGAGGAAGGGGAGCGGATCGACGGCGCCTCGCGCATACACGCCGAAGTGTAGGTGTGTCGGCGTTGTTCGGGCGTTCCCGGTGTTACCCACCGTGCCGAGCTGATCGCCGACCTTGACGCGTTGGCCTGCCTCGACGCTGTGACTGTCGAGGTGGGCGTAATACAGCCGAATGTTGCGGCGCCCCTCCACGTTGATCCAGACGACGTTGCCGCCGACAGCGGTGGTGTTGGCGCGATTCACGACGCCGTCGGCAGCGGCGAGCACAGGAGTGCCGCGGTCCGCGAAGATGTCGACGCCGCGGTGCGAGCGTCGTCCCCCTTCACGCTCGGCGCCGAACCTGCTCCAGATCGAGCGGGCCGTACGGCCGGCGACCGGGAACGCCAGCGAGGCATCGGTTTTCAGCCCGACCGTGTAGCCGGCGCTGCGCAGCAGCTCGGGTTGGATGCGGAGGATGTAGGTGCCGTCGCGCAGGGGCTCGAAACGTAGCTGGCGCCGGGACTCCGGAGCTCCCTCGGGAGCCGGACCGCGCCGCGGCTCGATGATCATGGCGCCGCTGGCGACGTGGACCGGGTCCTGCGGATCGTCGTCGACAAGTCGGAACAGATCCATGAACACCCGCAGCGGCTTGTGAGACTGCAGAACAACCTCCGCGTCGATCCGTTGCCCGCCGCTCACCGAAAAGACGTAACCGATGGCGGTGGCTACTGACTCGTCGAAGTAGCCGGACTCGCGGAACGGCGAGCTGACCTCGGCCGGCTGCCGCAACGCCGCCTCCGAGGCGGCGATCCAGTCGCGTCCCAGCGCCGAGGTGCCGAGGTTGGCCGACAGGAGAGAGAGGCGATAGGCGTCGTGAGCATTGGTGGGTCGGAAGGCCTCCGGTACCTTCTCGATTTCCTGGGTGCAGGCCGTCGCCAGCAGCAGCAAGAACAGCGCGATCGTTCCCGGTGACGAGATCGGGCGCGCCCTCGGCTCAGCTTCGTGCATCTCGTGGGTCTCCTTCAGCACCCTGCTAGTCGCCGGGGCAGCCGATGGGCTTCTCGCCACCGAGTCGATCGATTTGCATGCAGGCGATCGGCACGGTGTCCGAGCGTGGGTGCTGCCGCACCAGGCGGACGAGCTCATCGATGGCGCGGGCAGCGTCGCCGAGCTCGACCAGACAACGGGCGGCCTTGAACAACGCATCGGGAACCGTTTCGGCGCGCGGGTAGCGTCGCACGATGTCCATGAATGCGGTGCGGGCCAGCTGGTATTGCTGCAGCGAATAGTGGCTCTCGCCGATCCAGTATTGGGCGTTGTCGGCGAGCTCGGCATCCGGGAACAAGCGCAGATAGTCCTGGAAGCTGCCGATCGCGAGCCCGTAGTTCGCCGACAAGTAGTCGGTATACGCCGCCGAGTAGAGCGAATCAGCCTCCGAGCGGGCCACCTCGGTGCGCGGAGAAGCGGAGGTCGCCGGGCGGGCTACCGATGGTCCGGGGACGCCGGCCGGACGCTGCGGAGGAGGCATCGGCGTACCCGATACCTGACGCGCCGGCGCACCGCCGGCGGAGCCGATGCCGCCGGCGATGTCGATGAGGCGCTCGTTCATGAGCGCCAGTAGCTCTTCCAGGGCGACGAGGCGCGACTCGACGCCACGCAGGTCCTCACCGTAGTCGGCGAGGCGGATGCGCAGTGGCTCGAGGGCGTTGTCGAGGTCGAGCCGCATCTGAGCAAGTTGGTTCAAGGCGTTGTTCTGTGCCGTTTCGAGGGCCGCGAGCTTGGACTCCAGACCGCTGATCCGATCCTCCTGGGAGGCGCGCTGGGTCGGGGCAGCAGCGACGAAGACGACTGCCGAAAGCAGGATCACAGGGAGAACGCGCACGAGTTGACTTCGCATCGGAATTATCCTCTTGCTTGCGTCACGGGTGAGTCTCGGAGAAGGTAGCATCCGAGCCATCAAGGAGACCAGAAGCCCATGGGGGCGTCGTTCCGGCTGTTTCTCAACCCGCGATTTGTCACTGCCGCCGCATATCCCGACCCGGCCCGTCAGGTGGTCAGCCTCGGTGCCCTCGATTCGGCGTGGGAGGAGGCCCGCCGATGGCCGGCCTACGCCCCGACGCCGCTCCATGGCCTCGCCGCGCTGGCGACGGAGCTCGAGGTGGCCGAGATCCTGCTGAAGGATGAGTCGGAGCGCTTCGGGCTCGGCAGCTTCAAGGCGATTGGTGGTGCGTACGGCGCCCTGCGAGCGGTTCAGTCCGAGCTCCGCCGCCGCGGGGTCGAGGCCGACGCCGTCGGGCTGCGAAACGGTCGATACCGAAACGAAACCGCCGACATCGTCCTCACCTGCGCCACCGACGGCAATCACGGCCGGGCGCTGGCGTGGGCGGCCCGTGCCCTGGGCTGCAGGTGCGTGGTCTACGTGCCCCGTATCGTCAGCGCGGCGCGGCGAGTTGCGATCGAGGCGGAGGACGCCACGGTGATCCGGGTTGACGGCACCTACGACGAGGCCCTGCGTGCTTGCAACGGTGCCGCCACGAAGCACGGGCGGCTGGCGGTGTCCGATCAGTCATTCGCCGGCTACGAGTCGATTCCGCGGGACATCATGCAGGGGTACGCGATCGTTGTCGCCGAGGCGATGGAGACGATCGCCACCCGGCCCCCGCCGACCCACGTCTTCGTCCAAGCAGGGGTCGGGGGCTTCGCGGCTGCCGTATGCGGGTATCTGTGGGAACGGCTCGGCACTCGGAGGCCGCGCTTTGTTTGCGTCGAGCCGGTGGCGGCTGATTGCCTCTACCGAACCGCCGTCGCCGGCCGGATGGTCACGGTTCCCGGGGATCTCGACACCGTCATGGGGTGCTTGTCGTGCGCCGAGGCTTCGACCGAGGGATGGACGATTCTCAACGTCGGGGCGACCGCCTTCATGGCGATTGAAGACGTCTTGGCAATCGCGGCGATGAAGGCGCTGGCGCGCCCGCGGCCCGGTGTGGTGCTCGGCGAGTCGGGGGCCGCCGGGCTCGCAGGCCTCATGGGGGTAGCGTCCGACGAGTCGGCGAGGGAGCTGATCGGCCTCGAACGGAGCTCGCGCGTCCTCTTGTTCGGCACCGAGGGTGCGAACGATCCGGAGCGCTACGAGGAGCTCGTCGGTTACCCGCCCGAGGAGGTTTCCGGGCGCGGTCGCTCCACCCGCGGGTAACCGTTCTCTTCGTTGCTCTTGTGGGCCTCGTCGACGCAGCGCGGGCATACGGCGACCGAGTCGCGCTCGGTGATCCACAGCTCGTCGCCGTCGCCCCATTCGTGGCCGCCGAATCGCTTCTTGCAGATCGGGCACGGGATCCAGGCGTGACCCCGGACGAAGGCCCAACCGCGGTGCAGGAAGCGTGGTTTGTAGAACATGCTCTCTACTGTTGTCCGATGAGTTTCGCCAAGCTCGCCGTGACTTCGGCACGGTGATCGCGCCACTCTTCGCTCGAGAAGATCTGCGGCGCCGTTTCGATCAGGCGCGGCATCATGTAGAAGATCGCCGTTTGCGTCCATTGGCGGCCGTCGCGCATGAGGAACCCTTCGGCGGTGAGCCCTTCGGCGACCTGCGACAACGGTTTGTCCTCGACGACCATCGTCAGCATCATCATCATCGCCGCCTTTTCGGTCGGGTTCTCTTCCAGATGGCGGCAATCGGGGGAAACCTGCAGTCCGTAGGGGATCTCTTCCTTGATCTCGCCGGCGTCGCCACAGTCCACGGTCGCCGGTCGGGCCCACTCTACCGCTACCAGGCGCCAGCCTGCGGCGGCTTTCTCACGGATGTAGTCGTCGCCCGGTGGAGCTGACATCGGCTCGCGGACGCGCTCGTCGTTCATCATCAGCGTCTCCTGGTTTGGGGTGCGGCGCACGCAGCGTGGCTCCGGAGAGACGGCATACCTTCAACGTACTCTACTTGAGCAAGCTGCGTGCCGGAGCGGGCACCCCAGTCGCCGGGGGTTTGGGTAACGGCGCTGTTCGGTTGTGGGACGTCGTTGCCCGTTTACGGACACCCGGTGGCGCCTGCCAGGTTGCTGCCAAGGCGCTGAAGAACTCCCGGAAGTTGCACCTTGGCCTGCTAGGGGCGGCGGACGCCCGCCAAGACTCGGTACACGAGCCAGCCATCGTAGCTCCAGGTGGCCTCGAGCCGGGGCTGTGCGTCGATGGCCTCGAGAAGCTCGGGCTCGACCCTGTCACCAAGCACGACGACGAAGCGCACATTGAGGCGGTAGAGCTCGTCAAGACCGGAATCGGAGGGGAAGCGATCTCGAACGCGTCGCAACAGATCGATGTTCTCCTGCGACTGGTAACCGCTGTAGCCCACCAGCAAGCGCTTCCAGTGGAAGATGCTGTGGTGCACCTGTCGCATGTTGATGGCGGTGCCGAAGGGATCCAGCGGGAACTCGACAACGGCGAAATCGCCGGGTTGGGCGGCCAGAAACTCGTTTAGCGGCCGCGGTTGCTGATCGTATTGCCAGGTACGCAGGGGCGCGAATGAGGCTTCCGCGGCGAAGATCAGGCCGATTGCGGCGAAAGCTGCGGCTCGTCGCCGTGGATCGGGGACCCGCACGGCCAAGGCCGCAGCGCCATAGGCGGCGAGCATCGCGAGCGCGAACACGGCCGGGATCATGAAGCGGGTAGGAACGCGAATCAGTCGGAAGAGCGGCAGCTTGCCGACCAGCAGGTAGCCGCCGTACGAACCCATCGCGAGGAACAAGAACGCCGCCAGCGCGATGATCCAGAAGCGGCGTCCACGGTAGCGGTCGCCGACCGGCCAGAGGACGCCGAGCGCTGCCAAGGCCAGGGTCACGACGCCGGGGAAAGCGTAGGCGCGCAGCTCGCGATCGGTGGTGTTCAGGATCGACGGCCATCCGAACGCGCGGTCGAGCCATAGATAAAATTGAGAACGCGCCGAGAACAGCTCCAGCGGTCTCAAGGAGGCATTCGCAAGGTCGAGCGTCTCTGCCCGCTTGGCCGCCATCTGCCCCTCGACAAGCAGGTAGGGCCAAAAGATCGGCGCCAGAACCGAGACGGAAATGAGACAGAAAACCGCGACGCCGACGACGAAACGGCGCCGTTTCCATAGCGCCCGATCGATCGCGAAGAACCCGAGCATCATGGCCACTAGCAGGGCGCTGAAGACGGCGATATGAGAGCCGGACAGGGCGCTCAAGCAGAAGAAACCGGCAGCGATCACCGGCCAGCGGGTGCTCCTGACCCCGGCGGCCTCGTCGGCGGGATGAAGCCAGACCCAAAGCGCCCAGGCGAGCCACGGTAGCCAGTAGTCTCCGACCAGTTGGATTTGCTGATAACGGGTGAAGTGGACCGGGTTGAAAGCCCACAGCGCGGCCCCGAGGAAGGCGGCGCCGGGGTGCCCGGTGACCTCACGGGCGAGCAGAAAAAATCCGGCCCCACCGATGGTGATGCCGAGCATCAGCAAGAGGTTGAAGGTGAGCACCGGATTGTAGAAGGCGACGATGACCGGAAGCATCAGAAGGCTGTGGGCGAGGAGGATATCCGCGTACACGAACGTATAGCGCTCGGGATGGAACATGTTGGTGTGGTGTACGCCGAGCGGGTCGGTCAGCAGCGCGTGGGCACCCCAGAAGATGAAGTAGTTGTTGAGCCTGTAGTCGTTCTCGGTCGGCTCAACGACGCTCAGGTGCGCCGGGTCGGTCGCCACCGGCCAGGTGGCGAGCACCGACAGCACGGCAAATCCCAGCGCCGCCATGAGAGCGAGCTTCCAGGTTGGAGCGCGTCGGAATGTGGACATCGAAGGTTGCCGGCAGGCTGGCAGGCTAGCAGCGAAATTTTTTGATCTGCGCTGGTATTGTAGTTTTCTCGATACTTTCGTGGAAGCGAACGCTCGTGACCGCTGCCCCAACCGACCCACGCTGCTCCCTGCTTGCAGAGGCCGTCGACTCGGCCCGAGCCGCCGGTGATTTGCTGCGCTCGTACTACGGGCGGCTCCGCCGGCAGGACGCCGACCGCAAGGGCGGACGACACCGTGATCTGGTGAGCCGTGCCGACCGCGAGGCCGAGAAACTGTTGTTTGACCGCATCCCGGTCGCCGACGATGTGCTGGGCGAGGAGGGAAGCCTGCGGTCGACCGGCGCTGATCGCCGCTGGGTCATCGATCCGCTCGACGGCACGGTCAACTACCTGCACGGCATTCCGTTTTGGGCCGTATCGATCGCCGTTATCGAGGGCACCGAAGTTGTTGTCGGCGTCGTCCACGCCCCCGAGCTCGGGCAGACGTTCACCGCCCTGAGAGGAGATGGCTGCCGTCTCAACGGTGAGAGCGTTGGCGTCTCTGCCGCAGCCTCGATCAGCGAAGCGATCCTGGCGACCGGCTTTGCCTACAATCGCGACGAGGTGCCCGACAACAATCTGGCGAACTGGACGACGATGGTGCTCGCGGCGGCCGGAATGCGCCGCATGGGCGCCGCGTCTCTCGATTTGGCCTACACCGCCTGCGGGCGCTTCGATGGATTTTGGGAGCTCCACCTGGAACCCTGGGATGTGGCTGCCGGCACGTTGCTGGTACGTGAAGCCGGGGGGCGGGTGACCGACTTCCGCGGCGCCGAGGATCTCGACGCGATTCTGAACGGTCGAAACATCGTCGCCAGCAACGGGCGGATCCACGACGAGATCCGCGCCCGCTTGTCGGCGTTGCAGGCTCTGTGAGGCGACGAAGAACGTGATCGAGGAGAAGATCTTCGCCGGCGCCGAAGTGGAGTGGAGGATTGTCACCGGCGACGGGTTCCGGCTGCACGTCGACCCGGACGAGGGCAACGGCATCTCGCTGGCAGAATCAGTCGCGGTCACCCTGGGCGAGAAACCACGCTGGCTGCACTGCCGCTGGCTGTACGACGAGATCGGTTCGGATCTCTACGAGCGCATCACGGAGCAACCGGAGTACTACCTGACCCGGGTCGAGGATCGAATCCTCGCCGCCAACGCCGTCGAGTTACGCCGCATCGTCGGCGCGGCGACCATCGTCGAGCTCGGGTCGGGGAGCAGCTCGAAGACGCGGCGTATCCTCGAAGCCTGGCTCGATGCCGGCGTGGCCTGCTATGTTCCGATCGACATCAGCTTCTCGGCGCTCGAGCAGGCGTGCGGCGATTTGGCGGCGACGTACCCCGATCTGGTCGTCGAGGGGATCGCGGCGGAGTATGACCGCGGTTTGTGCCTGATCGGCGGGCTCTCGCCTTTGTTGTTGCTCTTCCTGGGATCGACGATCGGCAACTTCAACGACGACGAGATGGGCGAGTTCCTGGGTGCAGTCCGGGATGCGCTCAACCCGGGAGATCGTTTTCTTCTCGGCCTCGATCTCATCAAGGAGACCGAGGTCCTCAACGCGGCCTACAACGACGCCGCCGGGTGGACCGAGCGATTCATGATCAACCTGCTGGCGCGTATGAATCGTGAGCTCGGTACCCGCATCCCACTCGACTCGGTTACGTACGACGGCTACTACGACGAAGAGCGTGAGAGGGTCGAGATGTACCTGCGATTCGCCGTTGATGTCGACGTACGTGTGGACGATTCTCCACCGTTGGTGATTCGCGCCGGCGAGTCGGTGATGGTCGAGATCAGTCGCAAGTTCCGTGTCGACGCGATGGTGGCAAAGCTCGCCAATTTCGGATTTGCTCTAGAGCGGGTGTTTACCGACGAGGAAGAGTTCTTTGCCGTGCTGCTGCTGACGCGTGAGCGCTGAAGCGGCTGTAACCGGCGCCCCGCGGGTGGCAAAGTCAGACGTGACGATAATGGATCCAGGTGTAGACGAGAGGTTGATCGAGCGCATGATCGCCTATCAGGCAGGAGAGCTCGACGCATTCGAGGACGTTTTTGCCCTGTTGGCGGTGAACGTCCGCAACTACCTGGCTTCGTTGACACGCAGTGTCGATCGAGCCGACGATCTGCTGCAGGACACCTTCTTCCAGGTGCACCGCTCGCGTCACACCTACGCGCCGCCGCGGCCCGTCAAGCCTTGGATCTTCGGGATTGCGCGGCACGTTTTCTTGATGGACCGGCGTTCTCGCGGTCGCAGGGCCAGGCACGAGACCCTGGCGCAGGAAGACCTTCCGGAGCTTCCGGTAGCCGCTTTGGCGGAGGACCTCCCGGTGACCGACGAGTTGCGCCGGGCGTTGCAGAAGCTGCCGGAGGATCGCCGTGAGGCCGTCATGTTGCACCATATCCAGGGATTCACCTTCAAGGAAATCGGAGGAATTCTGGGCATCACCAGCCGGGCGGCGAAGCTGCGCTCGTTTCGCGGCATCCAGAGGCTCCGCGAGCTTCTCGGCCACGGAGGAAACGGTTAGATGAGTGGGCGCGTTGAGTTGCCTGAGGCCCTCCGCCGGGCCGTGGCCGCCGACCTCGAGCCGGTCAAGCCGCTGCCACCGCCGTGGGTACGCGTCTTGTGGGCCGCGCCGCTCGCCGCCTTGATGGCCGTCGGCACGCTGGCGTACTTCGGGCTGCGATCTGATCTACAGGGTGCCGGCGTGGCGATGTCGTGGTTGCCGATGGTCTTGCAGATCACCCTGGGGCTCGCGGTGCTGGCCATCGCGCTGCAGGAGACGATACCGGGAATACGGGTCGCGAAGCCGGTCGTCTATGGGGTATGCCTCAGCGCCCTGGCGCTGCACTTGGCGGTCAATATCATCATGTGGTTGCGCGACCCGATGGGCTACGAGGACTTCCTCGCCAGTTGGTGGGGCTGCATCCGCTACGAGATTCTCCTCGGGGTGCCGTTTCTGGCGATCGTCACCTACATGGCCGGACGTGCCTTGCCGATCCGGCCGCGGTATATCGGGCTTCTCGCCGGGTTCGGCGGCGGGGTTATCGCCGATGCGTCGTGGCGCATGGTGTGCCCGGTTTCGGTCCCGATGCATTTCCTCACCGCCCACCTCGGTGGCGTGCTGATCCTCGGTGCGGCGGGATACTTGTTCGGCGCCCTTCTGGAGCGGCGCACGAGGCCATCGTCGGACGCCTGACCGGACACGGGAGCTCTACACGACTTACTACGGTACTTTCCCCGAAACCAACCCCCGACTTCGTGCAAAGAAGCCGTTAGAAGGTCGTGCAGACACCGAAAACGGTAACCGAAGGAGTGGGGAGAATGGAAAGCTCGCTGGCCGTCGCACAGGCCAAGTACTGGCACCTGAAGCAAGTAGCTCTCTTCGCGGGTCTCGCCGGCACCGAGATTCGCGAAATCGGCGAGCACTTCGATACCGAGTTGGTCGAGGCCGGCGAGCATATCTACCAGTTCGGTGACCTGGCGGATCGTCTGTACGTGCTCAAGTCCGGGCGCATCAAGATCACCCGCACCTCCGACGACGGTAAGGAGTTCATCCTCTATTTCATCAGCCCCGGCGAAATCTTCGGAGAATTGGCGATCATCGGGAAGGAACGGCGTTCCTGTACCGCGACGGTCGTCGACGACGCGTTCATTTGCACCGTCGCCCAGTCGGAGTTCGAGCGCTTCATGCGGCGCCACCCCGAAGTCTCGCTCGAAGTTGCGCGGGTCATCGGCCGACGCAAGGAGTGCACCGAGAAGCGAGTTCTCGACCTGATCAGCAAGGACGTGCGGACCCGGCTGGCGCATACGCTCGCGGATCTGGCGAGAGATTACGGAGAGCGGGAACGCCGCGGCGTCAGGATCGATCTGCGCCTGACCCAGTCGGACCTCGCGCAGCTCGTTGGCTCGACGCGTGAGACCACCAGCACGGTGTTCAACGAGTTCCGGCGCGACAACCTGGTCGACTCGGAAGGCAAGACCATCTGGGTACTCGATCCTGAGGCACTCGGCGGATATGCTTGGGGCTCCGGTGTGAGGCGCTCGGGCCGGGCCGCCTGAGGCGCCCACGATAGTCCACAACGTCCCCAAGACGGAGCACGCTCCCTTGCCCACAAAGCCCTGCGGTCTCGATAGCAACGGCGCCGCGAGTCGTCTCGGAATCCTGCTGGTTCTCTCGCTCGCACTTGTTCCGCTTGTCGCCGGCGCATCGGCGCAAAGCATGCGCGTCGCGGTCGGCGACGAAGCAATCGATTTCACCATGCAGTCGATCGACGGCGAGACCTACAGTCTCGGCGACCTGCGCGGCGAGAAAACGGTGGTCTTGATTTTCTTCCGCGGCACCTGGTGACCCTGGTGCCGCACGCAGCTCGGTGAGCTGCAAGAGAACATCGACAGCTTGGTCGGGCCCGACACGGTCCTGTGGGCGATCAGCAACGACGACCCCGAGAAGCTGCGCGAATTACGCGATGCCGAGGGCCTGACGATCCCCTTCCTTCTCGACCCGGACGCCACGACGATCAAGGCCTACGGCGTCTACAACGAGGGCAGCGACCGCGTCATCCCGCACCCGGCCGCGCTGATCATCGACAAGGAAGGCACAGTTCGCTACGTCCGCGTCGACGAGAACTACCGCGAGCGGCCCTCTGTCGAGGAGCTCCTCGAGGCTCTGCGGGGGGCCGCAGAGGCCAGCGTCTCCGGCGTGGGGCTTGTGCGGCCTCTCTCCGGCGTGCGCTAAAGTACGCCGGAGGAGGTTCGCAGAGGCGCGCGTCTACGGCGTTACGCTTGGTCGGGCACCTCGACGGACGGTCACGTGCGCCTCCGGTGCCCTTCCGGCGCGCCTTGTATCCACCCCTTCTCCGTTACGTCGCGACGAAGGGCGATGAGATATCCGGGCTAGCCGCCTGCGCTACGCGGCTGGAGCGCGGGCCTGATCTCTAGTAGCGTTTCGGAGTATTTGATCTCGAACGGTGCGGGTGCGCCTGGAATCGGTGCTCGGCGTTTCCCGGCTTTCTCAGGAGGCACGATGCTCAAGCGGTGGATGCTCGTCGTAGTGGTGTTGTTGGCGGCCTCGGTCTCGTTTTCGGCGCCGCCGGT
>SMUY01367179.1_pt1 | contig 21344 bp, 20 predicted proteins | sample 2456441 | NCBI WGS metagenome assembly SMUY01 (sample SAMN11095931, study PRJNA526329) | marine sediment metagenome | biome: Marine sediment; feature: Surficial sediment; material: Deep marine sediment; isolation source: Hadal surficial sediment | place: Pacific Ocean | collected 2014-11 | depth...
CGGCAACGGGGAGCTGGGCGGCGCGGCGCTGGGGTTCTTCATTACCTTCGAGAACGGCTACACGCTCTATTTCAGCGGCAGCACGGATCTGACCCTGGACATGAAGTTGTGGGGCGAGCTGTTTAGGCCGGACGCGGCGATCCTCTACTTATCCAGCAAAATGGACCCACGCGATGTCGCGCTCATGGCGCAATTTCTGTCGGAGAAGAATCCCAATCTCAAGACAGTCATCCCTTCCCACCACCGGCTCAAGCAGACGGCGGGGCGCACTCCGGCCGATCTCGGCGAGTCGCTGATGGCGTTAGGGGTGAAGGCGAAGCTGCTCGACCCCCAGCCCGGCGTGGTCTATACGTTGTCGAAATAGGCAAGTCGCGGGCTAGGTGTTTAATCGGTTTTGTCAGGTTGACCGCCGATCGCCGACAATCTCGCCAAACTGTGCGTCCGGATTAGGGCATCAAGAGCCGCTCAGCTGAGGATAATCAACGGCCGCTTACGTGGTCCATGTAGAGCCTTGCCTTAAGGCACCGACCGTCGGGTTGTGGCCGTTTCCCGCCGTCCAGGGGATGAAATTAACCCGCGGACACCCAACGGCGACTTGCGACCCTCACCGGACCTTCACGATGGTTAGCCCGGATGTCAGCTTTTGGCTTTCAAAGCTGTCGTTTCTTCATTGCCGAGAACAAGAAACGGTTAACGCAAAAGAAATACGCGTCTTCCGCGCCCAGGTGTTCGAGTTCATTAAGCCAATCCTGGCTTTCAGATTCGCTGACCGTACCACCCCCTCGCGCAAGCCGGGCAAATTGAGTCATCATGGCCACGGAAAACCCCTTTTCCACATAGGAGGTGCTTAGTATCGGAATAGCTTCCACGCGTACGGTGGTGAATCCATGCTGGCGCAACAGCGGACCGAGTCGCACCGGCAAATTCGGGCTCGGGACCGATTGGTCCCAAGCTGCCATCATCTTGTCGGTAAGCGCCGGGGTGGTGCTGTTTAGCACCGCGCCACGCCAGTCCGTTTCCATAATAACGATTCGCCCACCAGGCTTGAGTACACGGCGCAATTCGTCGAGCACTCTACCTACGTCTGCGATGTAGAGCAGCACCTGTATGCAGGCGACGGCATCGAAAGCTGCGTCATCGGCTGCCAGGTTTGCCATGTCGCCCTCGATGAGCTCCACTTGGGGTAGGTCAGCACATCGGTGCTCGGCGAGCCGGAGCATCGGCAGGCTTGTATCTACTCCGACCACACGACCCTCAGGACCCACTTCAGTCGCCAGGTCATGAACGAGCAACCCGGGCCCGCAACCCACTTCGATGATACGCTCACCGGTCCTCGGGCTAAGCACTTCGAGCGTGCGCATCCGTTGACGCACTATTTCGGACGCGAGATAGACGCGCTCGGTGTCCTTGGATTCCTTTTCGTCGTATTCAATCTTGCTCGCCATGGTACGTTTCCCCTAGTGTTCCCACTGACGCCATCGGAGCGCCCCCACGGCACATTACACGGAACGTCGAGAATGAGTCACGAGTGGTAGCTCGAGTTCGCCGAAACGGATGGCTGTTATTATCAGCAAGACCGGACATTGCGCACAACCGAGACGATTGTCTCGTCATGGCCGATCTCGGTCAGTCGCGAGGGCAAAACAGGTCGGCAGGCCCCGAAGATCCGAGATCGACCCGTTCCGGCCATTCGAGTCACGCTTCGTCCAATGTCTCCAGTAGCGCGCATAGCCGACAAAAGCACGAATCTATAGGTAGACTGTGCCCCGTGGAGAATCAGGGCCTCGCGGATGTTTGAGGATGTCACCAAGTGGTTGGAAGGGCTTGGTCTTGGCAAATACGCGGCTACGTTTGTCGAGAACGATGTTGATTTCCGCGCTCTGCCAGCACTCTCCGAGCAGGACCTGAAGGAGCTGGGTGTATCGTTGGGCCATCGACGGATACTGCAGCAGGCCATCGCCACGCTCTCAGAGACCGTCGAGACATTACCCGAGGAGCAACCGTCGTCTGAGGTCGATACTGACACGGGCCTTGCAACCTGGGAGAGACACCCCGGTGAGCGAAAGCCGGTGACCATGCTCTTCGCCGATATCACAGGCTCGACTGCGCTCACCGAGAAACTCGATGCGGAGGAGACTCATGAACTCCTCTACGGCGCTACCCAGCGTATGTGTGAAGCGGTTGAGCGCAACCGCGGTACGGTATGTCGGTTCATGGGTGATGGGCTGATGGCGATGTTCGGTGCGCCGGTTGCAAGCGAACACCATGCTATTGATGCGTGTGAGGCGGCGCTCGAGATGCAACACGCCATCCGTGATTACGCGAGCGACATGGAAGGGCTACAGATTCGGGTCGGGTTGCACTCTGGCGAGGTGGTGGTGCTTACCGTGGGTGAAGGCAACAAGGCGGAGTACGACGCCTCGGGGCCGACAGTGCCCATTGCAGCGCGGATGGAGCAGGTGGCCGAGCCCGGTGAGGTCTACCTCACTGCAGCCACCCGGGCGCTTTCAGAAGAACGTATTGTATCTGAAGCGCTTGAGCCGGTAGCGGTCAAAGGCATCTCTGAGCCGGTTTCGGTATTTGCACTTCGTCGGGTGCGGTCTATCGAGGAGGTAACAACCGTCGCCTCGCGAACCCCATTTGTGGGCCGGCGCGCCGAACTCAAACAGGTCCGGGGGATGTTGGATACCTGCTTTGAGGAGGGCCAGGGTCAGACGATCTATGTCCGCGGTGAACCGGGTATCGGGAAGACACGGCTGGTCGGGGAGTTCCAGCTCATCGCTGAGTCGAAGGGATTTGTTTGTCATCGTGGCTTGGTGCTGCCGTTCGGAGTAGGCAAAGGCCAGGACGCCATCCGCTCGTTGGTGAGAAGTCTGCTCAGAATTTCCTCCGGCGATGGAAAGGATGAGAGAGGAAAGGCAGCCGAGGGGGCCATCAACAAACACGCGCTGGAGCCTGACGAGCGTGTTTATCTAAACGACCTGTTGGACCTGCCGCAAGCAACAGAACTTCGGGCGCTCTACGACGCGATGGATAACACCACTCGCAACCAAGGCAAGCGGGCCGTGGTGTCCAAGCTTGTCACCAGCATCGGTCGCGAACAGCCACTTCTGGTAATCGTAGAGGATATTCATTGGGCCGACCCTATCGTCTTAGCACATCTGGCAGTGCTCACGAAAACGGTGGCGGAGGGTCCAACCTTGGCCGTCATGACATCGCGTATAGAGGGCGATCCGCTCGACCAGAGCTGGCGGAGCACTACCGAAGGGGCTCCCTTCGTAACCATCGATCTGGGTCCGCTGAGAAAGCAAGAATCGATTGAACTCATTGGGGAGTTCATCGATTCGGATGATCCTCTGGCCGAAGGATGCCTCCAGCGGGCTGCCGGGAATCCACTGTTCCTGGAGCAGTTGCTACGAAATGCCCGAGAAGGCACGACTGACAGTCTCCCCGACTCCATTCAAAGTCTCGTCCTCGCACGCCTGGACCGTCTCGAGGCCGAGGACAAGAGAGCACTGCAGGCGGCTGCAGTTATCGGGCAACGCTTCGATATGGATACCTTGTGTCACCTACTGGAGACAAATGACTATGACGGTCGGGGTTTGGTCGAACACAGTCTGGTAAGACCCGAGGGGATGGGGTATTTATTCGCCCATGCGCTTATTCAAGAAGGTGTGTATGCCTCGCTTCTAAAGAACCAGCGTCGTGGCCTGCACCGTCGGGCTGCGGAGTGGTTCGCGCAAACAGATGCTGTGCTATATGCACAGCACCTCGACCGAGGAGTGGACGAGGGTGCCCCGCGAGCGTATCTGGTAGCGGCTAAGTCGCAATCGGCACAATATCGAACCCAGGAAGCAATCCGCTTGGTCGAGAGGGGACTGGAGATTGCGCGAACGCCAGTCGAACAGTGCGAGCTGAACTGTCTACGTGGAGAGCAACTGTGGCACCTCGGGGAAGTTGCTGACTCTATGGAGGCGTACCGCGATGCCCTCAACATCGCTGAGGATGATACGCAGCGCTGCGAGGCGTGGATCGGTCTGGCGACCGCTATGCGGGGGCTGGATCAGTACGACGAAGCTCTAGAGACGCTTGATATGGCTCAGGTCGTGGCTTCACGACAAGACCTTAAGAGAGCACTTGCGCAGATTCATAGCTTACGCGGCAATCTGTACTTCCCTCTGGGAAAAATTGATGGATGTATAGAACAGCATAAGCTCGCACTGCAACATGCCCAGGAGGCAAACGCGCCTGAGTTAGAAGCGTCCGCGCTCGGTGGGGTGGGCGATGGCTTGTACGTGCAAGGCCGAATGCGCTCTGCCCATGAGTATTTTTCCCAGTGTCTCGAGTTATGTAGACAACACGGATTTGGGCGGATTGAGGTCGCGAATCGGCAAATGATAGGCTTTGGAGGCACGCTTTTCTATCTGAATGAGATGCGAGCAGCCCTCGAGGAAAGTTCATCGACGGTCACCGCTGCTCGAAGGATAGGACAGCATAGAGCGGAACAGTTTGCACATATGGGCGTTGCCTATGGTTGCATGTGGTTAGGCGACTTCGACCGGGCTCGCCAGCATGCGGAGATGGGATTTGCCTTGGCCGAACGCATTGGCGCTCGGCGATTCCTGGCACGACACTTACACTATCTGGCAAGAGTGCTCATCGCGGAAGGTCGGTCCCGTGATGCAGTGCAGAAGCTCGAGGAAGCGATCGCCATCAGTCGCGAGACCGGCATTCGTTATGTGGGAGCAGCGATTCTTGGGACGCTTTCACTCGCGACCGATGACCCCGAGAAACGAGAACTTGCCCTGAGGGAAGGCGAGGAGCTTCTCCGTACAGGATGCGTTGGTCACAACTATTTCGAATTCTACCAGGACGGCATTGAAACATGCCTGAAAATCGGCGACTGGGCGAGTGTCGATCGGTATGCATCAGCCCTTGAAGACTATACCCGCCCTGAGCCTTTGCCCTTTATCGATTTCATCATCGAAAGGGGCCGGGCGCTAGCCGCTTTTGGCCGGGGAAAGCGTGATTGCGCGACAATACAAGAGATTCAGCGTCTACGGGATGATGCAGTGCGGGACGGCCTAAAGGTCGCTGTGTCCGCACTGGATGAGGCACTCTCCGCGGCGTGAGTGCTGCTCGTTCGAATATCGTGTGCGACTGACGACCAATCCTGTTTCACGGGCCTCTTCCTCGCTTTGACTAGGAACGGCTGGATCTAGATCGCAAGCGGACCTTCAAACAGCAAGATTTCTCGAATGACGAAGGTCGGGTCATGGCCGGTTTGCGTCGATCACCCCCGCTTCCGCGGAGGCGTTTATTGAATGAGAATCATTATCACTTGCGCGTCGCCTAAGACCAAACCGCTCATGGCCGAACGGTGATATTTAAGATCCGACTATATCGGGCAGTGTCAGTCAGCTCAGAAACCGGCTTCAGACATCACGCATTGTACCGAAGCACGATCAACTCTCGATCCTGGATCTTTTCCTGAACAACGGCGATTTTCGAGAAGTACCCGGGGATCTCTCCGAGTACTTCGCCGTTCATGAAGATGCACGTGGCGCCATCCTTGAGAATCTTCGGAAAAGTGTCAGCGTACAAGCCCAGCGGCCAATGACAACCGATGCCTCTGTTGGAAAATAGAAAGTCCACGTCCGTGGGCAACTTCGACCATTGCAGATTTTCATCGGCTTCGATGTATTCGTAGTTGTCGAAATCGTTCAGCCGGCAGCACTCTTCGGTCAGTTCCCTTTTGTTGTAGAATCTCGCTATCTCGTCGTTGCGATATTTGTCCCAGTGTCGCTTGATGTTCTCGACCTCAGCCCTCACGTTGCCGTCGACAAGCCAGAACTTCGCCTTGCCGTGCAGGAACAGCTTGTCCAGCGCGATCGCCACGCGGCCGCTCCCGCAGCACAGATCGACGACCTGGGTGGTGTTCTCCGGGACGAAGGGCAACATATCCTCGATGTCGGCCACGGTCAGTTGGTCGATCATCCAGTGGCGCCCCACATGATGGGTGAGCTGGGTTCGAATGTCCTCGTTGACGACCAGGGTGAAATCTTTCAATTCCCGCCTCCTCTTATGCCCAGGTTCTGCCACGGCCATACCGGATGAATACTTTGGCCCCGGTCGATTCCAGGGCTCACCGGTTGGCGATGCTAGTCTGACAAATTAAACACATCAAGCCGCCCTGCAACCGGGCCGCGTTGACGGTAGTCGGGATCGGTTTGATAATCGAATCATGAGTCTGGCGGGAGACAACGATCGGGAAAGCGCCCGGGACGAGTACCTCAGGGAAGGATACCTGCGTCGACCCGGGTTTTTCGGCGACGAGATCGTGCTGCTGGCTGCCATTATCGATGGCGACAAGCGGCGGGTTTTAGAGCACGAGGACGTGACCATCGATTCCCAGGGCGGTGAAGCATCGAACCTGGGTTATCTGGGCCATGGGGACGACGTCATCACGTCCTTCGCAGCCACCGCGCGCCTGGTCAATCTGGTCGGCGAGTTGCTCGCCGACCAGGTCTATCTGCTCAAGGGCAGGCTCAACATCAAGTGGGGTGACGACGCGCGAGCGAAACGCGGCGGTTGGGATCCTCACCAGGACCGCGCCGCGTGGGCGAAAGAAGGCCTGCCGGGCGATGCGGCGCTCACCGCGGTCATCGCCATCGACGCATCCGATGCGGACAACGGTACTCTGGAGGTCGTTCCCGGATCCCACGCCGGCGGCATCCTGGAGCACACGGCCATCGACGCCGGTTACGGGATACGCGAGGAGATCATCGGCCCGATACTGGAACGCAGCGGGCGCACCGCCCTGGAGATGGCGGCCGGTGACATGGTGATTTTCTCCGGCGACTTGATCCACCTGTCGAAGCAGAATCTGGGAAGCCGGCGCCGCGCCCTGTTGTTCCTGACATTCAACGCCCTGGGCAACTGTCCCCCGAAGGGCGTGGGGCCGTCACGCTACCAGTGCACGGGCCCCTTGCGCGCCCGTGACGATCGGATCCTTGCCGATCTTGCCCGAGAATTCCGCGCCGGCCGATACACGCCGGAGCTCGACTGGGACGCCATTGCCCATGAGCGGGAGATCGATATCGCCGAGGGCATCGATTCCGGGTGGACGGATCTGACGCCTACCCTGCGCTGATCGTCAGCGCTCGGGCTCGTCCTGCATCTCCAGATGCAGGCTGTCCCCCGTGTAGGGATGCCTGGCGGCCACCTCTTCATTCAGCTCGACGCCGATCCCCGGCGCCGTGGGCGGAATGATGTAGCCCTGCTCCCACTGGATAGGGGTATTGAGGATTTCGGCGTGAAATCCTCCCCAGGTCTCGATCCCTTCCTGGATGAGAAAGTTCGGCGTGCAGGTATCGAGCTGAATGTTGGCGGCACCTTCGATGGGTCCGCAATAGAGGTGCGGGGCGATCTGCGCATAGTGTGCCTCCGCCATGCCGGCGATCTTCTTGGCTTCGAGAATGCCGCCGACCCTGCCCAGGGCCATCTGCAGGATGGACGCCGCCTGCCTGTCCAGCAGCCGGGCAAACTCGTACTTGGTGGTCAGGCGCTCACCGGTGGCAACGGGGATGCTGGTGGATCGCGCCACCTGCGCCATCGCGTCGACGTTCTCCGGTGGCACCGGTTCTTCGAACCACAGGGGATCGTAGGGCTCGAGGCGCCGGGCAAGCCGGATGGCGCTGGAAGTGGTCATCTGACCATGGGTGCCGAGCAGTAGATCACAACGGCTGCCCACCGCTTCGCGTATCCGGCTCGCGAATGTCTCCGCCCTGTCCAAGGCCTCGAGGGAAAGCTGCCTGGGATCGAAGGCGGTGTACGGCCCCACCGGGTCGAATTTGACGGCGGTGAAGCCCAGGTCCGCGTACTACAACGCGCGTTCCGCCGCCAGATCCGGATCCCGGTAGACGTCACCGTCGTCGCCTTCCTCGGGATAGAGATAGGTGTAGGAACGCAGGCGCTCGTGGATCTGCCCGCCCAGCAGCTCGTATACCGGCTTGCCCAGCTCCTTGCCGACGATATCCCAGCATGCGATCTCGATGGCGCTCAAAACGCCCATGATCGACGTATCCGGACGCTGGCTGTAGCCCCTGGAGTAAACGATGCGCCACAAGCGCTCGATCTTGAAGGGATCGCTGCCGATGACGTGACGATCGCAAACGTCCTCGATCATCTGCGCCACCACCCGCGGGTGAAAGGGCACGGAATACGCTTCGCCGTAGCCGCTGATGCCCGAGTCGCTGGTGAGCTTGACGAATACTCAATAGAGCCCTCCGTGATGGGGGGGAGGGTTCGCCACCACAAAGGTCTTGGCATCGCTGATCTTCATGGCGTGAGATTGCTCCTGATGGCCCGGTACCTGTGACGACATGCTAACTTAGAAAAGTGCATTCACACGATCATCACCCCGGCACCCATGGGGCGGCCAGCCGCGACGACGAGAGGCGGGTTTTTCGCGCCATGCTGCTCACCGGCGGCTTCATGGCCGTGGAGGTGGCGGGAGGCCTGATCTCGGGCTCCCTGGCGCTACTTGCCGATGCCGGCCACATGCTCACCGACGCAGCCGCCCTCTGCTTCGCATGGATTGCCTTTCGACTGGCGCGGCGCCCGGCCGATGCGCGACGGTCCTACGGCTACCACCGCTTTCAGATTCTGGCCGCCTTCGTCAACGGCGCCGTGCTGATGGTGATCGTCGCCTGGATCGGCTTCGAGGCGCTGCAAAGGCTACGCCAACCGGTGGAGGTCCTGGGTGGGCTGATGCTGACGGTGGCCGGCGTGGGATTGGCGGTGAACCTGATTTCCTTCGCTATTCTCCACGGGGGAAATCGCGAAAACCTGAATGTGCGCGGTGCCCTGCTGCACGTCCTGGGCGACCTGCTGGGATCCGTGGCGGCAATTATCGCCGCCGTGGTCATCATCGTGACCGGATGGACACCAATCGACCCGCTGCTATCGGTGCTGGTGGCGTTGCTCATTGCGCGCAGTGCCTGGATGCTGGTGCGCCAATCCACCCACGTGCTGCTGGAAGGCACGCCGGCGGAGATCGACGTGCCCCGGTTGAAAGCAGAGCTGGTGGCCGCCGTCCCGGAGGTCGATGACGTGCATCATGTGCATGTCTGGACCCTGGCCTCGGGAAAGCTGGTGATGACGCTGCACGCCCATGTACGTGACGGCGCAAACGGGGAACAGGTATTGCGCACGGTACTCTCCGTCTGCAGGGAGCGCTTCGGTGTCTCCCACGTCACCGTGCAGATCGAGCACGGTGACTGCGCCGATGTGGCATGATCGGAACGCTCAGAAACAACCCGCCCCATATCGACGACCTATCGACAATCAGGCCATGGAGTCGCTGGAAAGTTTGCTCGGCGAAAGTCAGCGTACCGTAATCTTCACCGGTGCAGGGATCAGCACTGAATCCGGCATCCCGGACTTTCGCAGTCCCAACGGTATCTGGTCGAAGACCACGCCCATCTACTATCAGGACTTTTTAGCCTCTGAAGAGGCCAGGCGCGAGGCTTGGCGGCGCAAGATGATCGCCGATCGCGAGATGCGCGAAGCCCAACCCAACAGGGGACACCGTGCGGTGGCCGAGCTGGTCAGCCGCAAGACAGTCACCAGCGTGATCACTCAAAACATCGACGGCCTGCACCAGAAGTCCGGCGTGCCCGAGCATCGCCTGATCGAGCTGCACGGGAACACCACCTATGCCAGCTGCCTGACGTGCGGCTCGCGCTACGCGCTGGAACCCATTCTCGAGGACTTCGCCCGAGACGAGAGCCTGCCCCTGTGTGTAGCCTGTGGCGGCATCGTAAAGACCGCGACGATTTCCTTCGGCCAGCCGATGCCCCGGGCGGCCATGGACCGGGCCGAAGCCGACACTCTCGGCTGCGATCTCTTTGTGGCCATCGGCTCGTCCCTGGTCGTGTATCCGGCGGCGGGATTTCCCATGCTCGCCAAGCAGAATGGCGCCCGGCTCGTCATCATCAATCGTGAGCCCACGGAGTTGGACGGCTTGGCGGACTTGGTTCTGAACACGGAGATCGGCGAGACCCTCGGAGATGCCGTGGGTGTGTGTTGAAGTCGGGAGCGGGCAGTTCTGACAAAGGAGCAGAAAATATGGATGACGGGGGGAGGCTGCTTGGTACCGGCGGCTGAAGGTCATGATGGTGCACGGGATCGGCACCCATCCACCCGGCTACTCGGCGCGCTTGCAACGAAATCTCACCCAAGCCCTCGGACTCACGAAACGTGAAAAGCTCATTAAGGAAATCGGCCTGCGCGCACCGGAATTCTTCGGCGACGAGCCCCTTGGACCTCTACGGGTGTTTCGTTACCTGAACGAAGCAGGCACTCAAGAGATGCTCTTCTACGAGCTGAGCTGGTCGGAGATTACAGCCCCTGCGAAATCCACCCTGGACTACGACACGTCCGGCGAGTGCGAGTACAAACGCAGTCAGGTCAATCACGCGTTGAAAGAATTTCTCAATGAGCGGATGGCCGACACCATGGCTTATCTCGGTGAAAGCAACGAAAAGATTCTGCGATCCGTGGGAAACGGGATTTGCTGAATGTCCGTCAGCGACTGGGATGACCTGCCTCCCAAGGGTGCGCCGACGTGCGATGGCTTTCAGTTCGCTGACCCGCAAGAGTTCCTCGAGAACGAGTTCGTATTCGTGACCCACAGCCTCGGCAACCGCATCGTAACCGACGCATTTCAAGAACAGGCGAAAAACGTGCGTGAGTTGGTCGACAAGATGGCCCAAACCCCGGAGGATCGCGAATGACTGGAGAATCTCAACGAGGCACTGCGCAACAAGCAACTGCGCGTTTACATGCTCGCCAACCAGTTGCCATTGCTGCAGTTTGGCACTCCGCTGCCGCCCATCGTTGGCCAGATAGATGCGTACGGCAGGCCCGATGGCAAAAAGTACGACCAACGCTTCATGGCGGCGCTTTCCATTGTCGCATTCAGCGATCCCAATGACGTGTTGAGTTACGCGATTCCCGTCGGCTACGAGGACGAATACATGGACTCGCGCCGGTGCCCGGAGGTCGTGAACGTCAGTATCAACGTCGTCGACGCAATCAACTTATTCGGTATCGGCGGATTCGTAAATCCCATGGCCGCGCACGAGGCCTACGGGAATGACGAGCGCGTTATCGGGCTGATGGTCGGCGGCATTGGTTACGACCTGACGGACCCAAAAGTGGCCACCGAGTGCAGCTGGCTCGAGACCGTCAAGTAGCGGAATCGTCTTTGCCGGCTCAGTCCAGGCGAAAGCCGTGCTCGCGGAGATAGCGGCCGAAGTCGGCGCGTTGCGGGCGCGAGACCTGGCGGGCCTTGTCCTCGGACCAGCCGTAGCTTTCCTGGACGCCGAAGCGCTGGACGTCACGCTGCTTTTCCTTGGGCGTGGGCAGGAGCGCGCTTCGGCGTTGGTCGTAGGCGTCCACCTCCGCCTCGAGACGGCTGTCGTCGTAGCGGTCCTGGTGCACCGTGAGCGATATGGGCAGGCGGGGGGTCAAAGGTGCCGGCCCGGCGGGAAAGCCGACCGCCATGCCCGCTACCGGGAACACACCGTCGGGCAGTTCCAGCAACTCCGAAAGCGTTGCGGCGCGATCGCGCACCAGGCTGATGGGGCAGCATCCGAGGCCGGCGGCCCGGGCAACGTGGATGAAGTTCATCATGACGAGCGCGGCGTCGACGCTGGCGTTGAACATGGCATCCAGATGATCGTTGGCAAAGGGCCGCCCACGCAGCTCGCAGATGCGGCGGATGCGGCGACTGTCGCCGCAGAAAATCAACAACAGTGGTGCGCTCGGCAGCCACTCGAGAGTCGGCACCAAGCCAGCGACCGCGGCACGTTTGGACGCGTCTTCCACCCGCACGATGCAAAGTTGCTGCAGATCGGACTTGGATGGCGCCGAGAGCGCGCAGGCCAGCAACGTCTCTGTCCACGAAGAGGGAACCGGTTCATCGGTAAACGCCCGGTGACTGCGATGGGCGGCCGCTTGCAGAAGCTCCTCCAGGCGCGCGAGCTCTGGCGGCACGTCGACAGTGACACCGAAACGCTGCTCGAGCAATGCGGCGAGATTTTCTGCCATGACCATGTCTCCCGATTCAGTCACTGTTCCGTCAGCTGAGGATCATAACCACAGGCGCGGCACGGTGACAGATCGGCAATTCCCGCCCACACCAAGGTCTATAGTTATTGCCAGCGCGACGGCAGCTACCCCTCTTGCTGATACCGGTCAGGGCTTTCAATGAAAAAATGGTTGACGACGATCCTGGTTGTCGCTGTCACAGCGCTGCTGCTTGTCTACGCCCTGTGGAAGGTCGACCTGGAGGCGTTGGGCGAGGTGCTGGCCGGAGCCGACTACCGATTCGTGGGCCCGTTTCTCGTCATCCTCACAGTGTTCTTCTGGATCAAAGCCTGGCGGTGGGCGGTGATTCTCGCGCCCCTGGGTCGCTATTCGGCGCGCCAGGTCGCTCCCGCCATGATGATCGGCTTCGCCGCCAACAACGTACTGCCCGCCCATCTGGGCGAGATCGTGCGCAGCCTCTGGTTCGCGCGCCGCCATCGGCAGCGCGTAAGCGCCGTGCTGGTATCACAGGTTCTGGAACGCATCCTGGATGTGGCGGCCATCCTGCTGCTGTACCTGCTGGCGGTGCCGTGGATCGAAAGTCCGCCCCAGGCGATTCGCCTCAGTGTCTGGTTGGTGACCGCGCTGGCCGCGGCCATGGCCGTGGTCATCTATGCCATGCTCGCTTCACCCCAACGGGTGTTCCGTTTGTGGCGTGTGCTCAGCGGCAAGCTGCCGGCGTCCATCCAGTCGCGGGGCGAGGCCTTTTTGGGCGACGTGCTCCGGGCGCTCTCCTCGGTGCGTTCTCCGGCGCGCTTGGCTCTCCTGGTCGTCAACTCATTCATTCAGTGGTCGCTGATGGGCGTTTGCCTGTGGATGTCCATGGCCGCCGTGGGGGTCAGCATCGGGCCGGCGATCACCATCATCGTCTTGACGGCAACGGTCATCGCCGTGACCCTTCCCAATGCCCCCGGTTACGTAGGCGCGCTCCAGGCGGCCTTCGTATTCGCCCTCCAGCCATTCGGCGTCTCCAGCGAAAGCGCGTTCGCGGGTAGCGTGTTTTACCTGGTGTGCAACTGGATACCGGTAACCAGTGTGGGTGGCTTGTTCCTGCTGGGCTCGCGATCGCGTGCATGATCGAAGCCCGGCATCGTAAGAGGATTCATTGGGGGCGATTAATTGGGGACAGATCTATTTTTTTTAAGGTGCCGGGGCGGGATCCCGCCTGCCCGGGCGACCCGCATGGCTTGCTCCACGGTGCGCACTTCCTCCATCCCCAGCAACCCCATATTGGTCGCCTCCCAGTCGTGGGCCAGCCAACGCAGCGCCCGAGGCCTGCCGCTCCCATCGCTGTCGATCACCGGCCCCCAGATCGCCAGCGCGTATGGTGACCACACCCGCTTGGTCGCGGCTGACCTGTACGGGTGCGGCCAACCCTGCCAGGGCGCGCGCTCCGTCGAGCTGTGGCAGGCTTGCGCGTACCGCGAGCCACAGCGCCACTACGACGATAATCACGAAGCTTCCGCAGATGGAAACGAAACGTTTCAGGAATCGCCTGTTGCGTGAACGGCGCAGATTTCACCCGGCGCGCTCTTGCCAACGACGTTCATGGAGGCTGACCGCCGCCGTTGCGGCGGTCGTTTCTTCACTTGGTGGCGTCAGTGCGCCATGAGCAGAGGAATGGGGGTATGGTTCAGCAGGTGCCGGGTGGCGCCGCCGAAGACCAGCTGGCGCAGGCGGCTGTGGGTATACGCGCCCTTGACGAGGAGATCCGCGTTGAAGTCCTTGGTCTCGTCGAGAATCGCCTCACCCACGGAGCGGCTGCCGGCGTCCACCGCCCTCGCGGTGGCTTTGATACCGTTTCGCTGCAGGTGGGCGGTTACCTGGTCGCCGCCCGGCCCTGGCACTTGCCAGCCTTCGACGGTCAACACCACGACCGAATCGGCTCGTTCCAGAAACGGCATACTGAGTGCGATACAACGCGCGGTCTCGGTGCTTCCGTTCCAGGCAACCACGATGCGCTCACCGATGGTCGACGGCGTCTGCGACCCTGCCACCAGCACCGGCCGTCCGGTCTCGAACAACGCCGCCTCACACATGACGCTCCAATCAATCCACGGCTGGCCGAAATTGCGTCCGATGACGATGAGGTCGAACAGACGGCCGTAGTCACCGATGATCTGACCCTCCAGACCTTCCGTCTCCCGCCATCCGGCGGTCACGCCCTCGGCCGGAGTGCTGACTTCCGCAATCGGCACGCCGCGGGATTCTATGGCCGACTGAAAACGCTGGTGGGCGCTTTCCGCGAGCCGGCGTTCCTCGTCCTTGAGCTGAGTCATATAAGAGCCCGCCAAGGCAATTCCTTCGCCATCAAATATCTGAGGCGGACGCATGACGAACAATGCTTCGACATAGCTCGAGAATCGTTCGGCGACCAGCCACGAGGTGGCGAGCGCATTTTGTGCAATGTCGTCGTCGTAAAAGGGCACCAAAATGGTCTTCATGGGAACACGCGGTGCGTCAATCGGAGGGCTCAAGCGCAAGACTAACATCGTGGGCCAGGATTCGCACCTGGCATCGGGCACCGACGATCAGCGGTCCATGCTGACGAGCACCACCCCCGGTACGACCAGCAACACGGCGAGCACCACGCGGCCGGTGATTGCCCGTTCGCGAAACAGGGAAATACCCAGAAGCAGCGTGAACAACGGCGCACAAGCGACGATCGGCGCGACCACCGACAACCGTCCGCAGCTGAGCGCGCTATTCAGGGAAAGTATCGCCAAGCCGTAGCTCGCGCCCGTCAACACCAACCAGCCACAACCGCGGTTGAACACCGTGCACAAGGCGGCGCCGCGCCAGCGATGGTCGGCGGCGGCGACCAGAAAAGACACGCTGTAGCCCACCAAGCCCACGAAATAGGGGCTCGGCAGACTTTCCATGCCCAGCTTGGCAAAAGCCTGCGCCACGCTTCGCAAGCACGCGGCGCCGATCGGCAGCATCAGTGCCCACCAGGGCCAGGCCCGCGAGACATCGCCCCGCCAGGAAAGCACTACCACGCCGGCGACAATCGCCGCGGTGCCGAACGCGACGCCGAGGCCAAGAAGCTCGCCAAGCATCAGCACCCCCAGAGCGACGCCGAACACCGGCGCGGCAGATGCCAGGGTGCTCGAAATGGTCGCGCCCAGATACCGGGTGCCGGCCATGGACAGATTCGAAGATAGAAAGGGGCGGAACAAGCCGATGGCGGCAAACAGCGCGATCACGGGCGTCAGCCAATAGTGGCGTTGCAGCAGCCACGGCGAAACCGCCCAGTAAAGCAATGTGGCAGTGCCAATGCTCACCAGTGTCCCGGTCCGGGAATCGATATACCGCAAACCTTTGCGGGTGAACTGTATACCGAGGGCGAAGAGAAAAGCCGCGCCGAGCGCCAGCACCACCGGCATTGCCGCATTCGCACAAATGCCCATGCGGGCCAGGCTACCGTAAGCTGGGCTGAGTTTGCGAAGCCCAACACCCGACTGTGCGGGCATAGAGAGAAGCGGGACTTACGCGACGACCATGGTCAGAGCGGCGTGCGCGCCGGTTTCCTGCTGTTCGGCGCGCTCGAAAATCTCCAGGGGCTGAGGCGGGCAGATACCGTAACCCTGGGCGTAGTCGACCCCCACCTCACGCAGTACCTCGATGATGGCGTCGTTTTCCACGAACTCGGCCACGGTCTCCATGCCCATCAGATGACCCACCTCGTTGATGGACCGCACCATGGCAAGGTGAATCGGATCTTCATGGATGTCCCGGATGAACATGCCGTCAATCTTGAGATAGTCCACCGGAAGTGTCTTCAAGTAAGCGAAGGACGACAGACCGCTGCCGAAGTCATCGAGGGCGAAGCGTGAGCCCAGGGCTTTCAGAGTGCCGATGAATCGGCTGGCGTGCTCCAGGTTGGCGATCGCCGCTGTTTCGGTTATCTCGAAACAAATCTTGCTCGCGGGAACCCGGCTCGATACGAACAGATCGACCACGAAATCCAGGAATTTGTCGTCGCTGAGGGAGTGTCCCGACAGGTTGATCGCGCAAAGGCTCAGTTCGTCCACGTGGCGCGGGTGGCTGTCCAGCCATGCGAATGCCGAGGACAACACCCAGCGGTCCAGCTTGGTGGACAAACTGTAGAGCTCCGCGGCCGGCAGGAATGCGCCGGGCGCGATCATGTTTCCGAACTCGTCCTGCATACGAATCAGTAGCTCGTAGTGGATCGGAGGCTTGTCGGTTGGCTCGATCGGCGTAATGGGCTGAAAGCTCAACCGAAAACGGTCTTCATCCAATGCCCTGTTGATGCGCGACACCCAGCGCATGTGACCGTGGCGCTTGGCGAGCTCCGTGTTGCTGTGACTGAACATGAACACCCGGTGGCCACCCTTGTCCTTGGCGGCGTGGCAGGCTGCGTCGGCGCAACTGAGCACGTTCGATACGTTGCTTGCGGGGTCGGTTAAGGGCACCAGTCCGATGCTCGCCCCGACGGCGTATCGTTTCCCACGCCAATTGAAGCGGAGTTCGCCGAGTAGTTCCAGGAGGTTTTCGGCGACGTGCTCCGAGTGCTCGAGCGAGCAGTCGCGCATGATAATGCCGAACTCGTCGCCGCCTATTCGCGCCAACGTGTCGCGGTGCCGGACGCGCTTGCGAAGCAGCTCGGCGAGCTCGACGAGAAGCTCGTCACCAGCGGCGGGGCCACAGGTTTCGTTGATAACCTTGAAGCGGTCGATATTAATGTGGCAGACGACGTGTTCAATCGGCTGTGACGAATTCTGTTTGAGCAGGTCCTGCAGGCGCCCTTCGAACTCGCGGCGATTGAGAAGACCCGTCAGGCTGTCGTGGCTTTCCTGGTACGAGAGTTTCGCGGACAGGTCGTTGCTGATTTCCAGAGCCTTGTGGAATCGCTCGCGGCTGCGATCTAACGCCCGGCTGATACGCGTTATGGCAAACAGCAACACGGCAACCGTTAATGAAAAACAAAAGGCGCCGAGACAGAAAGCCCGAACGAGCTCTTCTTCCACGTAGAAGGCGCTCAGCAGCAGCAATCCGGATATGAGCAGCGCCGCCGCGGTGAAGGCGTTCAAGACCTGGCCGAGCTTCGTCGGTTGGTTGTCCGGCTGAATGTCTATCACCAAAAAGCCCTCCGCGCGCCAGCATAGGAACGGCATCCCTGATGGACCTGAACCTATCTAGGAGCATATCGGACGGGAGGATTTTCCCTTTACACAACCAGGCCGAACACCTGCATAAGTGCCCGCAAAGTGGGATGACTGTCACAATTACCGCCTGTGGGGTGCGCGCGGGCAGCGCGTCTCAAGAATTAAATTCCGCCAGCAGATTCTTCCAGTCTGCTTGCCGGTCACCGAATGCGACGAAGGATGGATTTTCCACAGATGCGCAAGTGTTGTAACGCAACGGCTTCAATGCGCGGTCCGTCAGCCCACCGCCGGCTTCCTCGAGCAGACACTGGCTCGCGGCCGTGTCCCACTCGCTGGTGGGTCCGAAAGCCGGATACAGATCAGCAAGCCCGCGGGCCACCAGACATGCCTTGAGCGAACTGCTGGCGCGAATCACGCGCACCCCGCCAAGCTTCGCCATCAGCCTGTCCACTTCGGCGTGCCGGCGCCTGCGGCTGCGCAACACGACCACTTGGTGAGCGGGCAGCCGGCGGGTACGAATGCATTCGCGTGTACCGTCGGCGTGCTCGAAACGCGCGCCACCGCCGCGCACGGCTGCGCAACAGGTAGCGGAGACCGGCACCGCCACCACACCGAGGATCGGCTCGCAATCGCTGATCAGCGCGACATTGATAGTGAACTCACCACTTCGCGCGGCGAATCCACGGGTGCCGTCCAGGGGATCCACCAACCAGTAGCTGCGCCAGCGGCCACGCTCCTCGAAAGGGGGGATCTCGCCCTCCTCGGACAAAATCGGCATACCCGGTTCGAGTGCGGCCAAGCCCTCACTGATAATGTCGTGGGCAGCCAAATCCGCACTGGTTACCGGTGAATTGTCCTTTTTGTGATGTACCTCGAACTCTGTTTGGTAGATGGCCATGACGCGACGCGCGGCACTGGCGACGGTCACCGATACGCGATCCGCGAGACGCCAGAGACGCGCCACATCGTCTTCAGTCATAACGTCGGGCCCGGGGCCATCAGCTCGGCCCCCGCCGCTCGAATAGCAGGTCCAGGACCTCGTGTCCCAGCCGTCGCCCGCGGCGCTCGAATTTCGTCATCGGCCGGTCCGTGCCTCGTGTACAAAAGTTGCCCGGCCCGGCCAGGTTCACGAATGCATCCTCCTCCTCCAACACCGTGAGCATGTGCTCGGCGTAATCCTGCCAGTCGGTGGCCAGATGAAAATGTCCGCCGGGCACCAGTCTGCTCGCCACCAGCTTGACGAAATCCGTTTGCACCAAACGGCGCTTGTGGTGGCGTTTCTTCGGCCAGGGGTCGGGAAAGAACAGCAGCATCGCATTCAGGCTGGCCGGGGCAAGCCGCTTGGGCAGCACGTCCACGGCATCACCGCGCAGCAGCCTGACATTGTCGAGGCGTTTTTCGGCGACTGCCGCGAGCAGCCGCCCTATCCCGGGTTCGTAGACATCGACACCCAGATAGTCACACTCCGGATGGGACTCGGCCAGGCTGACCAGGGCTTCGCCGTTTCCAAAGCCGATCTCCATCACCCTGGGGACCCGGCGCCCGAATACGGCATCGAGATCCAGCAAGCCCGCGCCTTCGAGGCCGTAGATCGGCCAGCAGCGCACGATAGCGACCCGTTGCGCCGGCGTCATGCGCGCCGAGCGCCGCACGAAGCTGCGTACCGGTCGATGGTGGGCCTGCGGAATCACTGTCCGGCGCCAGATGCCGGCTGGAGAAGCGGCGCGAACAGCCCGCAGCCCGGTCCGAGGCGTTTGTGGGAATCATCGCAAAATGCGGGTAAATTGATTAACTCCATGAAAAAAACCTGCTAAATTACGGATTGAAAGGGGGATATTCCAGTCAGGTATGGTCGATTGATAGTGTAATTGGTGATTCCCCGGTGCCAAGAAAAAGCCCAGAGATCGTCGTCATCGACGATAGCCCCACGTCGATCTCCTTATACGAACTCAGCACCGGTCCCCTCGATGTGAACCTGAGATCGTTCCAATCCGCCACGGAATCTCTCGTTTACCTCCAGGACCACGGCGCCGACCTGTTGTTTCTGGACGTGCTAATGCGCGAAAAGGACGGCCTCACCCTGCTCAAGAAGCTCAGGGGAATGAAGCGTCATCAGAATACCGCAGTCGTGATGGTGACGTCGAAGGACTACCATCAGGACCGGACCATCGCCAGGCAGCTCGGGGTGCGCGAATATCTCGTCAAACCCCTGCGATCTCAGGAAATTCGTGAGATTATCTGCAAGTACACGGACGCCCAGCCAGATTCCGGCCGCTAGACTTGGTCCATGACTGAAAATTACCTGCGCTTCTGGGGAGTGCGTGGCTCTTATCCGGCCCCGTTCGACAGTCATTGCAAAGTTGGCGGTAACACCTCCTGCGTGGAGATCCGCGTCGGCAACCAGATTCTGGTCTGTGACGCGGGATCAGGCATCATTCCACTCGGCAATGAGCTGATGAAGCAGAACGATGTCCGCGAGCTCACCGTGATCCTCACCCACTACCACTGGGACCACATCTCCGGACTGCCCTTCTTCGTACCTGCATTCATCCCCGGATGGAAGATTCACTTCTTCGGCCCCGGCGAAACCGAGCACGACATCGCCAAGCACATATCGGACCAGATGAAGGCACCGTATTTCCCGGTGGAGACGGAGACCTGGCTCGCCGACGTCAAGTACCTGGAATCCGGATTGAATCCCCTGGACATCGGCTCCATACACATCGAGCACTTCAATGTGCACCATCCGGGCAGCACCTTCGGTTACCGCATTCAGGCCGGCCAAACGACCATCGTCTATGCATCGGACAACGAGCTCGCTTTCATCGACGAATCCATCGAGCGCCGCAAGCCTGAATTCGACGCCCACGAGCAGGACCTGCTGGACGCCATGAAGGAAGAAGAACGGCGGCGTGTGAGGGAATTCATGCAAGACGTGGACGTGCTCATACACGACGCCCAATACACGCCGGAGGACTACCAGAAGAAGCGTGGTTGGGGACATTCCTGTTACATCGATACGGTCAATTCCGCCATCGACGCGGGCGTCAAGGACCTGTACCTGTTCCACGTGGATCCGAACTACGACGACGATCAAATCGACGCCATCCACAAGCACTCCCAGGAAATCATCAAGCAAGCGAATTCGCCCATGCGCTGCCACGTGGCGCGCGAGGGACTACGGATCGATCTGGGTTAGCACGAATCGTCGGGTGGAGGGGGACAGATTTGAAATCTGTCCCCTAATCAATGTCCCCTAAAACACACCGTCGAGCGGAGACGAAGCACTACCAAACCTCTTCCGCGGCATACGCCCGGCAAGATATGCCTCCCGTCCCGCCTGAATCGCCTTATTCATAGCCGAGGCCATCAGCACCGGATGTGCCGCCGCCGCGATGGCGGTGTTCATGAGCACGCCGTCACAACCGAGCTCCATGGCGATGGCCGCATCCGAGGCCGTGCCGACGCCCGCGTCCACGATGATGGGCACAGCGGCATTCTCGACGATGGTGAGGATGTTGTAGGGATTTCGGATACCGAGCCCCGATCCGATGGGCGCTGCCAACGGCATCACCGACACGCAGCCCATGTCTTCCAGACGTTTGGCCATGATGGGATCGTCGTTGGTGTAGACCATCACCTTGAAATCATCCTTGATCAGCTCCTCGGCAGCCTCGAGGGTCGCCGTGATATCGGGAAACAGGGTCTTCTCGTCACCCAGCACTTCGAGCTTCACCAGATCGTGACCACCGAGAAGCTCACGAGCGAGCTTGCAGGTACGAACCGCGGAACGCGCGTCGTAGCAACCGGCTGTGTTGGGCAGAATCGTGTACTCGTCCGGCGAGAGGAAATCCAGGAGGTTGGGCTCGCCTGGATTCTGGCCGATGTTGGTGCGGCGAATGGCAACCGTGACGATGCGCGCGCCGCTGGCCTCGATGGCCTGGCGGGTCTCCTGGAAATCCCGGTACTTGCCGGTACCCACCAGCAACCGAGAGGAGTACTCCACGCCGGCCACGACCAGGGGCGTATCGGCGGCAGCAACCGCCGAATCCTTCTGCA
>SMUY01349653.1_pt1 | contig 21343 bp, 20 predicted proteins | sample 2456441 | NCBI WGS metagenome assembly SMUY01 (sample SAMN11095931, study PRJNA526329) | marine sediment metagenome | biome: Marine sediment; feature: Surficial sediment; material: Deep marine sediment; isolation source: Hadal surficial sediment | place: Pacific Ocean | collected 2014-11 | depth...
AATTCCAACGCGTTTGGCCTATACGACATCGCCGCGCACGGATATCTATCTGTGCGCGGCGAGTGCCCTTGGTGGAGGTTGCGAGGTGTCAGGCTCAGGGTATTGGGGTACCTTCGAACGTCAGCGTTGAGTGACCCCGACCCGATCGCGAAGCAACTCCAATCTTAGTGTCTCCTCATCACAGTCGTGCGGTCAACGGCGTAAGAACGTATCTTGACTATTCAAATTCGGAGGGGAATGCTAGGTAGTTTGACCGCCCTAGCATCGGCAATCTTGCGTAGGAGGCGCTGTTCGATGCTGGCTCACGGTGACACCTTTCCAAGGCATTAGCGGGACCTCCCGTGAGGGAAGAGTCACCCCTGTCCCGAGAATATGTGTTACCTATGTCTTGAAAATCTTTTGTAACCTATGTCCTGGCACGGTTCAAACTCCAACTTAATGTGCGACATGTGATTAGAAGGCAAGGTCAGCCAAGTGGAGTTTGTCCGGCGTGGAGAAACGAGAGACCTGCCTCGGCCAATCCGCTGAGAATGAATTGAGTAGCCAGAGCCGCAAATAACATGCCGAGGACCCGCTCGGCTTAATCGTTCACCTGTGGACTTGCGTACTTCAAGATTCTGCCCTCGCCCACGAGAATAAGCCAGTTGATGGCCATAACCGCCAAGAGAAGCACCTCGATCAGCGCCAGCGTGGCGTTGTCGTCGCTGTAGCAAGTGGAAACAACATGCGGTTAGCCCTGTCGATGTCGCCAATTCCAGTCGAAAGGGCAGGCTAACCAGAGTCCGGTCATGATGAACTATTGAGTGAAGGACGAGCTTGCCGGCAACCCGCTGGAGGCTGATGCGATCTCAGGATCGTTCTCGTCACAAATATCCGCCCTACACCGGCTCGACGATCACCTCGACCACGGATGGATTGCCGCGCGTGATCACGCTGTAGGCTGAGGTGTTGATTAAGATCAGATCGCCGGCCTCGTCCATGATGCGAGCCGAGATGCTGTAGGTAAACCGCGTATCGATCGCAGTCGGATCGTAGCTGATGGAAAACAGGATCGGGATCACGGAGAAATCGGTGATCATGGTTTCACCGAGCACCTTGGCCGGTGCGTCTGCGAGCGAAGTGTCCTGCAGTTGCACAGTCAGTGTTGATCCTGATGGGATCTCCGCTGGCTGTATGAACCCTACCGTACCCATAACCACCGAGTTGTAGAACAAAGTGGGCGGAGGAGCGGAGCCGAACATCTGGAGCCCCTTGAAATCGATGCTGTAGGCCTCCGCGTTCTGCAGCTCGGTCAGGTACTGATTCTCCTGATCCATCAGTCCCGGCGGTTCCGGGCAGGCCTTGAGCGTAGTTCCAAAATCACCGAAACTAATCATGTTTCCGCTCAACGCATGGCCACCGAAATAGTTATTGCAGCCAGCGGAACCGTTGACCTCACCGCTTGTGAACGCCATAGTGATGACCGATCCTGGGACGAGTTCGTTGCCTCCGAGTGAACTCACTGACCACAGCAAGTCCTGAATGCCAGCGCTTGTGTCCGGAGGCGTCTCCTCTCCGTACTGGATTGAAACAGTGGACTCGGCATCGACACTGCCGTCCTGAGGCGAGGTCGAGAATGCGCGTATGGTACCTTTCATTCCCAGACCCTCTGGAATGCGAATATCAATCGACCAGGTTCCCACACCACCAACTTCTTCCGTCTGCATCGTCGTCGATTCTTGAACGATCACGTCGCCGGTCTTGGCGAGCACCTGGACTACCACGTTGTTGTCAAACAAGCCGCGACCGGCCCCGGCTACCGTCACGGGAACGGAGGTATCGAGCACTGCGCCGTCCTTCGGCTGATCAATCTTGATCTCGCTCACGGCTTGGTTTGCCTCACCATAGGTCACCTCTACGCTCGCCGAAGCGATGATCTGTCCGTCTTCTGGGGAGGTGGATGAGGCGAAGATCAGACCCTTCGTGCCAGGCTGCGCTGGAATGACCAGATCGACCGACCAGCTTCCCACGCCACCGGGTTCAGAAGCATCGGTTGTCGTGGGCTCGTGCGCGAGCACGTTGCCTTCCGCATCCAGCGCCTGAACCACCAGGCTGTTCTCGAACAAGCCGCCCGCCTGACCATGGATCGAGATGCTCTCGTGCACCGGCAGTACGGCACCCTGACCGGGCTGGACGATCACTATGAAATCGTCCGCTCCACCCGAGGGCTCAATAGGGGCGGGTTCATCTTTTGAAAGTGCGCCGGCCAGAACGGCGACGATCGCCACGCCGAGCAGTACCGCGAGGCCTCCCAGGCCGGCGATAACCCAGCCGCTAGTGCCTTTCGGCTCTTCATGTTCATCCGTCGCTACTTCATCGGCCCCCATTTCTTCGGGAGCCATCTCTTCGGTTTCCTCCGGCCTCTTCTCTTCTTGGTCCATCTCTTCCTCCATTCATTGCCGTACGCGCCGCGCCCCTTCGCCTACACGGGACGGGGCACGTCACCTGTTTGACTACGGGCTTACGTTGATGATGTTCCAGAACTGACAGAAATTGGTGATGTTCTCATTGATCGACCAGGCCTCTCCGTACTGTGCTGCACCGCTCGGCGCAACCATGCTTCGCTAGAACTGCAGGCCGCTAGGAACAAACTAAAGGTCAAGGCGAGTACAAGGGATCTATCCATTCTGCTATTCATTCCACTGCGTACTTCTATCGTTGGGTTTTTGGGCTTTCGGGCAGGGCCGCGCATCGATTCGAATATCCAAGGGCGCATTGTAAACACTGCTCGTGATGATCGAAATACGCATTTCTACCGATCCCGCTGTGACAAGGCTGACTTAAAATCCTGTAGTAAGACCTCAAAGAAGGTAGGGAAGCCGGAAAGGAACTAATGATGGTAATCATAGGCGTCACAACCTACGCTCTACTGATAGCAGGTTTTGGGTGGGCGCTGGTAGATCTTCTAATCCGGATCCTTAAGCAGCCAAGACGACCGTTCAACCTTCTCCGCATGACCTACTATCCGTTCGTCCCAGACGACGAGACGCTCCAGGCAATGCGCGAGAAACAGGAACACGGTGGCAAACTCCAGCCAAGCCCTGTTCCTGTCAGGAGCAACTACCGGTAGCGGGACATGCGCTGGGATTTCGCTACATGGGGCGAGCAAGTAGGTCGTGCTCAAATTGTGTCCATTGGACATCGGGGAAAGTTGGATCCAGGTGAATTGAAGGCGCTTTTCAATTCGTGTGCGGCGGAGAGATCCCTCGACATTGCGCACGAGCCTATTAGGAGGGTGAATTTGATCTTCTGTCCGCAGCCGCCATCGACATTCTCGAACTAAGAAGTGCTTAGCACCCTCTTTCGCATCCACTACATCGCCATCATTGCCGTGGTCGGCTCCTTGTTCGGAGCGGTCTTGATGATGCTCATCGGAAGCTATCACGTAGTCTTGGCGTTTATGACCGGCCTGGGCATCGGGCAAGGTCTATTCACCTTTGGTAACACTTCTGAAGGCGTCGGACTTATCCTAGAATCCGTTGACAATTTCTTGCTGGGCTTCATATTGCTTTACTTCGCGTATAGCATGTACTTCTTGATCATGCTCCCTGAGGAACGCCGCCATCTGGGGAGAGTGAAGATGCCCTCCGCCTTGAGAGTAGCCAACCTGGATGAAATGAAGCGAACGATCCTAATCGTCATCGTGGTGTCGCTGTCGGTGTCTCTGCTTCAGGACGTTACGATCGCGGAGGATGGATTTGACGCTCAGGATCTGTTTATTCCGGTGAGTATTCTCGCGGTCGCTTTGGCCGTGCGGCTGATCAACTGGGACATCCGTGCGCCGGAGCCCGATGACGATGACGGCATATCGGAGTAGGAAAGAGAAATACGACCGCTCCACCAGAAGGGAGAAGGTACATGAGAAGAAGAGGACTAGGATGTGGAGGGATGCGCAGAGCGCGTCGCCGGACCTATCGGCGGCGACGGCGACGGCGACGACGACGAATCATAATCGGGGGCATGATCATTGCCGGCGTCGGATATGGCGCTTATAAGCTGACCCAGCCGCAGGCCAAAGAGATCGAGCAGCAGACAGGCAAGAAGCTCGAGGATCTCGACAAAGAACAAATCGATGGTGCTATGGACGAACTTGGCATCGAAGCCGAAGAACCGACGGACGAGGAGATGGCCCAGCTCGACGCGGCCAACTGAGGCTTAGCGAGCAGTTCAAACTAATGGCCCCCAGGCAGATTGCCTGGGGGCTGTCTTTTTTTTCAGCAGAATATCGAACTTATGGATCCACCTTATTCTTCTCTGTCAAGCGATGCGAGCCGTATTGGCGGGCATATTCCCTCGCGATCACCGCGCCAAATAGGAAAATCTGAGCGCCGTAGTATATCCCGATCAGAATGATGACGAAGGAACCGGCTGCTTCGAGTGCAGAGTTGATCCGGCCTAGACCGAGCAACCAGATCACAAGCGCCCCTCCTAGCGTCATCAGCGAAGCTCCGGTCGCCGCGCCAATAAAAACGTCGCGCCACGCAATCTTTTTGTCAGGGAGCACCTTATAAAGCAAAGCGAACGACAAGGTCAAGAAAAGTACGAACGCGGGGAGACTCCAGCTCTTGTCGAAAATTGTGAGACCGGGCAGCGATTCGAACCAACCCCACAGAACATTCACCAGTGCAAGCATCACCAGCGTTAGTCCCACCGCAAACACCATCAGGAAAGAGAACAGCCGCTGACGGATAAGCACTCTTGTGGCGCCTGTTTCTGGCGGCGGGACTTTCCAGATGGTGTTGAGTGAGAATTGAAGCTGAAAGAAAAAGGCGGAAGCCGCAAGCAGCAGGGCTACGAAGCTCACGACTGAAAGTAGTACTGAGCCGGCCTCGTCCGGCGGTTCTACCCCCTTCAAGGTGGTTTGAATGAACTCAATCAGCTCAGGCCCGAAGCTCGCTTCCAGCCGCTCGAAGATTTGAACCCGAAGTGCCAGCTGATCCAAAAAGATCCCGGACACTGCAAAAGCGATAAATATCGCAGGAGCGAATGAGAACATGCCGAAATAGGCCAATGCGGCCGCGAGCTGGTTCGGGCGCTCCGTAATCCAGATGCGGTAGAGGTCCTTAACAAAGGCCGAGATGGGCGGCTTATCGCTCATTGAATACTAAGGTCTTTGGGGATTGAAGTCGAGTTGAACATAATGGGGAGCTCGAGCGAGCTCCCCTTTTCGTTGTCTTTCTAAACTGAAACAGCCTAGTACGCCGTCCCCAGCCGGTTGTAGGTCTCGATCTTCCAGTGTCGGGTGTCCCTGAGCTGGGCCACGACGCCCACGGCGACCAGTGCCAATCCGAAAATCAGCAACAGCGGAGAAGCCTCCAACGCGATCTTAACCGGGCTCTCCAAAAGGTTCGTTACCAGCGGCCCGTAAACCACCGCCAGGATAGTGAGGATCGACACCCCCGCTCCGGCCACGGCGGTGATCACGATGATGGCGTATTTCTGTAGATTCAGGGCCAGCACCGCGCCAGCGATCACGACGCCAAAAATGATGCCCAGAGCCCAGGAAATCAATCCCGGATCGAGGCCGATCGCGGTCCAAACTCCCACGGTGAGGCCGTAACCAAAAGAGAAGGAAATGACCCACACAGCAAAGTGGTAGAACAGGTATGACAGAACGGCAAAGATCACGCCAACGACGAACCCTACGACCCAGCTGGTGACCGACGCCAGCAGGGCCTCGCCGAAAATGACCTGAATGGTCTGGGCGCCGAGCCCAAAACCAAAGAAGAAGCCCCAGATTGGGAGCAAGACCAAGAACAGACGATACCCTCCAAAGACCATCACCCCTCCAAAGGCAAGCCCGATCAGGGCGATGCAAAACAACTCGAATGTCATTCTTTTCCTCCTTTATCTATTCGGACTCATGAGGGCCTCGAAGCGCTTCCCTCTTCAGTATCTGTAACATCATTTGCGCCAAATGATTACTTATGTTGAGTCTTGCAAAAAACAACCCCCATGAGCTGCGTATCCAGTCCTGTCGCCCCGCTTCAGCATGAGGGTTCCGGCCGGATCCCGCGCCTACGTCTCGTCGTACTCCGGGATGCGCACCCAGAATCGACGGCGCGTTCCATAGGCCCCCGTATAGGCCATAATGTCCAATATTACAGCCGTAGCCACCAATATCCACCCCAAGGTCCCCGGTCCGCCCGGGGCTGCAAGCGCGTAAACCAGCGTGGTCAGGGGCATGAAGAAGAGGCCCAGGATCGGCACCAGGATACTGCCATAGGCGTTCTGGACGAAATTGGTGAGGATCCAAACGAATAGGAGTACCAAGCGTGGGGCGGCCAAGGCCGTGACCAAGAAGATACAGCCAAACATCTCTCCTCCTCGATCGTGCGTGTGCGGAAAAGAACGGGACGGGCGGTCATTATTAGGCCGCCATTCCCTGGTTCTAGCTTGCGTCTTGCGCGAGCGTCGAAGCTTGCCCCAAGCGACCCGAGCTCAAGTCAGTCGCACCTACACTCCTATTCTCGTTAACCGATACGGCGACTACTGCGTCTCGCCGATCGCCATCACGTCCGCGGCGAATTCGGCATCCAGCGCATTATTGGCCAGCTTGTCGTATCCCTCGATAGCGGTCGCCATCTGCTGGACCCACGTGTCCTCAACCACGGCGACGACCGCGGATGATCCTTCAGGCAGATCCTCAGCGGCTTCCTTGAGCGCGGTGTTGTCGAAGAGGCCCTTGTCGGTGAACTTACCAACCAGCGCGCCGATGGTGCCGCCGAGGACGGCCCCGGCCAAGAGGCTCGGGGGGAAGATTACGGCCAGAACTGCGCCCACGACCGCACCTTTGCCAGCGCCTTTCTTTGGGGTGAGCTCGGCAGTCTCGACAATTGTGACCTTGCCCCCCATGTCTTTGGCGATGACGGCGGCATCGATGATCTCGATGGATCCGGCCTTATCCATCTCCTTGAGCGTATTCAAAGCACTCTGCGCCCCACCCTCGTCGGCGTACGTTGCCACAAACACTTCGTAACCTGTTATTCCGCCCATGAATTCTCCTTTTAAATGGATTCGATTTTCCTGAGCAATTTTGGCATAAGCCTGGCCAAAGAAGATCGTAGTTAATGCGTATTTTTTTTACGCATGAAGGCCGATGGTGGCGAGGTGATTCCTGCTGTACAAGGTTCAAAACCTGCGCGATGAAGCCTTCTAGATTGCTGTCCCTGACCGCCATATTTCTTTCGGCCCTGCTAATCGTTGGCTGCGCCGAATCTCCCCCAACACAAGCTGCACCGACGAGCTCTGCAAGCCCAGAAGAGACACTCGTTAGCTCGGCCGAATCCGAGGAGATCATTGTCCCGCGCACCCCTGAACCTACAACGACCCCAAGTGCCTTGCACCGCTCCATCAATCGATTCGGCCAAGAGGCAGGATTGGACAGTATTGTGGTTCTCGGGCTTACGGGAACGGACTGGCTAAATTTAGGTGTGTCGATTCTGATCGTCATCGCCGGGTATGGAATTGGCGGCTTGGTGGCCCGTGCCCTGATGCCCCGTCTTACTCGCCGTGTGCCAGCCCCGTATGAGCAAGATCTGCGGGAGGTCGTCAACCCGAAAATCCGCCAGCTGTTCAGATTATTTGCGCTGTGGTTTGCAACCCGGCGCCTTGATTTCGTAAGTGCCGAAGTAAAGAGTCTCCTGGGCGACATTTACTTCGTGTCCGCGCTCATCGTTAGTACTCAGATCGGCTTTAAATTGATTGACCTTGCTCAGGAGTACTACACGGACCGAATTGAGCCACAGGAGCGCAAGGACGAACTCTCTCCTATTATCTCTCTCTTGGCGCGCATCGCGTACGCCGGGCTCATTGTGCTCTCGCTGACCGCCGTGCTGTCACGATTTGGGGTCAATATCACCGCATTTGCTGCCGCGGTCGGCATTGCTGGCCTTGGCTTTGCGCTGGCCGCGCAGGATACGATTGCGGACGCCATCGCCGGCATGTTGATCTTGGCCGATCGCCCATTTCGGGTGGGTGACCGTATCGAAATTGAAGCGATCGACGCTTGGGGGGACGTCGTGGACATCGGTTTTCGGACGACACGCATCCGCACTCGAGATAATCGACTGGTCATCGTCCCCAATTCCACGATTAGCAAGAACGAGATCATCAATTACTCCTACCCCGATCCGCGGTATCGGATCGAGACACACATTGGAATTGCCTACGGATCCGATATCGAACACGCGCGACAGGTCATAGTCGACACCGTTCGAGGCGTAGAAGGTGTACTGCTGGATAAGCCGGTCGAGGCGCTGTACATCGAAATGGCAGACTCGCATATGAAGTTCCGCGTGCGCTGGTGGATCGATTCGTACGTCGATACTCGCAGAATGTTTGACAAAGTCCATACCGCGCTGCAGAACGCGCTGGATGAGGCCGGGGTCGTGATGCCGTATCCCATACAGGAACTGCACCACCGGCTTACCTCAGAGCAGAAAGACGAGCTCACCACTGGCATAGGAAAGCCTACCGGCCTGGAATCACCCGTGAATCTGGAGGATTGATCCAAACATCTCCTGCCGTTGGAAGGCCGCCCTTGGACTGACTCTCGCCCGCGGGCTTCTGGCGAGTACACCCGGATCTTCAACGCAAACACGGCGCTTCGCCATCCCAGGACTAGGCTTTAGGGATTTCTTCCAAGCCTATTCCCGGTTGCGGGGTTGCTTCTCCACCAGAGCCAAAGTCATATCTGCTGCGATCCGGGCCTTTGCCGCACCGTAGGCTCCCAGTGTCGAGGCCCCTAGCTGCGGCTTCTAGATAAACAGGTTCTCCTCGCCAATTTCCTCCAGCGCGCCCAAGACGAGCATTGCGGCCCCCAGGCAGCGGAGCCATGGATTGGGTTCTAGTAGGGCAGGTGTTTGAGTATTCTTCGGCTGAATGATGGCGCAATTCGCGCTCTCAGATCTGTTCGATGATTCTCGCCCTCCACAGATACGCAGAAATGCCCATGACTTCTCAGAGAGGTTAGGGAAGAATCAAGGTCTAGTAAGTCAGGCCAACATGGCACATCTATCACTGCCGACACGTCCGGCGACAAATCATGCTCGCCCACCAGCCCATACAGGCTTTGAGCAGGGAGAACCAAAATGACTGATATTTTGGAATCGCTTGCGCTACTCTCGGTGCTGGTCTTTGTCATCGGCAGCATGCTGAGCATGGGGTTGAGCCTGACCACGAAGCAGATCATCGAGCCGCTGCGGAACACTCGGCTCGTGGTTTTAGCGCTGGTGGCGAACTTCGTCGTCGTCCCTATCGCGGCCTATGTCATCACGTTGGTACTTCCACTAGATGAATCGATATCGATTGGACTGATCCTGGTATCCACCGCGGCTGGCGCGCCGTTCTTACCTAAGCTGGTTGAGGTGGCCAAGGGAAATACCGCCTTCTCGGTAGGTCTCATGGTGCTGCAGATGGTGGTCACGATCGTCTTCTTGCCGATCGTGCTCCCCTTGTTGATCCAAGGTGTGGAGGTGAATCCCTTGGACATCGCCCAATCGTTGGTGGTGATGATGTTGATCCCACTGGCGATCGGGTTGTTCATTAAGGCTCGCTACGAAGAATCGGCAGAGAAAATCCGACCAACGTTTGCGTCGGCTTCGAACCTAGCAATTTTGGTGCTCATCGTCCTGGGCGTGGTGCTCAACTTCGACGCCATGATTGGTTTGGTGGGTTCGTTCGGAATCCTGGCTGCGATTCTCCTCGTCGCTATTGCCCTGGCGACTGGCTATTTGCTAGGTGGCTCTGACCCCAGTATCAAGAGCGTGATGGCTCTGGGAACCGGGCAACGAAATATCTCTGCGGCGCTTGTGGTGGCCGCCCAAAACTTCGACGCCGATGTGATCACCTACCTGGCGGTTTTCTCTGTAGTCGGCTTTGTGCTGCTTTTCCCCGCTGCGGGAGAGCTGGGCAAACGCAGCTGAGCCGCCCACAGATGCCTGCTTCGGTAGATCTGGCTCAGGTCATGAATACTCGTCTGGGGGCGGGGAGCTGGCATTCCCAGCGGGGCGCCAGGGATCGCTGGGGGGCTGGGAGCTTGAATCGAAGCCGACCTCGCGCCTGTATTTTCGATATCCACCGAACCACCGAATCCCAGTGAAAGATGGAGCAACATCTGCTTCCCGCTGCGGGAAAGCCACCGAGTGAATAAGAGCCATCCAATCAATACTCAGATTCGGAGCCGCGATAACTCCGGGCGCTGGACGCGGCACGTAATCGGATACGGGAAGTGACAGATCAATATGGCCGTGCGATCCAAACTAATTCGGGAGAGAACGAAAGGATAAGGGCATGATGAAGAGGCGGATAAGGGGGCGGAATGGGAGCCAGGCGCGTCATGCGCGGGAGGTAGCGGGTGCGCCGCCGAAGGCGCAGGCGACGACGATGACGGATCATCCTACTCGGTGGGATGATTGCTTTCGGTGCCTACAAGATGAGTAAGAGAAACGCCGATCCTATTGAGGAACACACCGGCAATTCCGCCGATGAGCTCTCCGTCCAAGAGCTCGAACAAGCGATGGCGGATCTCAACATCGAAAAGCAGCCGCTTGTCGACAGCGACAACGAGTACATCGATCACGTCAAATCCAAGGAAGACGAAGCCGAATCTTCAAGCGGGGCGTCGTACCTGGACGAGCTCGAGCGCCTCTCGCAGCTTCACGATGAGGGCGTGATCAGCGAATACGAATTCAGGGCCAAGAAGAAGCAGCTGCTTGGAATATAGAATGACGCAGCTTGGAGATTCCAGCTGTGGACTACATCAATCGAGCTGTTAGCTTGTTTAAGGACGAAGAAATGTCAGTAGGTCCGATTCCATCGCGGATGTCGCCGATGGTCTCGCGCCGCAGTCTGAAGGATTGATCGACGTTAGCGAGAAGATCTACGACACGGTAGCGGGCTTTGACAAGGTGTTGGGGGGCTGGGTCAGACGGCCGCGACATTCAGGAACTCTCGGGGGACGTGCGAGAGCTGGGAGAACGTCTCGATACGCTGTCGTCCACTTTGGACGAGCGGGCCGAAGCTCTGGATCAACGGGGCGGAAAGTTACCGACGATTATCTGGGTGTCGGTCATCGTCCTGGAATTGTTCGTGATCGGGTCATGATGGCGCAGTGAGCGTGATCGTGATCGGTGCCGGCTCTACCGGGAAAATGTTTTGGAGGCATGATGGACGAATCCGATCCCACCGATCAGCGAAGGATCCCTGTATCTCCTGCCGTCCTGCAGAGCCGGATTTTCTTCTTTCTCACTTTCCTGGCGCTGCTCATCCTGACCGCGCTGCTGCTAAAGCCGTTCTTCAGCGTCATTCTTCTATCGTTGATCACGGTGATCGTCCTGAAACCGCTGTACGGCTGGCTCTACCGAACCAAATTCACGAGGGATAGACGGCGGCTTTCGGCTTCCGTCACTATTCTGACCTTTCTTTTTCTCCTAGTCGCACCGGTCGCGCTGGTATTCATTCTGTTCATAGATCAACTATCGGAGCAGCTGATCGCGTTAGCCAATGTGGACTTGGACACCTTTCTTCAGAGCCTCGAGGAGACATTGGGGACGGCAGCTGGCGGCGAGCCCGTTAACCTCGATCGCAAGGCGATCAAGGAAGTGATCGGCGACTCCGCGGCATCTGTGCTGGGGGCGGCGGTCGGATTTGCCGCCAATCTGCTCAGTTCCCTTCCCAAGCTGATCGTGGATGGAATGATCTTCCTAGTGGTCGTCGTAACCTTGCTGCCTGTATTCGATAGGGTGGTCGAGGAGATGCAGGAGATCAGCCCACTGGGGAGCGAGATCACCGAGCTGTACTATAGGAAGACGACGGCGATGGTCTCATCGCTCGTCAAAGGAATCTTCCTAATTGCCGCTCTTCAGGGCTTGGTCATGGGCTTCTTCTTTTGGTTGGCAGGAGTTCAGTCGGTCTTTCTTTTTGCCATGCTTTCGATGTTTCTTGCCATGATTCCCGTGGTCGGCATCAGCTTCCTAGTCATCTTCATGGCCGCCGTGTTTATGCTCAGCGGCAACACCACTTCAGCGGTGATCGTCCTGGTCGGTTTTTATGGCGTCGTCAACTGGATCGACGTCATTTTGAGACCACGGCTGATCTCGAAAGAGGCCTACATGAACTTCTCCCTGGTATTGCTAGGGATCCTGGGTGGCCTTGCGTTCGCCGGATTGTTAGGTCTATTCTACGGGCCGGTCGTCATCTTGCTACTGGTCACGACGATCGACATTTATCGTGAGCAGTACGCGCCAGATGACGGAGCCATGATTGGCAATTTGATCAAGACGGAAGTCGCGGAGCGGTTGGAAGAATCGGAGTCAACTGAAGCGAGAAGCTAGCCAAGGCACGATGATCAGGGTAGCGACGAAGAATCGTCAGGGGTTAGGAAGCAGCAGCCGGCTTCCGCAGCGGAAGTTTGAGCCCTCGCCGCTCTGCGACTTAGGCCGAAAGCGAAGTCCCGCTGGTCCGCACAATGCAGCGGAATCCTATGTGTGTCGTGCCGGTGTCGACCATTTGCGCGTGACGGGCCGCCGGGCGGTAGCGCAAGCAGTAGTTAGGCGCACACAAGTGTGAACCGCCTTTCAAAATCTTGCGTGGAATGTTGAAGTCGGGCTGGGCCGGGTCAAGGCTATCTTCCCGCCGGCCCCCACGCGGGTTCTGGGGGACGCAGCAGGCGCGCTCAATCTCGGCCGGATGCGCCGAGGTCCACCAGTCTTCAGTCCATTCCCACACGTTGCCGGCCATGTCGCGCAGGCCGTAACCGTTTGCCGGGAAAGACCCCACCGGCGAAGTCCGCTCGAATCCATCCTTAGTAAAGTTTTGCCAGGGGAACTCGCCTTGCCACGAATTGGCCATGGCCTTGCCACTGGGAAAGTCCTCGTCACCCCATGTGAAATTCTTGCCGTCTAGACCGCCGCGGGCGGCGTGCTCCCACTCGGCTTCCGCCGGCAGAGCTTTGCCGGCCCATTCGCAGTAAGCCACTACATCCTCATAAGCCACGTGCACAACCGGGTGCAGCTTACGGTGTTCGATGTCGCTGCCCGGTCCCTCAGGCTCACGCCAGTAGGCGCCCGGCGTCCAGTCCCACCACTGGTCATAGTAGCGCAGGTCGACCCGACCTTTCGTCTTGTGGAACACGAGCGAACCCGGCACGAGCTTTTCGGGTGGCGCGCCCGGGAAGTCTTCAGGATCTGGAGCTTGCTCTGCCACAGTGACGTAACCGGTCTCATCCACGAAGCGCGCGTAATGGGTGTTGGTCACTTGAAACTTGTCTATCCAGAATCCGTCGACTGCGACCTGATGCACAGGTCGCTCCTCTGGATAGAAATTCTCCGAGCCCATGCGAAACGTACCTCCGGGGATCCAGATCATTCCCGGGTGGGGGGGATCACTTGGCTGAGCGGCCTCAATCTTTTCGATTTCACTTGCCATCTAAATGCTCTCCTATGCCCAATCTAGCGTTCCTGGGAAACTTTGTTTGGTCTCCTGGACACGGGCTTTCAGGGCGGCCAGCGGTGTGTCTAGTTCCGCCAACAGCCCCTGGACATTGTCGATAAGTCCGGACGACCTGGATGTACCCTCGGTCACGATGGAAGCCCCGCCCCCAATAATTTCCATTCAGCGCTCATCCACCTCGATACGCGACTAAGCCACATCATTCTGGAATCCTTCCAGCCCCCCGGCGATCGACCCAAAGTACAGAGATGCCGTAAAGCCCGCCTTCCTAAACTGTAGTTTCGCCTTGATCTAATGAAATCACTTCCCCATTCGTCAGACGTCGACGACCCTCGATATAGAGGGCGATACCCACGACAATTAGCAGGACATCTTGGATCGCGTAGCTGCGAAGCAGGGCATCGACTACCTCGCCAACCACGATTCGTCCCATTGAAGTAGTAATAGCGCCCGTACTCGCAGATCGAATCGCCGGGACGAATAAGAGCATTAACCCTCCGGTGATCGCGATCCCCGTGCCGGTCCAGATCATCGAATTGGCACGATCCGGTCCGTATCGAATCGCGGCTACGAAAAGCCCCACCGCGCCAAGTCCAGCAAGTGGCCAGAGCCAGGGCAGGACCCTACTCGCTGTACGAAGGTTGGGAAGCTCATTAGGATTCAATAGGGCAAGAGGACTCGACGATAGCTCAGCCGAGATCTGATCCACTAAGTCCGGGTCGATTGCGTAAACAACACCGACGACGAAGGGAATGATTTCCTGTAGCTCCAGCGGGATGATATCGGTTATATCTGTTGTCAGAACAAGATTTGCCCCAGCAGCTACCGCCTCGATAGCCGGTGTAATCAGTGGGCGTTGCAGTAGGGCTGCTAGCATGTCTTCCGCCACGGCCCCGGCGACCCCGCGGACGGCAGGATGCTCTGCCAGCAGATGGTCAACGACCTCTGAGGCGATAGCTTGGGTTGCCCTGTCGGATTGGAGCCCCTCTGCGACCAGTATTCCAAATCGCTCTGCGTTGAAAACGCTGTGAGTGGCCCAGAGAGATATGTTGGCGGCCGCGAGCAGGATACATCCTGCGACAATCGCAAGAACTACAGATCGTTTCGACATCCTATTCCCTTTCTGTCTTTCCACTGTGCTCGGTTACTGAGCACTCCAGTGAATCACTGAAAGCCTTGGCTGGAGCATTTAGCAGCCTTCAAGGTGAATGAGCCTAACGAGTATCCAGCCGACTCGGCGATCGCTCCCACCGGAAATCAAAGAACCGCTGATACTGCTCGGCCGCGGCAGGATCGCCCACTCCAAGGCTGTATTCGCTCAGCCCGTTCCCTTCACCGTAGGCGCTCCAATGCAAGTTCTGACTGCCCACAATCACGAACTCGCCGTCGATCAGAGCACTCTTTGAATGCAACAAGTCATCAAGCATTCGAATCTCGACTCTGCGAGAGAGTCCTCGATCGAACGCTTCTTGGTTGAAGATCTCCATGGCGATCACATTCTCGACGCTCCGAATGGGGTAGGGAGTCAATACGATCCGCAGCTCCGCCCCGTTCTCCGCTGCATCCATGAGCGCCTCCATGTATGGAAGAGCCTGGCCCCAATCGCACACATCGAAGAAGTGGTTGAGGTTGCAGATCAGGGGCATGCTGAACATGGCCTGCGCCAGGTCGATGCTCTCCTCGGCGGAGAGGTAGGCTGCCAGCAATTGCTGATCTGCCTCGTTGTAGACTCGGTTTCTAAACATCGAGAACGCGGTCGCATCGCTGTCAGTAGGCGAGTATCGCATGACCTCCGGCACGTGGTCCGGGACGCCAAACGAATCGGTACAAGTCGTACGAAGCTCGATCTCGCTTACCGTCAGATCCGGGCAATGGCGAAGAATTGCTCCTGTCCAGAGCTGGTCATAAACGGTCCGGGAGTACTGCGCGATCGGACCTGTAACGACGATCCCGGTGTCGGTATCGTCTTTCCCTCTGTGTGAACGGTGTCGTTTCGAAAGTGGCTTGTATTCATGGTTAAAGCCTGAAGCCACCACAGTCTTGCCATCGAGCACCAGAGTTTTGACGTGGCTATGCGGCCAACGGCCTGCAAAGTTGCCGACCTCGACCTTCCATCCGATCTCAGGGTCAACCATCTTCTCCAGGCCGGCCTCCTTGAGGTCTTTGATCACGTACCAAAGCCCCGCGTCCATCTCCAGCTGTTCGAAACTGGGAGAGGGCGAGTTGCCCAGCATGATCCTTACCAGCACGCCCGCGGGTAGTCTTCTGGATTGGCTTTGACTTTGTCATAGAGCGCTACGACACCTCTTGCAAGCACGGCTCCGGGGCTGTCCTGGTTGGCCGCCTGACCGGCGGTGCAGCTCTGCTGGGATTAGTAGTCGGTGAAATCAACGCCCTCCCGCGCAATGCGGTCGATATTCGGCGTCTCGTACCCCATCGCGCCACGGTTGTTGTGGCTGATGTTGTACCAGCCGATGTCGTCGCCCCATAGGATCAAGATATTCGGTTTTTGCTCGGCCACTTTTGCTGCCTCCTTCTTAAAACGAACTGGGGGCCTCCACTACTGCACCGACATCAGCTGGCGAAGGGCCGCCTCGTCATCCTTGATCAGGTCACCAGACAGATCGACCGTTACCTGCTTGAGTTCGCCGGTGAAGGCGAATGGCGCGCGGTACTCGTGCGATACCGCCTCGCCAAAGTCATACCCAGCACTTAAGCCCTCGATTCCAAACAGTGTCAGCACGGTGGTGGGGAAATCGGCGTTTCCGACCAGCTCGCCATCAAAATAAAGCTGGGCTCGACCTCCTGCGCCGCGCCCTTTTTGAGGCTCCGGCGGGGAGGTCGGCTCGAATTCGTAGCGCAGGCTGACTGGGCCGTCCGGCACATCTTCGGAAGAAGTGACGTGGTACTCCTCCAGCCCCATATAGTTGTGGATGTAGTGGAGCTTTTTATTTTTCACATAGAGTACATATCCGCCCGCGACTCCTCCCTGCGCGATCAGCACACCTTCCGCTCCTCCCTCAGGGATTTCGACATCGGCCGTGATGCTGTGCGGCCTGTTAAAAACTGCCGGCGCATTGCCGATGGGAACGACCGAGAGATTTGGGTAAAACACATACTGGCTACGATCTGCGGTTATATGCGGCCGTTCCTGTGTAAGTCGCTGCATAAGGCTTCCGTCCAATGGCAGAACCTTGTACTTGCCGGCCTCTGTATACCAGCGGGCCACCATCTCGCGCAGCCTTTCGGGATTCTTATCCGCAAGATCATGTGTTTCGGCAGGATCCTCCGCGACGTGATAGAGCTCCCAGTCAACGCTATCTAGCTCATCCAGTATTTCGGCCGTGATCTCATCCCCAAAAGAGCGCCCTTTCTCAGCGCCTTCCGCATAACTTGGGCCCGGCCAGCCGCAAACTGCCCGCCAGCCATCGTGATCTATGGCGCGAGTGCCGAACATCTCGAAGTATTGGGTGTGGTGCTTTGTGGGTGCTGATGGATCGTCGAACGTGTGTGTGAAGCTCACGCCTTCGATGGGAGACTGTGAAACGCCACGCACGCTCTTGAGTGGCTCAAGGCCGAGCGCCTCCAAGACGGTGGGCACCATATCGATGGCATGCGCATACTGAGGCCGGTTCTCTCCTTTGGCTTTGATGCCAGCCGGCCAGGAGATGATCAGGTTGTCGGTGCAGCCGCCTCGGTAAACCTCTTTCTTCCAGCGGCGGAAGGGCGTGTTTCCCGCCCAGGACCAGCCCCAGGGATAGTGGTTGTAGGAGGCCGGGCCCCCTAGATCGTCGATCTTCGGAAGGATATCCTCCATTGTCTCCCTATAGTTGTTGAAGCTGCTCATTTCGTTGAAGGCCCCATTGACGCCGCCTTCAGAGCTGGCTCCGTTATCGGGAATGAGCATGATCAGCGTATTGTCCAGCTCCCCAACTTCTTCAATGGCCTGCAGCACTCTCCCAATCTGCTCGTCCATGTGTTCCAGGAAGCCTGCGTAGACCTCCATAAAACGCGCATACAAGCGTTTCTGATCGTCCGAAAGGCTGTCCCACTCGGGAACGTCGGGATCCCTTGCGGACAATTCAGCGTCTTCGGGAAAGATGCCGAGCTCCTTTTGACGCTTGAAAACGACCTCCCGGTATTCGTCCCAGCCCATGTCGAACCTACCCTCATATTTCTTGATCCACTCCTTGGACACCTGGTGTGGAGCATGTGCGCATCCCGGAGCGTAGTAGAGGAAGAACGGTTTGTCTGGCGCGTTGACATGTGCGTCTAGCATGAACTGAACGGCGTGGTCCGCCAGATCCTCATCCAGGTGGTACCCCTCCTCAGGCATCTTGGGCTGCGGAACGGAGTGGTTGTCGTAGGTCAGGTCTGGGAACCACTGGTTGGTTTCTCCACCTAGAAAGCCATAGAAACGTTCAAAGCCGCGGCCCAGCGGCCAGCGATGGAACGGTCCGGCGGGAGTGCTCTCTTCGGCTGGCGAAAGATGCCACTTGCCCACGCAAAACGTGTTATATCCGGCCTCGAGCAGCGTCTCCGAAAGCATGCCGTTTTCGAACGGCATCCGACCGTCATATCCGGGATAACCCGTGGCCATCTCCATGATGGCAGCCACGCCGTTGGAGTGGTGGTTGCGGCCGGTCAGCATACAGGCGCGGGAGGGTGAGCATAGCGCCGTGGTGTGCATGTTGGTGTAACGCAACCCGTTTTCGGCCAAACGGTCGATATTGGGCGTGTTGACCAGGCCGCCGAAGGCCGACATCTGGCCGTAGCCGACATCGTCTAACACGAAGAAGATCACATTGGGTGATCCTTCTTTCGCGCGCAACGGTTGGGGCCAGGCTTGCGAAGATTCGGCAACCGTGCGGCCGATCACGCCCGGGAAGGTGGTACCAGGTTCATATTCAACGATTGGCATTGCAGTTCTCCTTTGCTACTTTCAGCTGCACATACTCGATCTCGTCGCGGTCGGCGGCCAGTGTTAAATTTCTCATTTCCTACTGCCGCGCTAGCAGGCGCTTGAAGTCGGCTTCGTCGTCTCTAATCACGTCTCCGCTGACGTCGACGGTCACGCTGAAGATCGTGCCGGTGAATTCGAACGGCGTATCGTAGAAGGGCCCCACGGGCGCGCCGGGATCGGCTCCAACCGCCCATCCGCCGGTGAGACCCATACTCATGGGAGTCGTTACCGAGTAATCCTCCTGCCCGACCAACTCGCCGTCGATGTACAGTTGTGCGCGGCCGGCGGCGCCCTTGCCATTGGCCATGTCCGGCTCCCCGGTCACCTCGAACTCGAAGCGCAGCGCGTGACGTCCGTCCGGGACCGGGTCTTTTGACTCGACCTTCAGGTACTCTCTAGCGACATAGTTATGGAGGTGGTGCAGCTTCCCATCCTTTACGTAGAAAGAGAAACCGCCGTCCGTCCCGCCAAAGGAGAGCAACGCGCCCTCCGCGCCACCGTCCGGTATTTCAACTTCGGCGGTGATGGTGTGAGTGCGGTTCAGGATCTGAGGTCCGGCGTTTGGCGGCACGGCCTGGGTACCGCGATAAAAGGTATAGGAGGTGCGGTCGAGCGTGAGCTGCGGGCGCTCCTCCGCGAAGCGCTGCACCCCACGCCCGTCCACCGGCATCACGTTGTATTTGCCAGCTTCCACATACCACATGCCGATCATCTCGATCAGCTTGTCGCGGTGCTCATCGGCAAGGTTGTGGTTCTCCGCCCAGTCTTCCTCCACGTGATACAGCTCCCAGGCGGTCGCATCCAACTCGGTGAGCTTTTCGGCCGGGATCGGCGTTCCGAAGGGCATGCCGGCCTCCGTGAAGGAGGGACCGGGCCAGGGGCAGACCGCCCGCCAGCCGTCGTGGTAGATCGAACGGTGTCCCATCATCTCGAAGTACTGGGTGTGCCGATGGCTGGGCGCCTCTGCATCGCCGAAGGTGTGAGCAAAAGAAACGCCCTCGATCGGTGATTGGGTGACTCCCTTGATGCTTGTCAGGGGCTCGATCCCCAGCGCTTCCAGCACGGTCGGCACCATATCGATGGCGTGGGCGTACTGGGTGCGCACCTCGCCTTTGGCTTTGACGCCCGCGGGCCAGTGCACGATGAAGGGATCGCTGATCCCGCCGCGGTAAGTCTCTCGCTTCCAACGACGGAAGGGCGTATTGCCGGCCCAGGTCCAGCCCCAGGCATAGTGATTGAAGGTGGTTGGCCCGCCGAGCTCGTCGATTAGCTTCAGGTTTTCTTCGATCGATTCGGGGACATTGTTGAAAAAGAGATTCTCATTGACCGACCCGGTCGGGCCGCCCTCCGACGAGGCGCCATTATCCGAAATCACCATGATGAGCGTGTTGTCGAATTGATCGATGGATCTGAGATGGTCGAGTAAGCGACCGATGTGGTGGTCGGTGTGGGTTAAGAACCCGGCGTAAACCTCCATCATGCGCGCGTAGAGTCGCCTCTCATCCTCCGTGCAATCGTTCCAAGGCTTAACGTCCGGATCGTGGCGCGAAAGCTCGGCCTCCTCAGGGATAACCCCCAGCTCCTTTTGCCTGGCAAACGTCTGGTCTCGATAGGCTTCCCAGCCGTCATCAAACTTTCCTTTGTACTTGTCGGACCATTCCTTGCGGACATGGTGCGGGGCGTGCATGGCGCCGGTGGCGAAATACATGAAGAACGGCTTGTTAGGCGCCACCTGTTTGGAATCCGCGATGAACGAGATCGCTTTGTCGACCAGATCCTCGGTGACGTGATAACCCTCTTCCGGAGTACGCGGCGGCTCGACCTGGTGGTTGTCGTAAACCAGCTCCGGATAGTACTGATGCGTCTCGCCTCCCAGGAAGCCGTAGTAGCGCTCGAAGCCGCGGCCTGTTGGCCAGCGATCGTACGGGCCGGCGGCCGAAATCTGGTCGGCCGGCGTCAGGTGCCATTTGCCCAGGGCGTAGGTGTTGTAACCATACTCATGCAACATCTCCGATAGAAAGCCGTTCTCGAATGGGATGTAGCCGTTTGCGCCTGGGTAGCCGGTAGAGGCCTCGGTAATGGAGGCCAAGCCATTCGAGTGATGATTGCGGCCGGTCAGTATGCACGAGCGGGTGGGAGAACACAGCGCGGTGGTGTGCATGTTTCCGTACAGCAGACCGCCTGCAGCAAGGGAGTCCAGATTAGGGGTATCGATTGGGCTGCCGTAGCAGCCGAATTGGCCGAACCCTGTGTCATCCAGCACGATGAACAGGACGTTCGGCGCGCCTTCTTTGGAGCGGAGCGGCTTCGGCCAGGCCGGCTCGGAACGGTCGAACGTTCGACCGATCACGCCGGTGAAAGCGGTTCCGGGGTCATACTCTTTTAGTGGCATTGCAACTCTCCTTGGACCGCAAGATGGGTCCAGCATTCGATGAGTCGGGCCGAACTAAGTTTGGGCTCCGACGGTGCCATAAGGCGGGTCATTCAGAGCTCTCCTGACCCGCCCTGATGATGTAGCAGTTTCAGAAATTCTGGCCTATGCCGGTGGGGCTGTGGCTTCTTCTCTCTCTGCCGGCGGCCCGCTTTCTTGTTCCTCTTCCTCTTGGAGCTAATCTGGGATATCGGCCGCGAGCGCCTCGGTCACGACGTACGCCTGCATCTCTTCTAGCTCTTGACGGACCTGCTCAATCCACTTGCGCTTGACGACGGCGATGATGGCCGAGGAGCCGGGCGTCAGGCCCTTGCCGATGGTTTTCAAGCGCCCGTCATCGAACCCCGCGTCGGTGAATTTGGCGGCCAACACGCCTGCCAGCGTGAGGGAACCGGCGATCAAGCCGATGGCGGCGCCAGTCGCTGCGCCCATCGCGGCGCCCTTGCGGCCGATGGCGG
>SMUY01083381.1_pt1 | contig 21293 bp, 28 predicted proteins | sample 2456441 | NCBI WGS metagenome assembly SMUY01 (sample SAMN11095931, study PRJNA526329) | marine sediment metagenome | biome: Marine sediment; feature: Surficial sediment; material: Deep marine sediment; isolation source: Hadal surficial sediment | place: Pacific Ocean | collected 2014-11 | depth...
GATTTTTCAAGCTTTGATGGGGTAGTTACAGATTCTGTTTTTTGTAGATTAGTTACAAAGTTTTCAGCTTTCTTTTTGATGTCTTGTGGTTTTTCTTTCCATGATTGTGAAAGCTGTCTTAGTAGACTTGCAAAACCTGGTCTTCCATATGAATCCAATATAGGAAAGTATGTTCCAACATAGAATGGCTTTTGATCAGGTGTAAGAAAAACGCTTAATGGCCAACCACCTTGACCAGTTACCATCTGACAAACTTTTTGATAAATGTCATCAATGTCTGGTCTTTCCTCTCGGTCTACTTTGATATTAATAAAATTCTCATTCATAATATTTGCAATGTCCTCATTTTCAAAAGATTCATGTGCCATTACATGACACCAGTGACAGGAACTATATCCTATACTCAAGAATATGGGTTTATTTTCTTCTTTTGCCTTTTTTAGAGCAGTTTCATTCCATGTATGCCAATGAACTGGATTTTTTGCATGTTGTAGTAAATATGGGCTAGTCTCACGAATAAGGCTATTTTCAGACATAATAATAATAATAAAAGTGAATATCTATTTGTATTTACTTCCTAAACATCTCAAAAAATTAGAACAAATTTGATTTTTTGTAAAAATTTGAAATTACAAAAAAATGTCTGTTGTAAAAAACAAACATTAAGAGAAATGCCATAACAGGTATGATATTGTGAGGTAATGAGATGCCACTAAACATATTGATCGCAGAAGATGAGGAAGATATTGCAGAGCAATACAAAATGGGATTTGAAGATAGAGGTCATAAAGTAAAGATTACCTATAACGGCATTGAATGTATCAATGAATATCGAAGAGCCCGTCAAACGTTAGATGACGAGGATCCAATAATTTATGATGCAGTAATAATTGATCACAACATGCCGTTAAAGAATGGTGCCATTCTAGCTGAAGAAATTAGAGAGATTAATCCAGAACAGACTATAGTTTTTGCAACTGCATATGGCAATCAACTAATCACAGGTCTAGATAGTTTTGAAGACGTAGATATTGTGGCCAAACCTTTGTTAATAAGTAATCTCATTAAGCTTGTAGAAGAAAGATTTTATGACAAAGTTTTAGTCTAAAATTAGATTCCTTCTCTGCCTTCTTCAGTTTCATAAATAGATACATTAATTCTAGCTAGCAATTTCATTTTTGATTTGTGAGCCTTTTTGCTATGACTGTAATCCTTTTTTTCTACTAATATTTGAAGGCGTTTTAGCTGATTAATTGTTAATTCCTTTAACCCCTTTTTTGAAACAATGTCAAGTAATTTGACTCTCTCTAAATCATCAGGGGTAAAGTTTTTAGCCATTATTTCATAATGGTTTAATTTCACTATAATCGTTATTCTTGATTAATCAAGGAATGTAAAAATACGGATTTAGAATTGAGGTTGATATGGCAAAAAAAATGAAGGCGATGGTTTTATCAGAATTGGCTCCAATTGAGACTAAGCCATTAAAGCTTACACAAATTGATAGACATGAAATTCAAAGACCAAATGAAATTTTGATTAAAATTGAAGCATGTGGAGTATGCCATTCTCAATTACACGCAATTGAAGGAGATTGGAAAGAATTAGGGATCCCGCCTAGACTTCCTACTGTACCAGGACATGAAGTAGTTGGAAAAATAATTGAAATTGGCAAAAATGTTACTAAATTCAAAGTTGGGGACAGGGCGGGAATAACACCATTGCTTGAATCATGTATGAAATGTCAATACTGTAAGGAAGGAAAAGAATACCTGTGTGAATCAATGGAGGTTTTAGGCGAGTCTCTTAAAGGTGGATATGCAGAATACATTACAGTTACAGAAGATTTTGCTACAAAAATTCCAGATACAATGAAACCAGAATATGCAGCACCTCTATTTTGTGCAGGAATAACTGCATACAAAGCAGTAAAGTCAAGTGAGCCATCAAAGAATAAAAAAATTGGAATATTTGGAATAGGAGGAGTGGGACACTTGGCAGTTCAATTTGCAAAATTAGAAGGAGCAGATGTTATTGCTATTTCAAGAAATGCTAAACATTTGAAAGTTGCAAAAAAATTAGGTGCATCAATTACAATTACTTTTAATCAAGATCAGGAAGTTGTCTTAAAAGAATTAAAAGAAAAAATTGGTTTGCTGGATGCAGCAATAGTTTTTGCTCCAGCAGATATTGTAACAAATACTGCAATTAAGGCAATAAAGAAAGGAGGACTAGTTGTAATTGCAACAATTGGAGAGATTTCAAATTTTGTTGCATTTGAAGAAAAAACAATTCGTGGAACTTTGATCGGATCCAGAAATGATATGAAAGAGGTAATAAAAATTGCAGATGAAAAAAATCTAAAAGTTGTTTCAGAAGTTTATCCACTTGAACAAGCCAACGAAGTTCTAGCGAAACTTAAAACTTCAGAAATAGAGGCAAGAGCAGTTTTAGTTCCTTAGATTAAGAAAAAACTTACTCAGGCGGATTATCGATTAGAAAGTCTTTTTGCTTTAATAAATTTCCAAATCCTTTTTGTCATTTCACTTGGGGTGATTTCATCTTTACCAAAAACTTGTTCGACAGTTTCTGTTCTGCCAGAAAAGCTTATCGCGTACCCACCAAAAGGCTTATTCTTTCCTTTAGATTTAGACTTTGATTTTTTCTTAGACCCTGATTTGGATTTTGTAGATCTTCTTTTCGTAGTTCTCTTTTTTGGTTTTCTTTTTGCAGCCAAATTCTTCTATGGTCAGATGCAATTGGTTGATTATAATATTTGCGAAGCAAGATAGTCATAAATCGCAAATTTGGGCATGAGGTTTAGAATGGGTATGTTCTTAATGCGATGGGAGGGGGTGATGATGTAATAGAACATAATGTTTTAGCATTAGAAATTGAACCTGATAATATGATTTACTAAAAAGTAGGCTTTCACTCTTGCCCAGATTGGATTATTAGATGAAGTAGGAGTACTTTGAACTTGCCAAACAAATGAAATCAGAATAAATTTTTAGTCTTAAATAAAAGACAGTTGTTCTTTGAATCGTGAATTGTAGAAGGTGTCATCATACTGATCAAGCCCATACCGATTCTAATGAAAGTACCTCTATACTAAAGCTAGGCAGATGTCAAATTCCTCATTGTACTTGTGTACAGTATCTTGACGCCATGAAAAAAATTGATGAGGATTTATTGTAAGTAAATAGTTCATATAGTAAACAAAATGAATTAATTTTAATATGAAAAAACATTCTCCTTCTGATAAAATGAGAGAAGATTTGGATAATCTATTAGCTAAAATTAACGCATTAGAGGTTTCAGCTCCTGATGAGTATCAAAAAGGAATTGTAAAGGTTTTACGAGTTTTAGTAGAAGGTCAGAAGCATTCAATATCTGAATTTGAACATCTAAAAAAAGCAATTGATCTAGTTACTCTACAGCTTTTTGATGTTCAAAATAAAATTAATTCATGATTTTAGCCTAGTGTCACTTATACCACATCCAACACATTTCATTAAAATAGAATTTTCTAGTTCTTTTTCCTTTTTCATCTCAGAACCACAGCAAGGACATTTCATAGGGTATTGTAAATTAAATCATAAAACATTATTTAATCTTCCATATTACAAATTGGTTTGTAATGTGAAATAGTTTTAGTTACAATTCTTTGTCTGTCTTTTTTATCTGAATTTGGCATTAGGTATATTGAAAGATACAGATTTTCTTTAGAGCCAGCACGAGTCAGCCAACATTTGAATTTGTCATTTTTTGTGAAAAAATCATTTTTATTAGTTTTTTCTGTTTGCTGTACGTAAATGACATTAAAGGTATCTTTTTCACGAGCAAGTATTACGAAGATTACTTCATCCATTGGAGGCCCCCACTCTGCTAGTTTTATTGGTCCTAAAAACTCGTAATGAAGAATTTGTATCGTCATACAAATACTAAAAGTACCAGTCTTTTCTTTTTTTTGCTAGATCTGGCCAGTTTGAAGCATTAGGTAGACCTTGTTGCTGTGCATAATGCACACAAAACCGGTTAACAACAGACCTGAGAGAGCAATATCAACAAATGAAAACAACTACCCTAAAACCAAAAGAACTGAAAACCAGTCACAAAGCAGTTGCTCCAGTTATTGCAACTCTTTTGATGGTAGCAATCGCAGTTGTGGGAGGTACAATCATCTTTGTGTTTGCACAAGGATTCTTTAGTTCCTCACAAATCAGCGGTACGCCACAAATAGAAGCAGTCAGGATTGAAGGTTACGATGCAAGAGCAGTACCAAATCTGCAAATGCATGATGGTAATCCCATGGTAGCAACGTCGGGAAATACTCCTGATTCAAAACTTGAAGCTGATGAGAGAGTTGCCGTTTACGTAACTAACAACAGTGTACAAAAAATAGTACTTGGTGAAATTTGGCTAGGAGGCTTCCAATACACATACAAAAATGTGTTTGTAGCAGGATTAGGTAATTATGATACCGTCCTTGCTGGAGAACTTCTTTCAACCGAATATACAGTACTAACTGGTACAAATGGTGGAGATCAGCTATTAGATCAATCTGCTGGAGAAATTGAAGCAGGACAAACTGCAACCATCATACTGGATCTTGAAAGCGACTTAAGAATAGGACGCTCTTCACAGTTCAAACTAAAAACCTCTGGCGGTAATGTGTTTGTAGGAACACTTTCTGTTGGACAACAAAGTGGTTAATTCCACTCCCTTTTTTTCCTTTTATGGAGGCAAACAAAAAAATGAAAACTAAATACCTTCCAATTGTTTTGTTTGTTGCAGCAATCTTATTGCCAGCTAATATAGTACCAGCCTTTTCACAAACTATTCTTGATAATTATCTTGTGGAGATATCACTTTCACCTTCACATGTTGATGAACTTAATTCTTCACATTTAGTAGGATATGTGAATTTAGTAAACAAAAATGGATTAGCGCTAAAGGCACCGCAAGATATTGCAATAGGATTAGAATCCGATGATCCATCAATTGCATCAGTACCATCTGCAGTTACGATAAAAAAAGGCCATAACTTTGGAATTTTTGAAATTCAAACTGGCGATAAAAATGGTGAAACCATAATTTCTACAATGTTTAATGATAAAATTGATTTTGAAAAATTCAAAGTAGGTAGTTTAGATAATTCGATGCCCGATGACATTCGTTTGAAATTGAGCCTCCCAACAAATAACATGCATGTAAACTCTGAAATGCCTTTTTCAGTATATTTGCAAGCAGGAGATGGTAATATTATTCGAGCCCCATATGATATCAATGTTGATTTAGAATATGAGAGTTCGTTGCTTTTTACAAATGTAGATAATTTGAAAATTGAGGCGGGAAAATATTATACATGGGGAGTCATCAACACAAATGATGAAGTTGGAAACGGTTTTCTTCGTGCATCATTTGAACGATTTGGAATAGATGTTGCAGAAAATATCGAAATTACATCTTCCTTACCTGTTGCACTTAGCATAGAGGTGTTTCCAAAACAAATATCATCTGATGCTGAAAGAACAATTGATGTTTTTGTGAGTTTAGTAGACTCTGATGGACTACCTGCTGTAACGCCAGAAGATATTCCAATAGAACTTTTCTCAGATGATAACAATGTTGGAAGTAAGTTAGATGATAGAATGAAAGCCGGAAATGTTGTAATAAAAAAAGGTGAATTTGGGTATCATTTTAGAGAAAAAATGAATCTTGCAGGGTTTGAAAATAATGAAATACTTCTAGGAGCTAGTGCTGAAGATTTAGGAATTGCATTAGCTTATTTTGAAACTGTAGAATCATTAAACATAGATAATCCAATAATAGGAGATCGTGCCCTTAATCTTTTTGTTTTACCACAAATGCCAAGTAACACAACAGCACTAATGGTTTACCAGCTTACCGCGGTAGGAGCTGGGGAATGTATAGTCCTAGAAGTAAATGAGGAAGGTGAGATAGAAGAATTAGAAGAAGGTGAAATAGAATGTCTACCAGGACAAGATACAGAAGACAAACATACTATTGAAAAAATTGATAAAGATGAACTATATCCAATTCAAACAAATGAAAATTTCAAAGCGGAGGGCTTGATTGATAAAATAAATATTATTTCTAGTGATGATTCATTAATCAAAGTGATAGAATTTGGAAATATTCAAAGTTCACATTCTTATGGTACTGCAATTATTTCAAGTGGAGAAAGAATTGGTGTTGTTACCCTAGCAGTTACATTGAAGGGATTTGGTGCAGGAACAACTACAACAGAAGTTGTTGATGTATTCAAACATGTTAATACAAAGATTTTTTCTCCAACTGGAGAAGATAACATTGTAGTGGACAAAAATGGTTATTTTGATTTATTTATAATTGCACTTGATGGAAAACAACGACCAAAAATTTTAGATGAAGATGCAAAGTATATCTTAAGTCCAGTAAATGAGATTATTAAAATTCAAAAGAATCATGCTTTTGCTAGTGCTAATTTTCATAGTGACTCTTTTAATATTAGAGATGATGATAAAATAGTAGTTAATGCTGTTCCTATAGGTATTGAGGCTGATTTGAAGTTAGAGTCATCTACCATTTTTGATAGTCAGATTTCATCAAGTATAGAAGTAATACTACCTTTTGAAAACTTGGATGCACAAAGTGAAGTTCCGTATAATGGAGTAGTTCAGCTAAAGGACCTACTTGGGAATCCAAGTACTGCTACAAAGGATCTTAGGGTACAACTAGGTTTGGAAGGTGCAAATATTGTAAATATTCCTGAGATTATAACTATTTCTCAAGGCAGCTCATATGCAACGTTTCCAATTTCAGCAAATGGTCAAAAAGGAGATACAATCCTTGCTGCTAGCATACAAGGTGTTATTGGTACTCATACAAAAATCAGCACTACATCAAATGATCCAAAATTAAAGATCTTTGCAGAGGGAATAGAGACATCATTGAATATAGGTGAACCTGCAAAATTGACTGTTTTTATTGATGATGATGCTGCAAACTCTGTGCCAGGAGCCTCTGTCAAATTTGTAACAGATGCAGGAGTAGTAATCTCTCCAGCAAATACTAGAACGGATGAAACAGGTAGTGTTACAGTCGATGTGACGGTAAATGAAGGAGAGTTAGTATCAATCGAAATCCTTGCAAGTGCATATGGATATTCAGATTCTAAGCAAACCTTTGACTATACGGTAGAGGGTTCTCCAATAGGTTCGTTTGAACTTGGTCTTCCAGATTGGGTACTTTATGTTGGAGTTGCGGCAATGGTAGGAATTGGTGCAGTCTTGATAGTATTTCTTAAAAAACCCAAACAAAGCAACGAAGATAAAGAAGACGAATATGAATACGAAGAAGATATTTAGCTTAAGTCCTCATAGCCCGTGTTATTAAAAAGATTACTGAACAGACTAGATTTAATCGATGTATTTACCTTCAGCATCGGTTTTTAGTTCCATTGTCATTACAGGTGATTAAAGATATTAGTTTTCAGAATCTAGATAAAAAATGAAAAAATAAAATTCTCTTGAGACTAATCCTTCATACTATGGATGATAAAAGATGTGTTTTGATTATAGTTTTTGTTAATCAGATCCATTATTGATTGTTGAATTCTTTATCTGTGAATGCAAAGTAGAATTTTTTAAGATAACTTTGTTTTTTAATTCCTCAATGGTGTTTCCTACAAACTTTCTAAATTCCTGTGTAGTAGGATTATTTTTTAATGTTTCACGTGCGGTTTGAGGTAATTCTAAAAGTTGTTCAAAACTTATTGTCTGATTTTCTTCAGCAGCTTTATTTTCAACTCCAGTAGCTACAAAAAAGGAGACTATAATTCCAAAAGAAATTAGGATTAGTACAGCACCAAAAGCTGAAAGATATTTTTCATTCATTTAATACCTCTTTTCTAAGAAATTTATGGACATCCTGCAACATCAACTTGAAGAACAGTTTCTGCAATTGGGCCAATAGGGTTATCAAGACCTGTCATGCCATTTGCTAGTATATGCATAACATACATTTTATCACAAGAGGGGGATGGTGCAACTAAATCAAAGGTGATTGTTTTTCCTCCAGTAGCTAGATCAGCTGAAAGCGTTGCAACAATTTGAGTTGAATCATCAGGGAAATGGTTAATTTGTACAGGAGCGTCAAAGCCAGTATTTCCAATGAGAGGCTCTATCAAAGTCCACTCCTTTGGAATATTAATAATTAATTTTGCACCTTGTCTAATAAATTTAGCAGGTGCATCTGTATCCAAATTACCTAAAACTACACGAAATCTTTCTGTATCTCCGGAGTTAATTCCTACTCTACTTCCTTCCACATTATTAGGATCTATAGAATCTACTACATCAGAGGAATACACATTAACAATTGCCTCGTCATCGTCTATCATTGAAGTAGCCCAGCTAGTTTGTCCAAATGAGCCTAATGATGTAAAAACTGCTGTGTGCAACACTACAGAGTCTAATCCTCCCCCTGGTCCTTGAATTGAACCTGGCTTAACTGTTACAAGAAAGGTAAAAGCAGATCGTGGATTAATGGTTTGAAGATCAAATGGAGGTCCAACGCCATCAAACCATACCAATTGATTTTCGTTTGGGCAATCCCAATGGTTTAAAGTTGGAGCAATGTTTGTGCGTGGACATCCGTCAATGAAAATCCATTGATTGTCATTTGCTCCAGCAAAAAGTACAGACATGGTGATTTTATTTACATCCATAGGGGCATCAGTTGGATTTGCAACAGTTATTGCCCATATTCCCTGCAGGTCATTATCTCCAAATGTATTGGGGACAATCATGAATATTCCAGGTTGTGCAAATAGATGGTCTTTGAGTACCACTTCTTCTCCGCTAGCCCCGCCTAAATCATCTTGAACTGCCATCTTGTCTGATGCAGAATTACTAGAAACGCCAAAACCAGTTGCTGATTCTATTCCTGAAGCAGAGTTTGTAAATTTCACCTTTTCACCCACTGTTCCCGAATTTGTTAGCGTGGAATGCCAGTAAAAGATAACAGATTCTGAAGGTTTTAGATCAACGGGGCTTTGAGGAATACCACCAGACTTGAGTATAAATTCTGGAACACTTAACCAAGTTTCTTTTCCTACTTCAATTCCGTTGGGATTAAAGTCTAGATCAGGGGCAATACCGGTAACATCAGTAGAGCCAACATTTGTTACTCTCAATGCAAGTGTTACATTTTCATTAAGACGTACATCGGGAGGTATGGTAAACAGTTCTGCTTGAAGGTAGTTGTTGCCACCTACGTTTAACTCAGTTTGTTTTATGGTGCCTATTGTTGAAACTACTTTGATGTCATAAAGATCTGAATCACCTGGAATAAGTGCGGGATCTATTGTCAAACGTTGAGTTTCAAGTATTGATAAACTATATCCAGCTGGAATATAGGCATCACTAGAGCTTATTGGAATGCTTTTTGCTGGCTGACCTATTTGGGTTTTGTTAATTATCCAAATATTTGAGATCTGAATTGGGTTTGTTCCCTCGTTTTTAACTTGGATTCCTAGTGTATGCCAAGGAGTACTATCATCTGTAGCAACGCCTATGGAAAATTTTTCCTGAGTTTTTTCAATAATGGAATCTGAGACTGCACGTTGTGCATTAACAGTATCTGATTGTACATCCATAGCCACAAAAAATGTAGAAAAACCTGCAGTTAGCAACACCAAAAATATGATTCCTCCAACTATGGTGGATATTCCTCGCTTTCTGTTTAGATAAATTTTGTATGAAGAATTTACCATTTAGCATCACCACTTGAGACAATAAATTCGGCAGGTTGAGAACCACCAAAATTAATTACAATTAACATTGAATTCCACATTTTGATGTCTGACAAATTCTCACTTAGTTTGATAATTACTCGAACTTCTTCGTTGCCTTGTACCTCTTGAGATGCAAATTGTATTTCAGAGTTTGGTCTAACAGGAGATGGAATTATGCTAAAAAATCCTGCTCTTGGATACTTATCTCCTGCAAATCCACTAGATGTTGCATCAAATAGAGTACTGGCAGTACCACCATCCCATTCATGTAATTCATTGTTAATTTGGATATTTCTCAAAAATACAGAACCAGTATTCATGTTTCTTAGTTGTAAAGCTATGAACTCAGTACCGTCATCGCTAGGAATTGCATCAGCAACGATAATAGTGCAATCTGGATCATTGCCATTAGCACATAGCATCCCGCCACTCACTTCATTATAATAATTATCTAAAGAAAATACGTTAATCAATGTATCAGAATCACGAGTATCAAAACCTGTTAATTGTATTGAATCAGAACGAGGGTCTGCACCAGATCCGTTTTGATTCACTCCTTGAAAAAAACCATCCTGAAGAAAATTAGAAAGCATAACTGCTCCTACAACTGTAATGACTAGTAGCAACATAGTTCCTATTGTTTCAGAAACTGCCCTTCTTCTTCCAAAAATTATTTTATTCAAGTGTTGTAGGGCCTCGCTACTGTATCAAAGAAGTTTCCACGTGCAGTTATGATTGAAATTCGATATTCCCAATCAGTTGGATTCTCACCATCATCCCAAGAGAAAAAATCTGGTGGTTGAGCGTATCTATCAAGATCAGCATCAATGTCAATATCCATACTGCTTTGAATAGGCAAAACACTTGGAACAAAAGTACCTATAGAGTGTATCTCGAAAAGAATGTCCTGGCTTGTCATATTGACCAAAGTAATTCTATCTACGATAATCTCAACTGAACCTGTGTTAAGAACACTAATTGTTACGGTTTGTGTTGATGGTTCAAATCTAATATGTTCAAAGACTAGATCTTCTTGTATGCTATTGTTTCTATATTCAATTGTGTTTGACATACTAATGTTAAAAGCAGTAATTTCTGTAATGCCACTAAAAAGTACAACGGAGCCTAATGGAACTACTATGGCCAACATTAGTAAACCCCCCATAATTTGAGAAATGCCTCTTCTTTTTTTGAGAGGGATAGCGCTATCATTTACAAATTTTTCAAAATACATTTTCATCAACTCTGCAAAGGTGGTACTTTATTTGCAAGTACATCTTTGATTGAGGCTAGAACATTTTCAGGATCATTTTCATTTAATATTGATATATTATAATTTGAGGTAATTGTTTTTGCTTTTTCAGAAATAGAAGGGAATCCTATAAGAATAGTTACAGTCGGAGATGTATCTAATACCTCAATAATTTTAGAATTTAATTCTGAATTATCGTTATCAGCATTTGGATTTCTAATATAAATAAATATTGTTCTTTTATGTTGGTCTTCACCATATATGTTAATTCTATAATGGTTACCACTTTTTCCAATAACTGTATGATTTTCTTTTGCAGTAAATCCAAATGAAACTAAAAGACTTTTTAGTTGTTTTAAGATTGGTGAAATACTAGTGTTTGATGTATCGCCTAAGTTTTTGATTTTAAATCCTGGTATAAGATTGGATCTTGCAGATGTAATTTCAAAATCATGATTAAATGTTCTGCAATGTAATTTCACTTTTACATCATCAAACTTTTCGTTACAGTCATTACAAGTATACCACATTGCTGGAATTGAGATTTCTTTATTTGCATCACGAATTGGTTTTTTACATGATGGACATTCTGTAATTGTTCCATCTTTAGAAATTTTAAATTTTGTATTCTCTGAAATGTAACCACATTTTTTATGTTCTATCAAGTGCAATTTAGTTATGTCAAGTGAATTACAATGTGCACAAGTTAATTTTATAGTTGTAGAAAATGATTCAGGATGATCAGGGCAAACAGTTAATCTTTCATAAATAACTCTTTCAAGAATATCAAAATTGGGTGAAGTTAATTTTTCGAGAAAATCTAAGTTATCTTCAGACTCACCTATTTCATTTAAAATTGGATATAATATTTTTCCTTGGTCGATACTAATAGAAGGAATCACCATTTTTTCTTTGGTGCCTTCAATAGCAGTGATTAATTTGGAAATTTTTTCGCTTTCAGGACTAATTGTTTTTGGAGATTGTTCTGCTGCGGGACCTTTTACAAATTCAACCTTCTTTTGAATAGATTCTACTTTAGTTTCTACTTCTGGTTTAACTTGAGGTTTTATCGCTTGTTCAGTTGCATTCATATCAGCAAATGTTACAGTTTTGTCTTCATGACCAGACACTTTACCTTTGAGGATCGAGGCGATCATCTCATTTTTTAAGAGTTCTTCTCTGTCTTTTTCAGAATTTGTGCCCGATTCGAGGTTATCCTCATTTTCTTTAGAACCATTACTCTTATTTGCGGATTTGAATTTGTTTTTTAAATCAAATTTCAACAAGTTGTCTTCTCCTCAAATCATTACTTGTATGCATACTACGCACCATACTAACAAAAAATAGGCATAATTCAAACTAAAAGACATATGCTGTGCATTTGGGCGCACAACGAGTAAAATAATTACAATTTCATTTACCATTACAAATGAAATTTACAATATTGAAAAATGGACTAAATAATAAACTGCATAATTTGAATCTAAATCCTGTAAATATATTAAAAACAGATTTTCATAAAATCATTAATCACAAAGTGAAGAAATTAACAATTCAAAATTTAGCTGAATCAACCGTAATTGAAAAAACGGAGACACCGATTCCAAAATTTATTTCAGTTTCAAAATTAAATTTCGATAATGCAGAGATTCATGGGGGAGTAACTAAAGATCCAACTGCAAAAGGAGGTTTGAAATATATAATTATTGAACCAACTCTTAGTCAAAGAGACAAAGAAAAATTTGAAATTATTAAAAAATTACTTATGACTGAGCTAACCATTTCAATACATGAGATTAAATCAAAACAAAACGCAGAAAAAAGATTAACTAGAAAAATTGCACAATTAATTAAAAAATACAAATTAGAAATTCCAGCCAAAAATGTGTCAAAAATTACCTATTATGCTATTCGTGATTTCGTCTATCTTGGAAAAATTGAACCCTTGATGAGAGACCACATGGTGGAAGAAATTAGCTGTGATGGAACAGACATACCTTTGTACATCTGGCATAGAGAGTATGAATCAATTCCCACGAATATTATTTTTAAAACAGATAAAGAATTGAATAATTTTGCAAGAAAAATTTCTTATATGTCAGGTAAACACGTTTCAATGGCAAACCCTATTGTTGATGCTTCACTTCCAGATGGAAGTAGAATTAACTTAACATTAGGTCATGAAATTACAAAAAGAGGAAGTACGTTTACTATTAGAAGATTCCGATCAGATCCAATCACTGTAGTTGACCTTATTAAATTCCAAACAATGAGTACAGATATTGCTGCATATTTGTGGTATGTTGCTGAAAAAAATTCTACGATGCTAGTGGCTGGTGGAACTGCAAGTGGAAAAACTACTGCACTAAACGCATTAGCATCATTTATTCGACCTGGACAAAAAATTGTCACAATCGAAGATACTCAAGAGCTTAACTTACCTCATGAAAACTGGATTCCAGCAGTTTCAAGACAAAACTTTACTGATGGGCAGATTGGAGAGATTACTCAATACGACTTGCTTCGTGCTGCATTAAGGCAACGGCCAGACATCATAATAGTAGGTGAAACAAGGGGAAGAGAAGCATATACATTATTTCAGGCCATGGCTACAGGACACGGAGGATTTTCATCTATTCATGCTGACTCAGTAGAAGCAACGTTAACTAGACTCGCATCATCACCTATGGATATTCCTAAAACATTAATTGCTAATACTTTGGATATAATTTATCTTCAACTAAAATTAAGAATAAAAGACAAATCAGTTAGAAGAATTATTCAAATTTCTGAAATTGCAGGTATAGATGAAAAAACTGGGGAAATTCGTACTCATGAAATATTCAAGTGGGATCCAAACACCGATACACATACTTTTTCTGGAAATAGTATAGTTCTTGATAAAATAAAAGAAAGATTTGGAGAAAACGATGAGGAAATAAACTATGAGCTAAGTAAAAGAAAACTTGCAATAGAATGGATGGTAAAAAACAATATACGAGATCACAAAGAAGTATCAAAAAACATTAGGGAGTTTTATGCAGATCCTGAACGATTCTCTGAGAGAAAAAGATTAACGGTGTAAAACTTGCAAAAGTCTTTTGATTATTCAGTTAATACTAATAAAAACAAAAAAGAAAATGATAATTCATCAGGATCAATACATGTGTATAGTTATAGATTACTCAATAAACATATTCAATTTTTATATCCAAAACTTTCCAATTTGGAAAAAACTCTAAAACAAGCAATGATGCCAATACCATTTGAAGTATATGTTTGTAGTATAGTACTTTTCAGTATTATTGCAGGAGTTTTGGGATTAGTATCTGGAATAGTTATTGCGTTGGTAATTAATATAGAACCAGTAGCATTTGCATTTATTCTTCCTATAATAGCTAGTGCAGGAATGGCACAGGGTACGTTTTTCCTTTTGCAGATGATACCGCAAATCAATGTAAAGAACAGAAATTCAAGATTAATAGATGAGCTTCCACATTTTATTGGATATATGGCCACTCTTGCAACAAGTGGTTTATCCTTAGAGGGAATTTTTAAATCAATAGCATCAGAAGATTCTAAAGAAGAAATAGTCAAAGATTCAAAATTCATTACAAGGAATATTGATATTATGGGCATGGATTTAGTTACTGCAATCAACGATTTGATTAGTAGAAGTCCTCCAGGTCCTTATGCTGATCTGTTGGAAGGTGCAATAATTACTGTGCAATCAGGAGGTCAATTAAAAGAATACTTTATCGCTACAGGAAAAATTCAATTAGAAGAAAAGAAGATGGCATTAAAAAAATCAACAGATTCGTTAGGAGTAATGGCCGAAATGTATACTATTCTTTTGATTGTGTTTCCGTTAATGTCTATAATCATGTTATCCATTATGGCAATAATGAGTCCTGATTTGGCTGGTTTTGATCTAATGACTTTGATGAATTTATTGACATATGTAATGGTTCCATTTTTTGGTTTTCTACTGTTGTTTATGATGGATTCAATGGTACCAAAGAGGTAAGTCAAGATTGCAAAAAGCAAAAAATAGACCAATTAAAAAAAGAAAAGAAGTAGAAATACCAAAACTATCTTTATTTCATTCAAAAAAATTACGAATTTTAGTTCCTACTGTAATCATTGGCATTATTATGATTGCTGTAAGCTTTTACTACCCACCAATTGCAGAAGATTCATCCATGCAAACTAGTGGGATTGTCTTTGGAGCGCTTTTTGCAGTTGTTCCGATTACTTTACTGCATCTAAAAGAGACTCAAAGGAAAGATAACATTGATAAAAACCTCCCATTATTTTTGTTAGGATTATCAAGTGCAGTACAAAGTGGAGCAAATCTAATTCGGGCTATTGAAACTTCAGCGGATCGTAACATGGGGCCACTTACTCCAGAATTAAAAAACCTAAGAGCAAACATTAGCTGGGGTATGCCTATAGAAGATGCGTTTGAAAATTTTGCCAAAAGAACAGGCACAAAAATGTCAAGGCGCGTATCTACTTTACTTGAAATGTCCTTGAAAATAGGTGGTGACATTAGAGCTAATTTAGAGATGATACAACAGCACGTTACAGATTTACAAAATTTAGAAAAAGATAGAAAAGCCTCATTAGCGCCTTATACTTATACAATCTATATCTCCTTTGCAGTTTTTCTAGGAATTTCAGTCATTCTTTCATCACAGTTTTTTAGTGAATTCTTAGTTGTTCAAAAAATGCTTATTGATTCTCCAGGAATAACAGACGGGGGCATGTTTACTTCGATTATAAACATGGACATTGAAGCACTAAATACTATTTTGTTTAACATGTCACTTATTGAAGCAGTATTTGGTGGACTAGCAGCAGGCAAGATTGGTTCTGGAAATTATGTTTCAGGAGTAAAACACATTATGATAATGATTGTAATGGCAGTAGTTGCATTCATGTTAATTTAAAAAAAATAAGTAAAAATTACTTTTTAATTTCTATTTTTTTTAATGGTTTTGATGTACGCCATAAAAATTTACACAAGCTGAAAATGTTATTTACCATTTCAGCTGAATTAGTCCAAAGTGCAAAATCAGAATCTGCACCAATATTAAAAGATTCATTAAATGTTCTAGAGTTTTCTATATTTGCAAAATCAGAAGCGTTCATTACATCAGACATGATCATTTGTTTTCCTTCCTCCACAATAATTCGTCCTTTTGAAGGAAGTTTTCCAAGTCGAGTTTCAGTTGGTTTTAACCTTTCAATGAGTGGAATAAATTTTTTATTGTCAGTTGATGTAAGTATTCTCACGGTACCACCCCTATCAATACATTCTTTAATTTTTTCAGGTACAGCAGTATGATACATTCTCAAAATGTCATCAGAAGTTGTAACAATGTAAATTGTTCTAGAAGAATCTTCTAAGAGTTTTTCAATATGAGAATAAATATTTGCTCTTCCTTGAACTGTTCTAAAAGTTGGAATATAGTGTCCGTCAGTAATTGGAACGATTTTGTTAATTCTTTTAATTACATCTTTTCCAATTTTTTCGACTCGGTTAATTTCATTTTGTTTTTTTTGCAAAACTATTTTTAGTACTTCTTCAGGCTTTGTTGCAATACAGAGTTTAGGGTTTGAAATGGTTGTAGAAACAATACTCAAGTTAAGTAATTTATCAATAGTTCTGTATGTTTTTGTTCTATCCACATCAAGTTCTTTTGCCAAAGAACTTGCTGTAACAGGCCCTAATCTAAGCAAATTAAGGTAAATTCGAGCCTCAACAGTCTCCAAATCTAAAATTGAGGATAGTTGCAAGATTAGTTCTGCCCAATCGTCATTTTGAGTGTTCGCAGATAGATTACCATCTACTACTGATCCATTTTCCAACATGATGTTTTCAATATAAAAAAAGGGCTCATAAATTGACTGTACACTAATTCGGACAAGCTACTAGATTCTTTTTTAATATATGATAATTCGAAATTGTTTGATTTTCAAGTTCTATGAGGAGTGTGATTATAAAAAACAGACAGATTTTTCTAAATGTTAAATGATTTAGCAAAAAAGATATTCCATTAATCTTGCAGACATATATTTTTTTTAATCAAGAAATTATTACAGCCATAAAGGAATAAATGCCTCCAAAAGAGTTTTTCAACAAATGGCAGATCCTCATAATTATAGAATAGCAGGATATGGAATGATCCTAGTCTCAGCTTCTTTAGCTGCAATTGGCTTACTTTTCCTTGGGATAGGAGAAAACGTATTGTTTGGAGATGATATTCAAAGAGCAAAAACTCTGGAGTTTGAACAATGCAAAGAAACAAACTTTATGGGTGAAGAATGTCGAAAATTTGATACCAGACTAAAAGTTGATCAGTTAGATTCAGGTCAGCAAGTTATTGTAGAATTAGAAGACGGGGTTACTGGCCAGATGCCATAATTAATTTCGAGGTTTTTTAAAAATAATTTTATTTTCATCTATATCCACTCGCTAAATCTTCCCACATATTGAGATTAGATGTTAGCTTATTCATTTGGTATAAAGTGCCAGTGATTATTCCTGCTTGATAAAATACATACAAATAGACTTGCGAATCAGTTGGATCGCTATTAGTAAGACTCAATGCAATCATTGAAAAGAAAAAAAATGTTCCAATAAATGTAACTATTTTATGAAAAATTCCATTCAAACCAACAATTTTTTTTGTTGCAGTGGCCATAAGAGTAATGCTGGAAATAATTAGAAAAGTAATTCCACCATTATTTGAAACAAATTCGGTTGTCCATTCAATTAAACCATCTTGAAGTATTGAAGCAGATGGGATTAATGAACCTCCTTGAATTGCAAAGTTTACAGAGCTGAAAAGACCACCAATGATAAAGAATAACAAAAATATCTTAACGATGATGCGTTTTAGTCTTCCACGTGTTTCAGATGGATTGATTACACGTTCAACGATTTTCATTCCGTAGATTACTCCGATGATAAAGATTGGAATAAACATGAGGTTAATTATGATAGGAGAATCTTGAGTAGTTTGCGATATTTTAGGATGTAGAATTAAAAACAGCAATAATGCACCTATTGCTGCACTAGAAAAAATAAGCAAATTCCCATAATGATGCTTAGGAGAATCTAAAGTATTATTCCAATTATACACCTTTCAAACTATTAAAAAACAAATTAAAGAAAAAGGCAAGAAATGATTTGTTAAAATGATCAATTCTGTTTACCTTATTAGAAGAATCAAGCCTAAAATGAATATGAAAATTTCTAGCCCAGCAATCACAATTGGATTAATTGTGATAATTACTGGGATAATTTTTCATCTTCAGGGCCATGCAATAGTTGGTCCAGAATCATCTTTCATGTATTCGAATCCAGAGTGGATAACATATGGTCAGCAAATTGCAATAATAGGGATTTTGGTAACTGGTTTTGGGATAGCTCTTAAGATATCAAAGAAAGGCTAAATAGTTACTCTTAATGTGATGGTGCTGCGAATTTTTTCAATTTTTCGAATTTTTGATATAATAAGATTATCCATTTTCTCAGAATTTTCAGTTTCTGCTTCAACTACAATATCATAATCACCATAAGTTATCATTACATTTTTTATTTCATTAATTGAGCTAAGTTGAGAGGCTAGCTCGTGTTCTTTTCCCACTTCACAGCTTAACAAAATGTAGGCCTTTTCCATAAAAGAGATATGGTAAACATACTTAATAAAAAAGGGGATGTAATGAATGGTATTGAATAGTCGTTCTATGCTACTTTTTGAACAGGGAATAAAAACAAAAAAAACGCTTGAAAATTATACAAGACATCTAAACCAATTCCTAAAATTTAGTAAAATTAAAAACTTTGATGCACTAGTCAAAGTGGAACAAAAACAACTGCAAGACATGATAGTTGACTATATCATATATCTCAAAAAAACAGTTTCACCTAACTCCATTAGAACAATGCTTCAGGGAGTAAGACATTTCTTTGTAATGAATGAGATAATGCTGCACTGGGAGTATATTCACAAACTATATCCAGAAACTGTAAAAAAGCAGGGATACAAGGCATGGTCTACTGATGACGTAAAAAAAATGCTTAACGCTACAATGTCATTACGAAACAAGGCAATCATTCACTTTATGGCCTCAACTGGATGCAGGATTGGAGCTTTTGACGGACTGATAATGGATCACTTGACAGATTTGGAAGATGGTTGTAAGGGAGTATTAATTTATCCAGGTAGTAAGGATGAGTATTGGTCTTTTCTAACTCCAGAAGCTAGTACCATTCTAGACGAGTACCTTGAAAAAAGAAGAATCGATGGTGAAAGAATCCATAAGGATTCACCAGTATTCAGACAGATATACCAAGTAGGAATCCAAAAAGGCATGGCATTAGGCTCAAATTCAATCAAGGCTCTAATGTTCAGATTAATTGATACAAACAGCAACATAGTAAGAAAAAAGACAGGCAACAGCTATGACATTCAGATAGATCATGGCTTCCGCAAGCGATTCAACACAATTATGAAGTTAGAAAACGATGTTAATGCGAATATTGCAGAGAAGATTCTAGGGCATAAAAACGGACTAGATGGAGTCTATCTATGTCCTACTAGAGAGCAGTGTTTTGCAGAGTTCAAAAAGGCCATACTCAATCTGACAATAGATTCTACCGAAAGAAAGAATCTAGAACTTGAACAAAAAGATAAAAAAATCTCAGAATTACAGGCAAAACAAAATCAAATTGATCTTCTAAAGCAAAGATTAGATGAAATAGATGACAAAATCCAAGCTCAATACGAACTAAAGAAAGATTGGATTGAAAAGGTTAGTAAGAATCCAGATTTAGAAAAGAATCTTTTAGAATGACTGAACTAGATAATGTTGTAAAAGCACAACAAGAAGCCATCATTAGGCTTAGAAAACAATTTGAATTAATGCAAAAGAAGATTGTCGAGCTAGAAAAGAAGATAGACACAAAAAATGAGTGAAAAAGAATTTCAAAACGAGTATGATAAATTAATTTCTGAGGAGGTGAAGTAAATGAGTAAAATAGAATTAACGAAAGAAGATCATGATTATGGCATAGCTTTACAAAACCTGACAGAATCAATCAATAGTAAATTATCTGGTGATGATATAGTTTTGAACGCTTCAACAGAAATCAAACATGAAATAGTGTTTCAAAAAGGACAAAGACCACTTCATCGATTACATTGGCTAGTAAATTAGGAAGGAAGAAGAAGAATGGCTACAAAATGCACTAAGTGTGGCAAAGAGTTCTACAAGCTAAAGGGTGACAGGCCAATGTGCTTTCTATGTACTGTAAACGAGTTCTTAGGGTAGGCAAATGAGGTTTGAAGAACATGAATTTGATAAGAAGAAAGAAATTACCGAGATATCCCAATACGATGATGATGGAAAACTCATAGGTTCTATGTTTATTCATAGGAAAAAAAAGAAAAAATGAGCGATAAAGAATATTCTGTAGAGGAAAGAATCGAAATAATCAAAAACCAATTAAATTCTCTTAAGATGGATATAGCTGCAATTCAATCTAGTTGTGCGGTTATAACCCTTGAGGTAATAGCTTTAGAAGAAGAAGTAAAGAAAAAATAATGCCTAAGATCGAAAACTGTGAAAAATGCTATTTTCTTTTTGCCTCTCACGCTTTAACAAAACCTGATGGAACTACTGACGGCCAAATGACAAAATGTCCTAGGTGTGGACATTGGACAGGTATGAAGAATCACATTGATAGAATCAAGAAGGAATTAGAGAAATTTAAGAAAAAATAAAACTTTCTGAGTCACTTTTTTACAAGTATGTATAGATACTTTCTGAATCTCTGTTTAACATTATACATAGAGTGTTAATTAGGCTAGATCGCATCATATTGATTTCTATTCGTAATACACAAGCATTGCAGATAAAGTATAGAGCGAAAATCATCATGCCAATATGATCGTCAAGGATAGAAACAATCTCAAATCCACGCCTAAACCAATTTAACATTATACATAAAATGTTAATTTGAAGATTTGAACCAAAGTATGTATAGATACTTTAGTTGTATCTAGAGAACAGCTAGACAAACCCCTTGTCTATATACATTTTAAAATCATACTAGGCATAGTTACACACGAATTTGATATGTCCTTATGAATAGGATAGTATTAGATTATCCGTAGACACACACACAGATGTTATACATACTCAACTAAAGGTCGTAACAGTGTA
>SMUY01140094.1_pt1 | contig 21293 bp, 19 predicted proteins | sample 2456441 | NCBI WGS metagenome assembly SMUY01 (sample SAMN11095931, study PRJNA526329) | marine sediment metagenome | biome: Marine sediment; feature: Surficial sediment; material: Deep marine sediment; isolation source: Hadal surficial sediment | place: Pacific Ocean | collected 2014-11 | depth...
TTGAAACACTGGCGTCTTGCTCCCGCTCTTCTCCGATTTCAACCGGCACAGGATACCCCGCACCTGTCCTTTGGCGTCTAAGTGAACCTCTTTGGCAGCTTTTTCCCTGGCTTTTTTCTGCAACACAGAGAGCTCAGCATCGCGCGCATCTGCCTGGCTTCTGGCGGCGGCGCGTTTCGCGCCTCGAATACGTTTACCGTTCTCCTTCAGGGAAAAGTACTCCTGATAGGTTTTCCCCGCGATCTGGCGTCGAACTCGAAAGCCATAAAACCGGGGTGAATCCAACAACTCGACACTCATGATTTTTTCCTCACCGCTTCGCCCATATCGATAATGTGTTGCCCCACGCCAGTTCCCGTCCCTTCTGGACTTGCACCAGTTAAGAAGGAATAACGGCCGCCTGCTGAAGCTCGCTGATCTCGTCATCGTCGAAACCACAATCTTTGAGCACAGCGACGGAATCTTCACCCACCACGCGTGCGCTGTGGGATACACGGGGCACCGTCCGCGAAAACCGGGGTGAGGGCGCCGGTTGCATTATCCCATCCACTTCCAGGAAGGTTTGCCGCGCTTTGTTGTGGGGATGGTCTGGCGCCTCGAGGATTGACAACACTGGTGCAAAACACACGTCGCTGCCCTCCATGATGTCGCACCACTCATCTCGAGATTTGGCTTTGAAGACTTCCTTCAGTTCCTCCTTGAACGCCGGCCATTGACTAGAGTCCATTTGCGGCGCGAATCGTTCTTTATCCAACCCCGCTTTCTCAACAAGCAACGCATAGAACTGAGGTTCTATGGAACCTATGCAGATGTATTTTCCATCCTGGGTTTCATACGTGTCATAAAAGTGAGCACCGCCATCGAGCATGTTGGTACCCCGGTTTTCGGTATACGCACCCATCGCCGCCATGGAGAAGAACATGGCCATCAACGACGCAGCACCGTCAACCATGGCAGCGTCTACAACTTGTCCCTTGCCAGAACGTTGAGTTTCGAGCAAACCGCACACGAGCCCATACGCCAGAAGCATGCCACCACCACCAAAATCCCCGACCAGATTGAGCGGCGGAACCGGACATTCTCCGGGACGACCAATCCCATGCAGCGCGCCAGCGAGACCGATGTAATTGATGTCGTGGCCTGCAGCCTGTGCCATGGGGCCTTCCTGACCCCAGCCAGTCATCCGTCCGTAAACCAGCTTTTCGTTTCTAGCCAGACAGTCGTCAGGGCCGATTCCCAGACGTTCCGTGACGCCCGGGCGAAATCCCTCGAACAACGCGTCCGCTGTTTCCACCAGCCGCAACACGATCTCCACCCCCTTGGGCTGTTTTAAATCCACCGCGACCGAGCGCCTGTTACGGGCCAACACGTCCTTTGGGCGCCGGGTACTTGCGCCGACACGGTCGATGCGAATCACTTCCGCGCCCATATCGGAAAGCATCATGCCGCAAAAAGGTCCGGGGCCGATGCCCGCCAGTTCGATGATTCGAAAGCCTTGAAGTGGTCCCATGCCCAGTCAGATCCCCAAAGTCAAAAGCAGTCGATCAGTGTAAACTCGTTTTGCGCCTTAAGGAAATCGTTTGGGTGAGTGACGTTGTTCAGCCCGCGGTGGAGCGCCTGCTCAGATTGTTCGAAGTTCCCCCATCGGTAAACTGAATGCGTGCGAAGCTGGCATACAGCTCATTGTTTCGAACGAGTTGATCATGGGGGCCGCTGGCGATTAACCGTCCATCTTCCATCACCAGAATCCGATCAGCTTGGCGCACCGTGGAGAGCCGGTGGGCAATGATCAGTATGCTGCAACGACCTTTCATCTCGGCAATACTCTGGCGGATGTGATCTTCGCTTTCCGCATCGAGGGCACTTGTCGCTTCATCCAGTAGTAAAATCTTCGGTTCAGTCAATAGTGCCCGGGCGATGGCGAGGCGCTGCTTCTGGCCACCAGAGAGCCCCGTGCCTCCTTCACCAACAACCGTCTGCAGCCCATCGGGCAACTTGTCGACGAACTCTTTCGCATGAGCGAGAATGAGCGCGCGGTCGATCTCAACTGCCGTTGCATCGGGCTTTCCATAGGTAAGGTTGGCTAAGATACTACCCGCAAACAGCACCGGATCCTGAGGCACGAACCCGATCCGGTCGCGAACGTCTGCGAGCGCAAGTTCACGCAAATCAATGCCATCAAATCGCACCGACCCGCTTGTTGGATCATAAAAACGCAGCAGCAAATCAAACAGCGTGCTTTTTCCGGCGCCTGACGGCCCCACAATAGCTACCATCTCACCGGGCTCCACCGTGAGTTGCAACTCGTGCACAACCTCGATTTCCGGTCGGCTCGGATAGGCGAAGCTAACGGCGTCGACCTGCAACGAGCCACCATCCACCGGCAGCACTGCGGGCTCACTGGGTTCAAGGAGTTCCGAAGGTGACTGCAGCAGCTCTACCAACCTCTCCATGGCACCGGCTGCCCGTTGCAGGTCGCTGTACACCTCGCTGATGGCACCCACAGAACCAGCAACAATGAACGCATAGAAGATAAAAGCCGCAAGCTCGCCCGGAGAGATCTGACCCGAAAGTACGTCCTGTCCACCTATCCAGAGCATCATCGCAATCGCGCTCAGCACCAGCAACATGACCAACGCTATCAACCAGGCACGCTGGCGGATGCGCCTGACTGCAACACGAAACGCAATCGACACACGTTCATCAAATGCAAGCTCGTCGATCTGCTGATGATTGAAGGACTGAACCACCTTTATATGCCGCAGAGATTCCCCCGCATAACTGCCTACATTCGCGAGCGTATCCTGGCTCGTACGCGACAATTTGCGCACCCGGCGACCAAACGCGATCACGGGTGCCACCACAAAAGGCACACTGGCAATCACGATCAGTGAGAGTTTCGCGTTGGTGTAGAACAGTAGTGCCAGACCGCCAAAAAACATCAGGACGTTGCGTAGTGCGATGGAAACAGATGAGCCAATAACTGTCTGCAACAAGGTCGTATCCGTCGTGATGCGTGACTGAATTTCAGTGGGCAGGTTGCGTTCGAAGAACGCCGGGTGCAGCCGTATGAGGTGGCGAAAAACAGCACTGCGAATATCCGCGCTGATTCTTTCGCCCACCCAGGAGACGAAGTAGAAACGGATAAACGTGCCGATAGTCAGTAAGACCATGAGTAGCGCGAAGATCCCGATGCTGCGCTCGAGAAGATCTGTCGACCCGCTGGATAACCCTTGATCGATCAGCAGGCGCATCCCCTGACCGATCGACAGCGTGACGCTGGCGGTGATCACCAGCGCAAAACTTGCCGCTGCGACGTGCCATCGATAAGGCTTGAGGAACGCGAGCGCGGGCCGCAGGCTCGTGAGCTCGCGGGAAGTCGGTCTGTCCAAGCCATCATCCATGTTCGGTATTATCACATTTGTTTGCCATTACCGTTTGTTCACATACTAAAAAATCACGTGATAACTTAGAGTTGTAAAACATCCACGATTGTCGAAGGTGTCATGACCGATTTATTGGATTGTCTGGAAGTAGAGGCTGGAGGGGCTACTGGCAGTCCATGTACTGGCAGCGTGATCTGGATGCACGGTCTCGGAGCGGACGCGACGGACTTCGAGCCCGTTGTCGAGATGTTCAATCTGCAGCGGCGTTTACGTTTCGTTTTTCCGAACGCGCCAATGCGCCCGGTCACTATCAACGCAGGTGCTGAAATGCGCGCCTGGTACGACATCGATCCGGGTGCACCCTTGTCTGGCGAAGATGACATTCGTGCGTCGGCCGCTGAAATCGCGAGACTGGTCACTCGGGAAAACGAACGAGGCGTGGCCACCCGGGATATCACCCTGGCAGGGTTTTCCCAGGGTGGGGTAATCGCCCTGCACCTTGGACTGCGCATGGAGGAGACTCTGTGCGGCATCATGGCGCTGTCCACTCACGTCCACGATCACGAGCACCTCGGTGAAGAGGTCAGTTTTGCCAGCGTCGATGTTCCGATCTTCATGGCCCACGGGTTGATGGATCCGATGATCCCGATCGCCCGGGCAGTCACGTCGCGGGAAACCCTCAATGCGCTCAACTATCAGGTGGAGTGGCACGAGTACGGGATGGGGCATCAGGTATGTCCGGAGGAGATCAACGATATTTCCGATTGGCTTGATCGAATATATGCGTAGTGGACCCCACGGTTGTTTAGCTATGGACCTGGTTGCAACGCCCGATGGGTGGCTCGAAGTGGTGCTCGGCGATTTCGACAGTTTTCTCAAGGATCATGCTTCCTGCGAGAAGAAGGCCTCGGGCATGGCGTTAAACGTGGCTTCTCACTATCCGGACAAGCCGGAGCTTTTGAACGCCATGGCGGATCTGGCTGTTGAGGAGCTAAGCCATTATCGCGAGGTAATTCGGTTGCTGAGCGAACGGGGCTTGAGCCCGGGGGCTGACGAGAAAGATCTGTATGTGCGTGGTCTACAAGCGCACATTCGCAAGGGTTCTGATCTCTATCTACTCGACCGGCTGCTGGTTGCCGCTGTCGTTGAGAGGCGCGGTCACGAGCGCTTCGGACTCATCGCTGATGCGCTTCCCCATGGCCCGCTCAAACAGTTCTATAAAGGCATCACTTTGAGCGAAAATCGCCACTGGCAGCTGTTCGTGGACCTGGCAATCAGCCACTGCGAGCCAGGCCTGGTTGGCCCGCGTCTGATCGAACTGACCGCGGCCGAAGGTAAGCTGATCGCAAGCGTGCCGTTGCGCGCCGCGTTACATTGAGCCGGTGGTGGCCTACCTTTCGGTCATTGAGCAATATCTGAACCGTTACGCCGAGCCTGAAGCCGGCCTTGCTGAACAGGTGGTCCACAAGACTTACAGGAACACCCTCATAATCCCCTGCTTCGACGAAGCCGAGAACTTCCTGGATCACGTTCTACCGCGTGGCATGGCAGATTTGCTGGTGATCGTCGTGGTGAACGCACCCCAAAACGCGCCCGAAGAATCGCTTGCGCGTACGGCACGACTGATGGGCAGCCTGACGGGCGGCGGCTCGAGGATGATCGGGGTAGTTCCCTACTCCGGGACACACAACGTCGATGTGCTAGTAATAGATCGCGCCAGTAACGGCCGACGGGTGCCTCCGCGCCAGGGTGTGGGGCTTGCCCGCAAGATCGGCGCCGACATCTCACTTAAACTGTACCAGCGCGGATCGATCACCGAACCATGGCTGTATTCAACCGACGCGGACGCGACGCTTCCTGAGGTTTACTTCACAACACAGCTCGAACCCGAAGCCGTCAATCTCTTCGGATTCCACCACAAGAGCCAGGACCCACACCTGCATGCCTCAGGGCAACTCTATGAGACGTATCTGCGTTACTACGTAAACCGACTGCGCCACGCTGGATCTCCATATGCGTACCATACGCTCGGCAGCACGTTGGCCATACCAGTATGCGCGTATGCCAAGGTGCGCGGATTTCCGAAACGCAATGCAGGTGAAGACTTTTACGTGCTGAACAAGCTTGCCAAAGTAGGACCAATACACTCACTCCTTGCACCGGAGATCGAGCTGCAATCGCGCGCATCTACCCGCGTGCCTTTCGGAACCGGTCCCGCAATCATCCGCATGCCTGAAGATCCGACCTGCTACTTGAGCTATGCGCCTGAGTGCTTCGATGAACTCAAAGCGTTGTTGGACAATCTACGCAGTGCACAACCTGGCACGCCATGGCAAAACTTAGACGTGGCTGACAAGGCGCTGCAAGCCCTCGGGTTTTTTGAGTTCTTTGCTCGTGCACAGCGCCAGTTCAAAAGTCCCACGACCCTGCAGAAGGCATTACATCAGTGGTTGGACGCCTTTCGTACACTACGCTTCATCCACGAAATCAGGCACACTTACGGGGATGTACCACTCCTTGAGACCCTGGACGTCCTCTTGGGCACTCCCGCCGACGGTCATCTTGAACGACTGCGGAACCTCGAGCGAGGTGCCATAGGTGACATGGGAACTGCATCCCACAAACAGGCACCTGCATCGGTTCAAGCCCAGGGTACTCACCCAACTTTCCGATCTGGATCGAAACTCGCTGGCCAACGCCATCACTGAGAAGTTAGAGTCACTGTTCCTCGAGCAAAGCAAATCAACCGTTGCCTGAACCAGATTCGACCACGCTAGTCACTCCTCCCACGGATAGGGATAAATACCAGAGCCGACTGACCAGAGTTTTCCTCACGGCTGGATTGTTGACTCTTGTCGCCGCGTCCTGGAGCGGGTTTCTCGACAACAATGCGCAAACCACCACCGAAGCGAGCTTCAAACGGGCGCTTGCGACTTTCGCACTCGCCCGAGGGTTAAATGGCGTGATCTCGGTTGCTCAGGGTACCGAGATCGCGATACAACCCGTGGGCGTGGGCTTGACGATCACCGCGGGTGAAATCCTGGATCCGCTGAACGATCTAGTCGAACGGTTTTCCTGGTTGGCGCTTGTGGCCTGTGCGTCACTTGGCACCCAGATGCTCATAACCGAGCTTCTTTCCAACGTATGGATCAGCAGCCTGCTCTCGGTTACCGTTGCGGCATATCTCTTCGTTCTCTGGTGGCCAAAAGGTTTTGCCGGTCGAGAAATACTCCTCAAAATCTGTTTGCTGCTGGTTTTCATCCGGTTTGTTTTCACGGTCGTTACTTTAGCGTCCGGTTGGATCAACAGCGCCGTGCTGGTCGACCGGCAGGAGGCGTCTATGGAGCGGATCGCGCAGACCACCGAAAATATTGAATTACGGCAAGTTGAGGACACCGACGCATCGCTACTCGAACGATTCAGCACGTTCCTCGACGAGCAGCGACAGGTGTTCGATGTGAGAGCACAACTACTCGCGCTCAAGGAACGCGTGGAGAGTGCAATCGAGGCGTTGGTGGATCTGATTATCGTATTTGTCGTGCAGACGTTGATTCTACCGATCCTAGGACTATTCGCCTCGGTTTGGGTATTGAAACGGGTCTGGCGATGGGCAACGTAAGTAGTCATCTTTAGGCAAGAGGTTCAAAGCTGGGACTTTCCTGCCAATATTCTCTAGAATCTCGCGCCTTTCCTACTTTCCAATCAAGACAAGGCGCCGATGTGGCCAGGGTTTTCATCGACGGTCAGGCTGGTACCACTGGATTGCAGATCCACCAACGCCTGAAGGATCGACACGATATAGAGTTACTGAGGATCAGCGAGGCGGATCGCAAGGATCCGCGGCGCCGTGCGCAGTTGCTGCGTGATGCAGATGTGGCAATTCTATGTCTGCCCGACGAGGCAGCGAAAGAGGCGGTGGCCCTTGCCGGTGGGTATTGCCGTATTCTCGACGCGAGTACGGCACATCGCCTTAACAGCGACTGGGCTTATGGGCTACCAGAGCTCTCACCCGAGCAGCGCAGCATCATCGCTTCAGCAGACAAGGTCAGCAATCCGGGTTGTTATCCCCAGGGGTTCATTCTGATGATCCGGCCATTGATCGAATCAGGTCTGCTCGCGGCGGAGCTGCCTTTGACGATGCACGCACTGACCGGATATTCAGGCGGTGGAAGGCAAATGATAGAAGCCTATCAGGCTTTGGTAGAGGAACAAGCCGAGGATTGGAACACCAGAGCCTATGGACTCGGGCTCGATCACAAACATGTTCCGGAGATGCAATATTATTCCGGTACTCGGCAAGCACCGATATTCACACCTTCAGTAGGCCGATTTCGGCAGGGAATGCTGTTGCAGATCCCGCTATTCTCGAGCCAACTTCTCGCTAAACAATGCGGAGGCCAACCCACCAGGGCGGACGTGGAAGATCTGTTGCGAACTCGGTATGCAGAAGAGCCGTTTGTATCCGTAACGGCGCTTGACGAGGTCGCGGCTTTCGATGGTGGATATCTGAGTGCTACCTCCCTGAACGACAGCAACCGACTGGAAATAATGATCTTCGGCAACGATGCGCAGATCGTCTTGACGGCACGTTACGATAATCTCGGCAAAGGGGCGGCCGGTGCCGCAGTACAGAACCTCAATTTGATGATAGGCGCGGAAGAAGGAACCGGATTGACAGATGACTAACATGGCGGACATGAGCAGAGACGCTCTGGTTGTGTTGGAACGGGAACTGAGCCGCGATTTCGAGTTGCAGAAATCGAACAAGCTCGCGCTGGACCTGACACGCGGCAAACCCGCGCCCGACCAGCTAGCGCTCAGTGCCGCCATGGATGACGTTTTAGCCGGTGACTTCTTCGCAGCAGACGGAACGGATACGCGGAATTACGGCGGTCTGCGTGGTCTGCCAGAGGCTCGAGCGTTAGGCGCCGAACTCCTGGACACGCCCGTGGAGAACGTGATGTGTCACGGCAATTCCAGCTTGACGCTCATGTACATCGTCACCGAAACCGCACTCCGCTACGGTCTGTGGGGGGACGAGCGCCGCTGGGCGAAGGCATCAACAGTTAAAGTGCTGACGCCAGTGCCGGGCTACGACCGGCACTTCACGTTGTGTCAGTCTCTGGGCATCGAGATGATAAACGTACCCATGACCGACAGCGGTCCAGACATGGAGGAAGTCAACCGACTCGCGGCGCTCGACGATTCCATCAAAGCTATCTGGTGTGTGCCAAAATATGCCAATCCCACCGGCTGTATTTACTCTGACGAGTGCGTGGGCGAACTTGCCAGGCTACCGGCAACGGCTGCTGCCGACGACTTCGTGGTTTTCTGGGACAACGCGTACGCGGTACACGATTTCCAATTTCCCCGCGCACCCCTGGCCTCTATCGCTAACCTCGCAGCCGAAGCAGGCACCGCAGACCAGATCGTCATGTTCGCGTCCACATCCAAGATAACTTACGCGGGCGCGGGGCTCGGATTTCTCGCCACCAGCGCCACGGTACTCGACGTACTCGAAAAACGTATGAGCGTATTTGCAATCGGTCCCGACAAAGTTAATCAGCTACGCCACGCCCGGTTTTTGAATGGCCGTCTCGAAGTGCACATGGCCCGACATGCAGCGCTCCTGAAACCCAAATTTGAAATGGTGGAGCAAACGTTGCGTGACGGTCTTGGCGAACTCGATATCGCGTGTTGGACAACGCCTGCAGGCGGCTACTTCGTCTCCCTCGATACACGCCCCGGCTTAGCCAAACACATCGAGCAGTTAGCGGGAGAAACGGGTCTGACCTTAACCCCGGCGGGCGCTCCCTTTCCTTGTGGAAAGGACCCTGAAGATCGCAACTTGCGCATTGCACCAACTTTCGCGAGCCTCGAGGATCTGTCTGTTGCCATGAGCATTCTGGTGCTCTGCATTAAACTTTCCACTGTCCGGCAACAACTTGGGCTTTCCTCGTGAGCGATTGGCAGTTATCCGACTTCCCCGTGCCAGTTCTTCCAGACAAGGTTCGTTTTCACGATTTCGAACTGCCGTTGCCGTTGATGCACGCCATCGCCGACCTCAACTTCGAGTACTGCACACCCATTCAGAGCGAATCGCTGCCATTTAGCCTGGCGGACTACGACGTCACCGGACAGGCGCAGACTGGCACAGGTAAAACCGCAGCTTTTCTCGTTACGATCTTCACCCGACTGTGGGAACAGCCAAACACAACCGAGCGGCCACAGGGTACACCTCGTGCGCTCGTGCTGGCACCCACGCGCGAACTCGCGCTGCAAATCGAAGGCGACGGTCAGGACCTCGCCAAATACCTGGGTTACAGTGTGCAATGTGTCGTCGGTGGCATGGATTTTCAAAAACAACTCGATCGTATAAAGCGTCGCGAGCTGGACTTGCTCGTCGCTACCCCAGGGCGTCTATTGGACTTCATCAACCGCCGGTACCTCAACCTGCGTGGAGTGGAGGTGCTCGTGATCGATGAAGCTGACCGGATGTTGGATATGGGGTTCATCCCGGATGTCCGGCGTATCGTCTACCAAACACCTCACAAGCGGAACCGGCAGACTCTGTTTTTCAGCGCTACGTTCAACGAAGCCGTCATGCGGCTGGCAAGTTCCTGGACCATGCAACCCGAACACGTCGCCATTGAACCGGAATCGGTTGCTACCGATACCGTCGCGCAGAATTTCTGGTTGGTCAGCGCCGACCGCAAAGCACATCTGTTGGCGGAGTTCATTACAAACAAAGAACCGGAACGTGTGCTGATCTTCACCAACCGCCGTGATCAGACCCACCAACTCACCAAATATCTGAACAGGCACAACATCGTATGCGAAGCCTTGGCAGGTGACGTGCCTCAACGCAAGCGTCTTTCGACCTTGAACCGATTCAAGGAAGGCTCACTTCGCTACGTGGTTGCCACCGACGTCGCCGGGCGTGGGATTCATGTCGAAGGCATATCCCACGTCGTCAACTTCGACCTGCCCGAAGATCCCCAAGACTACGTTCATCGAATAGGCCGCACCGGCCGCGCCGGTGCGGCAGGTATCAGCATCAGCTTCGTTTCCGAAGACGACGCTTTCAACCTGCCCGCCATTGAAGAATTCCTCGGCTCCCCCGTTATTTGCAAGCAACCGGACATCTAACGCCCTTGGGAGTTCGATCGATTTTTTACCCGGGTGATCAGCGCGGAGCGAGAGGATCCTAAGATGGTGTGGGCGAGCGCAAATAGAGCCTCCCCAGCCCCTCAGTTCCCACACAATTGCCAAAAATCCCTCAAGAACCCGTAGAATACCCGACGCGCTGATAGGAACTACCACGATGCCAAAAAATACTCGTGTTGCTGTTGTGCAGTTTTGTGCAACCCCTGATGTTGCGGAAAACCTTCGGATTACCGGAGAACTAGTGCGCGAGGCTCATGCGAGGGATGCCGAGGTCGTCATGTTGCCTGAGGCGTTCGCTTTTCTCGGCCCGGAAAAAGAAAAGCGAAAGATACTAGAGAGATTGCCCATCGATCCGTACGAAAAAGGTGGGCCGATCTTTGAGCAGTGTCGGGAGTTGGCTTGCCGGTATGGGGTTCATCTCGTGTTAGGTGGATTCCACGAAGACGTGGACGATCCAGACAAGTGTTTCAACACATGTGTACATCTCGCTCCGGACGGTGCCATTGCGGCCCGCTACCGAAAGATACATCTATTCGATGTGCAACTCAGCGACGGCACTCAATTGAATGAATCCGCGCGGACCTTTGCAGGGGAGGACATCGTCACGACCGAAATGCCGTTCGGCGTTCTGGGCTTGAGCGTTTGCTACGACGTGCGGTTTCCCTATCTCTATCAGAGCCTGGTAGATCGCGGCGCAATTGCCGTCACCGTGCCTTCGGCTTTCACGAAAACCACCGGTGCTGCCCACTGGCATGTTTTGCTGCGCGCCCGGGCTATCGAATGTCAAAGTTATGTTCTGGCCCCTGCGCAACACGGCAACAACTGGCGCAAACGATTTTGCTACGGTCATTCGCTGATCATCGATCCCTGGGGGGAAATCATCGCAGAATGCCATGAAGGAGACGGTGTTGCGGTGGCGGAAATTGACCCAGTTTTCGTCAACAAGGTGCGCGCGGAGTTACCTAGCCTCTGTCACCGGCGTTCCTTAGAATAGGTCCACCTTTCCAGTAGAGACCCCTTTTGGGCTCGACCAGCAAAACACTCGTCGTCTTCGCGGCACTGATCGTCATCGTCGCCGGTCTCAAGGCCGCCGAAGATCTAGTCGTGCCTTTTCTTCTAGCCGCATTCATCGCAACGATTGCCGCCACACCGGTATTCTGGCTGGAAAAACACCGGGTGCCAGTCGCGATATCGATTTTTGCGGTGATGGTGACCCTGGTCGTCGTGCTGATTGGAATTGGTGCACTGGTGGCGCAATCGGCTGGTGAATTCACCGATCGCCTGCCTTTTTATCGGGACAATCTTACTGCACAGGTGAACGGCGTCATCGCGTGGCTGGCGCAATTCGGTATTGAGATATCGAGCGAGTTGATTTCAAACTACTTCGACCCAGTCAAAGCACTTGAGTTGGCTGGGAGCACGCTGAGAGGTTTCGGAGCTGCGCTGGGCAACGGTTTTCTGATCTTGTTCACAGTAATTTTCATACTCGCGGAAGCGTCGAGCTTTCCACGCAAACTTCGCGATGTGCTCAAGCATCCCGAACGGGACCTGCCTTACTTTTCCCGTTTTGCCGAGAACGTCAACCGCTACATTGCGATCAAAACCACCGTAAGCGTGGCTACCGGCTTCATCATCGGCATCTATCTCACCATCCTCGACGTCGACTTTCCCGTGCTCTGGGGATTGCTCGCCTTTTTGTTGAACTACGTGCCGACGATCGGCTCCATCATCGCCGCCGTCCCACCCGTGTTGCTGGCGCTGGTGCAACTCGGAACGGGTAGCGCACTATTGACAGCGGCCGGTTACGTCGTGGTGAACATCGTCATGGGTAATGCCATCGAGCCAAGGTTCATGGGTAAAGGTCTCGGACTTTCCACGCTGGTGGTGTTTCTCTCTCTTGTTGTGTGGGGCTGGATGTTGGGACCGGTCGGCATGCTCCTTTCCGTACCGCTCACGATGACGGCCAAGATCGCTCTGGAAGCCAACCCCTCCACCGTATGGCTTGCCCATTTGCTTGGACCGGCTGATGGACGGCCAGACCCGACTGATCGTGCTGATGAAGCGGCTAACCCGGACAGTAAGCCCATGGATCCAACGGCTGAGTGAGTCTTGAGCTACGAACGCGACAATATCCGCCAGATGACCGGTTATACCTCGGGTGAGCAGCCGGTGGACGCCTCCACGCTGAAGCTGAACACCAACGAAAACCCTTACCCTCCGAGCCCCCAGGTGCAAGTCAGGTTAAATGACCTGCGCATCGAATCGCTGCGAACCTACCCCCATCCTACTGCCGATCCGCTTCGTGACCTGCTCGCCGTGACCCATGCGGTACACCGCGAGAACATAGTCGTAACCCATGGGGGCGACGAAGCACTGCGGCTCGCAGTTACCACCTACGTGGAGCCCGGTGCTGCTTTCGGTATGACCGACCCCAGCTACTCGTTGTACCCGGTGTTGGCCCAAATTCACGGTGCCCGGGTAGTTAAGATAGCGTTGGACGACAATTGGCATCTGCCGCGCAATTTCGCTGACGAACTCAACGAAGCGGGAGCGAACCTAGCATGCATCGTCAACCCGCATGCGCCGTCCGGGACACTCACGGATACTGACCGAATCAGCCAACTGGCCGAAAGCCTCAACGGTGTGCTGCTGGTCGACGAAGCCTACGTAGATTTTGTGGACCCTGCGCTACGCTACGATGCGGTGCGCCTGGTCAACGCGTTTGATAACTTGTTGATCTTGAGAACGTTCAGCAAAGGTTACAGTCTTGCAGGGCTCCGGCTCGGCTATCTCATTGGCGCAGCCCCACTCATTGAACCCTTGGTACAAAAGACGCGGGACAGCTTCAACATTGATTACATAAGCCAGCAACTGGGTGAGGCAGCCATTACGGATCGCGCCTATGCGGAACAGACCTGGGCGAACGTACGTGCCGCCCGACGCTTATTGCGTGACGATCTGGTAGGTCTGGGTTTTGCAGTGAACCCCTCACAGAGTAACTTCCTGCTGGTCGAGGTCCCTTTGGCACTTCCGATGACGGCTGAGCAGATATACCTCGCCCTGAAAGACGCGGGAATTCTGGTACGTTACTTCGATACGCCATTGCTGGACGATAAGCTGCGTATTACCGTCGGTACGGAGGGCCAGAATCGACAACTCATCAACGTGCTGCAGACCGCCCTCAACAACTGCTCATGAAAGGTTTCTTAAACGCCAGCGACATCGACGAACTCGAGGAAGTTCGTCGCCAACACCAGTTCAATGACAATGCCGTGCGTCTCACCCGAACGCTGGGTGTCCAAGTCGGACTGGAACGAATCGGCGTGCATCTGATACGCCTCGAGAGCGGGCGAGATAGTACCCAGTTTCACTACCATGACAACGATGAGGAATTCATATTCATCGTATCCGGCCATGGTGTCGCGGATATCGGAGACGCATCCTTTGAGGTAGGTCCGGGAGACTTCATGGGTTTTCCCGCGCCTTCGCCGGCTCACAGTTTGCACAATCCCTTTGCGGAAGATCTGGTTTACTTGATGGGTGGGGAGCGTCATGCGGCGGATGTAGTTCACTACCCACGGATACGGAGGTCGATGATCAAGTCCTATGGGCGTAAGCAGTGGGTGGACTGGAAGGATTTACACGAATTGCCGTAAAAGGCTCAAGTTAACCTTTCCGCGCGTGTTGCACGCTATTGTTCCAGTCGTAAGTTTAAGACATCGAGTTCGGCGACCCACCGGGCTTGGAGCTTCGGTTTCTGAAACCTTGGTTTGCGGGCGAGATCGGCACTCAGCAGGTCTTCGAGTTCAACGATCCGTTCCAGAACCTGTTCGGCATCCCGCGTGTCTTTTGTTGGAATCACAATTCGGCTGTCCCCGAGTGCGCCCGTGTAGCCTCCTTCTGGTTCGGAGGTGAAGAACCGTTCGGGGTCGTGAATTTCCTCGAGACGGCCTTCATGGATCCACAGATGCCGGGTGGCAACCGTCTCAAGGAAACGTCGGTCGTGGGAGGTTATCAGCAGCGTTGCGTCACTGGACAACAACTGTTGTTCCAACTGTTCCTTGCCATCGATGTCGATGTGGTTGGTGGGTTCGTCCATCACCAGAAAATTTGGACGCAACATCGCCAGAACGACAAACAACAGGCGCGCCCGCTCGCCACCGCTCATACGAGAGACTCGTTTTTCATGTTCGGAGTATGGGAATCCCGCCTTGATGAGGTGTTGGCGAATCCGTTGCTCGTCACTCTGCACTCGATTACGCACAAACATCGCCATTGTGTCTTCGCCGGAAACCTCATCGAGTTCCTGGTCGTAATAACCGAGACTGGTCTGCGGGCTGTAGCGGTAATTGGTGCCTTCGTTTGTGAAAGCCGCAACCAGTTCCTTGATGAACGTTGTTTTTCCGACCCCGTTGTGACCTAACAAAGAAACACGTTCTCCCGGGCGGATGACGAGGTCGTCAATGCGAAACAGTTCACGCTCCGCAACGTTGATTGTGAGATTTTCCATTGCGACGATCTGCCTTGCACGGGTGCCCCCTAACTGGAGATCGAGGTCGAGCCGAGAACCCTTGCTCACGAACGTCTTTTTTTCCTCTAGACGATCGATACGTTTCTCCATGCTTTTCGCACGGCGAGAGAGATCTTCGTTGTCGTATACCTTGCCCCAGGTGGCGAGCCGTTTGGCACTCGCCTTGAGGGCATCAATCTTGCGTTCTTCGGCGGCGCGGGTGCGGGCGTGCGCTTCGTCCATCGCACGAAGTTCCTCTCGGGCACCGCTATACGTGCTGCTGAACCGATATAACCGCTCGTCGCGCAGAAACAGCGTCTGCCCACAAACCCCATCGAGAAATGCCCTGTCGTGTGACACCAGCAGGAAGCCACCGCGGAACTCGCCAAGCAGTTTCTCGAACAACACTAAGGTAGCAAGATCGAGATGGTTGGTTGGCTCATCGAGTAGCAGTAAATCCGGCTCGACGACCAACGCGCGCGCGAACATGAGCCGGTTCTGCTGGCCACCAGATAACGCACCAACCAAAAGATCGAATTCAACTTCGCTAAAACCGAGTTTTGCGAGCAGGGACTCGGCTCGCCAGCGTTCTTGTTCGGGCGCCTTTTCGGAGACCGCCGCGACAACACTTTTTTGCGCATGGCGTACAGGCAGAAATTGCTCAACCGACGCGAGCACGAGACCCCGTTTCTTCGCGATCTCTCCCAAGTCGGGCTCGACCCCTCCGCCGAGCAGTGACAGCAACGTCGACTTGCCTGAACCGTTGTGACCAACAAGCGCAAGCCGATCGCCCGCCGAAATCGCGAGATCGAGATCACAAAACAGCCTTTTGTCCCCGAGCGAGTGAGACACGGACTTGGCTTGCAGCAACACAGACATCAGCGCAACCTGTTGGAACCCTCCGGCCTGGGCAAGAGACCCCCGATATAAAGTCGCGCAGGGTAGCAGAGAATTGCTGCACGACAAGATGAGTCATACTCAAACAAATGCCGTTCCAGCACGACGTAATGAAAGCATGCTCAAGCGGAGGTCGAGTTGTCCGAGCCATCTCCATCAGTTAGTAAAAAACGCACCATCGGTGCGCTGCTGTTTCCAGATTTCGAATTACTGGACATCTTCGGCCCTCTGGAAATGCTCGGGGTGCTCCCGGATTATTTCGAGATCGTCACGCTCGCAGAACGATCCGATCCCGTTGCGAGCGCCCAGGGTCCGCAAACGGTCATCGATCGCACGTTCGCAAATCCAGGTGGGCTGGACGTGTTACTCGTGCCAGGCGGTCGTGGAACACGTCGGGAAGCCGATAACCCCGCAATGCTCGATTTCCTGCGCTCAACCTATCCCAAGCTCGAATACCTCGCCTCAATCTGCACCGGGTCGGGACTACTCGCTGCCGCCGGTCTACTGGACGGTAAGCGCGCAACCAGCAACAAAAAGGCTTTCGATTGGCCTCAGTCACAGAGCGACAAGGTTACCTGGGTTCCCGAAGCACGGTGGGTCGAGGACGGTAACATTTTTACCGCTTCCGGAGTCGCAGCCGGGATCGACATGTCGCTCGCACTGATCGCGACGTTGTTGAACGACAAGATCGCAAGCCGGGTGGCCGAGCACACCGAATACGATTGGCACCGCGACAATTCCTGGGATCCATACGCTGCGCTCGCCGGTCTAGGGTAAAGACATGTTTCCACTGCACGACGAAAACCCACTGGTTAATACGCCCTACGCAACCATCACAATCATCGTGTTGAACGTGCTGATCTGGAGTGTTGTCCAGGGTTTCGGAAGCGCTTATGCACTGGCCGAATCGCTTTGCCTCTACGGACTGGTGCCGGGGGATCTTCTGGGTCAGCTCGCTCCGGGAACCCAGATTCAACTCGGTCAAGGCCTCGTATGTCAGCTCGACGGACAGGCCAATCCCCTCACGCTCCTCAGTTCGATGTTCATGCACGGTGGCTGGTTCCACATCATCGGCAACATGTGGTTTCTCTGGGTATTTGGCGACAACGTGGAAGACGTGATGGGGCCATTTCGTTTCGTTGCCTTCTACCTGTTGTGTGGGCTGGCGGCTGCGGGCGCTCAGATCACAACAAATGCCGCAAGTCCTATCCCCATGGTGGGTGCCTCGGGTGCCATCGGTGGAGTGATGGGTGCCTATGCGTTGCTGTTTCCCAAAGCTCGTGTGCATACCCTGTTGTTCCTCGGTTTTTACGTGACGACCATCGCGGTCCCAGCGGTATTTATGCTGGGTTACTGGTTCGTCCTGCAATTACTGCAAGGACTCCCTGCGGTGGGCTCCAACCAGGGAGGAGTGGCGTTCTGGGCACACATCGGCGGCTTTGTGACGGGCGTTGCGCTCATAGGTGTATTCAAACGCAGCGACTATGTGAGTGCCCATCAGGCGCAACCCCAGCGGCAGGTGTCGCGCCACCGCTGGTTTTAGCCTCCCGGCGTTAGTTACGGACAAATTGCCAATTAATCCACGTTGCGCCAATCTTCACGTTCCAATAAGGACAGATCATGACAACACAACTACCCGCCGTGAGCCTCGCAACCGTTCCGGGACGTCGCAAAACCATCATCGAGCTCGCAAGTGAGATTGAACGCCGTGGTTTTCCGGGCATCTTCTGCCCCAGCCTGGGCGATAACCTGGCCTTGTGCGAAGCCATCGCGCTCAGCACCAACGAGATCGTATTCGGTACCAGCATCAGCCCAATTTATACGCGCAACGTTTTCGACTATGCGCAGACGGTGGGGTTCATCCACGAGGTATCCGGTGGGCGCTTCCGATTCGGGGTCGGTGTGAGTCACGAGCCTGCAATGAAACGTTTAGGGGTAAAGTTAGGCAAACCGCTCACCGATATGCGTAACTTCGTATCCAACCTGAAAGCCGTACCCAGGGCAGGTGAACTGCCCCCAATCGTACTGGCGACATTGCGTCAGAAGATGATCACATTGTCCGGGGAAATCGGCAACGGGATGGTCTTCGCCAACGGCGCTCGTTCTCATATGTCAACGTCGCTCAGCGTTCTAGAGGACGACACGCGTAACGATCCGGATTTTTTTATCGGCAATATGATCCCCACCTGTATCTCGGATGACGAAGCAGCGGCAAAAGCCGTAAACCGACGCACGCTGACAAGCTACGCCACCCTGCCGAACTATCGCAACTACTGGAAAGAAGCGGGTTACGTCGAAGAGATGGAAGGCGTCGAGGCAGCTATGGCTGCAGGCGCCATGGATGAGATTCCCGCCTGCTTGTCGGACCGCTGGCTGGCCGACACCACCTTGTTCGGAACGGCTGCTAAAGTGCGCGAAGGGATAGAGGCGTGGTTTGATGCAGGTATCAAAACGCCGATCATCGTGCCTTCTTCCGCCGCGGGAAATCAGCTCAAGGCGTTAGAGGAGTTCTTCGCGCTGTGGGACTAATACTCCTCTACCCTCGACGACCTCGCTACGTTTCTTCACGAATAATCCGGGCTAGGAGTCTGCGCGGTCAGTAATTTACAAAAATCACCAATAACCATGAAGTATTGGTAAATAATTAGCCATTTTAGCAAAAACAGCAGACAAATAGAGACAATATTTCGCGAATCACCAACTAAACTTAGCAAAAGAACCTGATTTGGTGGTGAACTTATGTTGCCTACGAGGTTGGCTGAGAGGTTGGCTAAAGTTTTCCTCGAGCATCCCAATGCGGTCGGGGAAACCTACGCTGGACATTTCCGGCAAGCAACACGCATTGGTGCCAGTTTGATCGCTGTCGGTGCTGCATGTTTTGTCCACGCGCTTTTCCCAGGCCTCTTCGTGCGTACCGCCAGTGACAAGATCCGCTCTCTAGCGGCCCAGGTAGACAAGCGCATGGGAACCGTGCAACCGCCGGTCTCCTCTATCGCAAATCCAGCAAACGACTACCCATTGCCGCCTTTGATGATGTCCGAGAAACCCTCGAACTAACTCAACTACACCCCTCCCGACACGCTGTAACAAACCGCGGCTTGTGCAATAATTGCCGCTGAGGGGGAGCTCACTAATGAACGCAAGACTTTCGCGTCGCCGTTTCATCAAGGGCGTGATCGCGTCCAGTATCGCGGCTGCAAGCACATCTGCATGGTACTCGGTTGCTCAGGCCGACCGGCCTCAAGGAGCGGTAGAACGATTGCTCACAATTAACGTCAACGGCAAAAAACGCCGTGTAGACGTATTGCCTCAAGAGACGCTCGCGCACACGCTGCGTTACAAGCTCGGGCTAACCGGTACCAAACTTGGCTGTAATCGCGGTGAATGTGGTTGCTGCACGGTGCTCGTGGACGATATTACCCACTATTCCTGTTCCATGTTGACGCACAGTGTGAGAGGTCGCTCGGTAACCACTGTAGAAGGTGTGCAGGCACCCAACGGTGACCTCCATCCGGTGCAGCAGGCCTTCGTTGACGAACTCGGACCCCAGTGCGGTTATTGCACACCCGGTCAGGTCATGGCGGCTGTCGCACTCTTAAAAGTCAACCCAAAACCCACACGGGATGAAGCACGGATAGCCATGTCGGGCAACCTGTGCCGTTGTGGCGCTTACGATCATTACCTCAACGCGGTCATGCGGGCATCGGGACAACGCACATGAGTTACAGGCACATAGGCAAAAACTTCACCCCTCCTGACATCGTCAGCAAGGTCACCGGCAAAGCGAAGTACTCCGAAGATTTCCAGGTCGACGGGATGGTGTATGCGAGGCTATACACGAGTCCCATGCCTCACGGCAGGGTGAAAAACATCGATCTCTCCGAAGCATTGGCAATGGAGGGTGTGGTCGGCGTGTTGACCGCAGACGACGTTCCGCCGAGTCAGGCACCAACTCCCGCCATTCTCACTAACGAACCCGTCTACGTGGGTGATCCGATCCTCGCGATCGCCGCCGTGGATGAGAAGACGGCGGAAGACGCGATCAGTAAGGTCCGTGTCGAACTCGAACCTCTGCCGTTCACTACCAGCCCCACCGACAGCTTACGCCCCAATGGGCCAAGCGCACGCACCGAAGGTAATGTCTTTCAACGCGAAATGAGTCAGCTCAATTGGAGCGAAGAGGATTTGCAGCGGTTTCTCGATGGCAAGGAACCAACCGGAGAAGCTCCCACCGAGTGGAGCTTTGGGGATCTCGAAGCCGGTTTCGACAACTCAACCGTCGTGCTGGAAGAGTCGTTTGTCACCACCGGCTACGCACACATGTGCATGGAGCCGCGTTCGGTCTTGAGTTATTGGCAGAACGGTAAATGCCACGTTTACGGTTCGACGCAAAGCCAGAGCTTCGTCATTCCGTTTCTCGCCGGACAACTCGGCATCGAGCAGAAAGATCTGGTGTACGTCAGCGAGTTCTGCGGCGGCGGCTTCGGCTCCAAGATTGCGTCCTATCCCGTATTAGGACTTCCCGGCTACTTCTCGAAGAAGCTGGGACGACCCGTGATGTTACGCATCACCCGGGAAGAGGAATTTTACGTCGGTTCCGCCCGGGTGGGATTTCAGGGCTGGATCAAGGTGGGTTTCAAAGCAGACGGCAGGGTGTCCGCGGTCGACGTGTATATCGTCTCGGACATCGGTTCCCAGCGCGCGGGTGGCGATGCATCGTCCGCCGGTGGCGCGATCTCGATCCTCTATCAACCCGATTCCATGCGCTTCAGAGGGTTACCGGTGCTGACCAATACCACCCCGCGCGGTGCGCAACGCGGTCCCGGTCAGAATCAGATCGCTGCCATCTTCGAGCCGTTGCTGGATAAGGCGGCACGGGAACTCGACATCGACCCGCTGGAAATCCGCCGCATCAATGCACCGGACAGTAACGCAACGATAAATGCTAATCAGGGACCCGTGACCAGCGCGTTCATGGTCGAAGCATTGGACAAGGGCGGTGAACTGTTCAACTGGACGGAACGTAAGAAGCGTAGCGGCCAGCGCAACGGCAGCAAAGTCATCGGGATCGGTGTCGGCCAGGGTTATCACTCCGCTGGCGCCAACGGCTTCGACGGCCTGGTGAGAATCACGCCCGATGGCAAGATCCATTTACACAGCGGGGTCGGAAACCTCGGCACCTACTCTTATGCGTCGACCACTCGAGCCGCTGCCGAAGTACTCAACTGCAGCTGGGACAACTGCGTGGTCGAACACGGTAACTCCGCATTGCACCTGCCCTGGAGTTCTTATCAGGCAGGCAGCAATACGACGTTCACCCACACGCGGGCCAA
>SMUY01180083.1_pt1 | contig 21278 bp, 17 predicted proteins | sample 2456441 | NCBI WGS metagenome assembly SMUY01 (sample SAMN11095931, study PRJNA526329) | marine sediment metagenome | biome: Marine sediment; feature: Surficial sediment; material: Deep marine sediment; isolation source: Hadal surficial sediment | place: Pacific Ocean | collected 2014-11 | depth...
CAGCGGTGAACCAAGCCGGCGACCTGTGGAGCGGTGACGCGATCAGCAAGGCGCCGCGCATGGGGGCGATCCGCGAGCTCGGGCGCACCCTGGGCGCCGACGGCGTGCTGCTGTACGGCTACCGGCCCGGCGCCGGGGCCGGCGCCGACGTTCAAATGTATCTGGTGGATGTGGCCGACGGGCGGGTGATTCGCCGACAAGGTGAGCTTGGCGCACTGGCGGAAATTACCCGCGACAGTTTCGAGGATTGGACCAGCGGTAATTAAATGGGGATTTAATCTGTCCCCATTTAATCCCCATTTAATTGTTCGCCCGCAGATAGTCGCTCACGCTCTTCGCGGCCGCCGGGTCCAGGTGCAACCCCGACTTGGTGCGGCGCCACAGGACATCCTCGGCGGTTTGTGCCCACTCCCTGCGCACCAGATAGTCCACCTCGAAAGCATAGAGATCCGCGCCGAAATGCTGGCTGGAATCGGTGGCCCCGGCGAGCACGTCGGTGGCGAGGCTTCCGTGGCGCCCGGCGATCCCTACCAGCAGCTCGCGCGCGAGGGTTGGATGTCGCCTGTGGAGTTCCTCGACCAGCGCGTCGATCCCACCCTCGGGAAGCGCGCCGCCCGGCAACGCCTGGTCGGCGGTCCATGGCGGGCCAGCGGATGGGAACAGGGGTATCAGCATGTCGACAGCACGTTCCGCCAATTTTCGATAGGTCGTCAGCTTGCCGCCGTAGACACTGAGCACCGGCGGCGTATTGTCGTGGCTGTCGAGCTCCAGCGCATAGTCACGGGAAATTTCCGAGGCCTTGCTTGCGCCGTCGTCGAACAACGGGCGCACGCCGGTGTAGCTCCATACCACGTCATCCGGTGTGCATTGCTTCACCAGGTAACGATTGACCGCCCGGCACAGGTAGTCGACCTCGTCGTCGCCGATGCTCGCCGATCCTGGCTCACGGCCGACGGCGACGTCGGTGGTTCCGATAAGGGAGTAATTGTTCTCGAAGGGAATGACGAATACGACGCGCCCGTCATCGTTCTGCAGGATCAGTGCGTGGTCGCCAGTATAAAGCCGTGGAACCACGATGTGGCTTCCCTTGACGAGCCGGATGCGATGACGCTGCTCGGCGTCGGGCAGCGTATCCAGGATGCTCGTCAACCACGGGCCGGTGGCGTTCACCAGGACGCGCGTCTGCATCTCGGTGTGCCTGCCGTCCCGGCTGTGCTCCAGAATGACGCGCCAACCCTCGCCGTTGGTGGTGGCGGATAGGAACCGCGTGCGGGTAAGAATGCGCGCGCCGCGCTCGGCGGCATCCCGGGCATTGAACACCACCAGGCGTGCATCGTCGACCCAGCAATCGGAATAGGCGAACCCCCGCCGCAAGCCGGGCTTGAAAGCGGCGCCATAGGCGCTGGTCGTCAAGTCGATGCCGCGCGAGGCCGGCAGGGTGACCCGCCTGCTCAGGTGATCGTAGAGAAACATCCCGGCGCGTATCATCCACACCGGCCGCAGCTCCGGCACGTGGGGCATGACGAAGCGCATGGGGTGCACAATGTGCGGTGCAATGCGCAGCAGTATCTCGCGTTCCGCCAGCGCCTCACGGACCAGCCTGAACTCATAGTGCTCCAGATAGCGTAAGCCGCCGTGGATGAGCTTGCTGCTGGCCGAGGACGTGGCGCTCGCCAGATCGCCCATTTCACACAGGGCGACATCCAAACCGCGCCCGGACGCGTCGCGGGCGATGCCGACGCCGTTGATGCCTCCCCCTATAATAAGCAGGTCGAGTGTTTCGGGTAGCGCGTCAGGCATGCGTTAATTCTTGATGAGGACGGGAGAGCTTATCGTGGACGGTGACGCGGGGATGTCATCGGCACATGTTGCACGACTGGCTGCGCGCCTGTCCAATTGCACCGTGGAGCCTCATCGATGAAGCCGCTCAGTGCATTCAGCGCCGATGTGCGTCGCGACGTGCGCGGCGTGTTCCTGGATATCGACGACACTCTGACCACCGGCGGCAGCTTGACAGCAGTGGCCTATGCTGCGCTCGAACGCCTTGCCGCGGCCGGCATACTCACGGTGCCGATTACGGGCCGGCCCGCGGGATGGTGCGATCACATTGCCCGAATGTGGCCGGTGGAAGGCGTGGTGGGCGAGAACGGTGCCTTCTACTTCCGCTACGACCGCGTGCAGCGGCGGATGCACAAGAGATTTCTTGCCAGCGACGGCGAGCGGCAGCAAGCAAGAGCGCGGCTGGAAAGTCTGAAAGAGACTATTCTCGCCGAAGTGCCAGGAAGCGCTGTCGCATCCGATCAACATTATCGTGAGTGCGATCTTGCCATCGATTTTTGCGAGGACGTCGAGCGCTTGCCCCGGTCGTCGGTGGCGCGCATCGTCGCGCTCTTCGAGCGCGCCGGTGCAGCCGCCAAGGTCAGCTCCATCCACGTCAATGGCTGGTTCGGGACCTATGACAAGCTCGGAATGACGAAGATCCTGATGCGGGAGTGTTTCGATGTCGATTTAGACGCCGACAAGGAACTCTACGTGTTCGTCGGTGATTCTCCCAACGACGCTCCGATGTTCGAGTATTTTCCGCACTCCGTGGGTGTCGCTAACGTCACTGACTTCGAAGGAAGCCTCGGCGCCGAGCCGGCCTATGTTTGCGATAAGCGGTGCGGACAAGGCTTTGTCGAGCTCGCCGACGCATTGCTCGCGGTGCGCTAGAGATCCTTCACGCCCTGCAATCGCCGGCGAGCCTGGTTCTGTTCGCCAATGTGGTAGAGTCGGCGCCGTGCCGCCCGCCGATCTCAGCATTCTCCTGTTTCCATGAGCCGACCCGTTCTCCTGGCGCATCGTGGCTGGGCCAGCCGCTATCCCGAGAACAGCCGCGTGGGCATCGAAGCGGCCTTGCGGGCCGGGGTCAGATGCGTGGAATTCGATGTCCAGCTGAGTGCCGATTGCGTGCCGGTGGTGATCCACGACGCCAGCCTGCAACGGACCGCGGGCATCGCCAGGCCCGTGTCGGGCTTTGACGTCCGTGAGCTCACTGCAGTCAGTATTCACGAAGCGGCGCGTTTCGGCGGGCAATTCGCCGGCGAGCTGCTGCCCGCCCTGGCCGATGTCGTCGCCTTGCTCCAGGACTGGCCGAAGGCGAAAGCATTCGTGGAAATCAAGCGTGAAAGCGCCGAAGCGCACGGCGTCGACGCCACCGTGGCCCTGGTTCTCGATGTGCTGGCACCGGTGCGCGAGCGTTGTGTCGTGATCTCCTTCGTCGAGCGCGCCGTCATGACGGCCCGCCGGCTGGGTGCGAGCGCCACCGGTTGGATACTCAACTATTACGACGACGATTCCCGCAGCTTGGCCGAGGCGATGGCTCCCGACTACCTGATCTGCGACTATCGCAAGCTTCCCGCGGCACCGGCGACGCTTTGGAGCGGGCCGTGGCATTGGGGAAGCTATGAAATCGTGGAGGTCGGGCACGCGCTCGGCCTCGTCCAGCGAGGTGTCCAGATCATCGAGAGCATGGCCGCAGGCGACCTGGCCTCGGATCCGAGGATGAATTCTGGAAGTCATCTAGGGAATCCGGCATAGTGATCGGCTCGGCACCGTCAATCCTATTTCCTTAGTTTCAGAAACACTCGAAATGACCAGCAAAGGTCGCGATCCGTGGCTGCTGACGCCAGGTCCGCTCACCACGTCGTTGAGCGTGAAGCAAGCGATGCTCCACGACTGGGGATCCCGGGACCAGGAATTCATTGCCATCAACCGGCGGGTACGGGAGCGGCTGGTTGTGCTCGCCGGCGGTGAGGGCTCTCACGTGTGCGTGCCGCTACAGGGCAGCGGCACCTTTGTCGTAGAGGCAGCCGTGGGCACGATTCTGCCCCCTGACGGAAAGGCGTTGATTCTCGTCAATGGCGCATACGGACAGCGCATCGCGCGGATCTGCAACTACTATCAGCGTCGCTATACGGTTCTGGAAACGCCCGAGGACGTGCCCAACGACGCGACCGCCCTGGATGCGGCTCTCGCCGACGACCCGGATCTCAGCCACGTATTCGTCATCCATTGCGAGACGACGTCGGGGATCCTCAATCCGGTGGCCGAGGTCGCCGAAGTCACAGCCAGGCACGGGCGCCGGCTAATCATCGATGCCATGAGCGCTTTCGGGGCCATTCCGCTGGATGCCCGTCGCGTTCCTTTCGATGTCCTGGTCGCCTCGTCGAACAAGTGCTTCGAGGGCGTACCGGGCGTCGGCTTTGCGATCGTACGTGAATCGCTGCTGAAAGACTGCAAGGGCAACGCACCGTCCCTGACATTGGACCTTTATGATCAGTGGCAGGCCATGGAGAAAAACGCACAATGGCGTTTTACACCACCCACGCACGTCATCGTGGCTTTCGACCAGGCGCTACGGGAGCACGAGGAAGAGGGCGGAGTTGCCGGCCGCGGCGCGCGTTACGCGCGTAATTGTAAAATCCTGGTGGATGGAATGCGCGAGCTGGGGTTCGAAACGCTGCTGCCCGATGCGCTCCAGGCTCCCATCATCGTGACTTTTCACATGCCGGCCGATCCGTCGTTCGTGTTTCAGACTTTCTATGATTGTCTGGGCGAGTGTGGCTTTGTCATTTATCCTGGCAAGCTCACGGTGGCCGATAGCTTTCGAATCGGCTGCATCGGCCGAATCGGTGAGGAGGAAATGCGCGGAGCCTTAGGCGCCGTGCGCGAGTCTCTGGCGCGGATGGGTGTTACGCACTGCGGCCCCAAACAGCCCGACCCGGCCATCGCCTGAGCCGTACCGGGGCTGAACTTCAGTGCCGTCGAGATAAATTCCGCATTTTGCACGCTGTTACGCTTAAGCGCGTGTCTTCGATAGATTTGGAAACGTTGGTATGTATCTTCAAAAGAAAGTCTCACATCTATTCAGTGGCACCCGATCGCTCGAGAATCAAATCGACGAGTTTCTCGACAAGGTGTCCGAGGCGGGCATGGTTTTCAGCCGCGCCATGCGCGTCTACCTCGAGAAGGGGCCGGGTGATGAGTTCGATTCTTTTCTCAATCAGGCGGCGGATATAGAGGGCCGCGGCGACGATCTGCGCCGTAACATCGAAGCGGAGCTTTATATGCGCACGCTGATCCCTGATCTGCGCGGCGACGTGCTCGCTCTTCTGGAGAGCATGGATCACCTCGTCAATGTCTACGAAGGTGATTTGTTCCGTATTTCGATCCAGTCGCCGGATATTCCCGAACAGTTCCACGCGGGTTATATGGAGTTGGTCGAGACTGTGACGAGTTGTGTTGATTCGGTTGTGCTGGCGTCGCGTTCGTTTTTCAGAGACATCGACGCGGTCCGCGACCATTGCAGCAAAACTATTTTTTTGGAAAGCGAAGCAGACAAGATCGGCACCAAGCTGCAGCGCGCGATATTCTCTTCCTCGTTGCCGCTCGAGCGAAAAATGCACCTTCGTTATTTTGTCGAGCGAATCGATGAGCTCGCGAACTCGGCGGAGGACGTCGCCGATGCGCTGCAGATTTACACTATCAAGAGACGCATTTAGGCGCTCGCTCGAGTGCATCCGCCGATAAAATGGATCTGACGGTACTGTTTTTTCTCACCAGCGGCCTGCTGCTCGGTTGGTCGCTGGGCGCCAACGACGCCGCCAACGTATTCGGCACTGCCGTAGGCACCCGCATGGTTCAATTCGCGACCGCGGCGGTCGTGTGCAGCGTATTTGTCGTGCTCGGCGCGGTAATCAGCGGTGCCGGCGCGGCCCACACGCTGGGTGCCCTCGGCTCGGTCAATGCGCTTGCCGGCGCCTTCATGGCGGCTTTGGCCGCGGCCGGCACGGTCTATGTCATGACCAAATGGGGCCTGCCTGTGTCGACCAGCCAGGCGATCGTCGGCGCCATCATCGGATGGAACCTGTTCAGCGAGTCCATCACGGACAGCCAGACTCTTGTCAAGATTATTGCTACCTGGATTGCCTGTCCCGTGCTCGCGGGACTGATCGCCGTTCCGCTGTTCAAGCTGGTGGAATTCGTGCTCGGGGCCTCCAAGCTGCATTTGTTGAGACTCGACGCGTATACGCGCATGGCGCTCATATTCGCCGGCGCCTTCGGCGCATATAGTCTCGGTGCCAACAATATCGCCAATGTCATGGGCGTATTCGTGGACGTGTCACCATTCACCGGCTTCTCGGTGGCCGGTTTTCTCACTTTCACATCCATCCAACAGTTGTTTCTTATCGGCGCCATTGCCATCGCGGTGGGCGTGTTCACCTATTCCAAGCGCGTCATGATGACCGTGGGCGTGGGGATCCTGCCCATGTCACCGGTGGCCGCGTGGGTCGTCGTCATCGCCCACTCCATCGTGTTGTTCCTGTTTGCATCGCAAGGCCTGGAACACATATTGGCGAACGCCGGTCTGCCAACGATTCCGCTGGTTCCGGTATCGAGCTCTCAGGCAGTGGTCGGCGCGGTGGTCGGTCTGGGGTTGATGCGTGGTGGACGCGATATCGATTGGAGATTGCTGAGGAACATCGCTGGCGGTTGGATTACGACGCCGTTGATTTCAGGCCTGGTGTGCTTCGTCGCATTGTTTTTTCTGCAGAATGTATTCAATCAGCAAGTTTATCGCGAGGTTCACTACAATTTGTCCGCGCCGGTGCTCGAGGCGCTTGGCGAACAGGGTGTCGAAACGGCTGCCTTGGAGCCTCTCAAAGGACGCGAGTTCCGATCGGCACGCGCTTTCATGAAGGCCGTGGATGAGACCGGATTCAAGGGATCGGTGTCAGACCGCGAGCTCCGGGACTATGCGGAGTTAAATCACATCTATCTGGATCCCGAGAGAATTTCGTCCCTGGACCGTGACTGGCTGGGTCCCGAACAGATTTCTGCCATCCATCGCCTCGCCGGCCAGCAGTTCTCCCACGGTTGGCAACTCGCCCGAGTGTTGGCGGCGGAATCGCCCCAGTGGTCCAGAAAGGACGACAAGATCGTTCACAAGCTTTACAACAGGGAACTGGGCCGGAAGTTGGATTACGTTTTCAGGACCTTCGCCGGTTTTCCCGATGGTCGATGAGGCCCTACTGTAATCCACTGGTCGGCGGCGTGATCACGCCGCCGGTGGCTGCGGCTCGAGAGTGGATAAGCGGGCGTACGTTTCCCGCCGACAGGGAGTTGCTGGATCTTTCCCAGGCTGTTCCCAGCTACGCGCCGGCCGAATCCCTGACGCGTCACCTGGCCTCGGTGGTGGCCGAGCCGGCCACTTCCCTTTACAGCGACATTCTGGGTACCTCGGAGCTGCGCGCCGCATTCGCCCGGCATCTGGCGGCAGACTATGAAGCCAGCGTGAAGCCCGAGAACGTCGCCATTACCTCCGGGTGCAACCAGGCATACTGTGTGGCGGTTTCGGCGCTGGCGGGTCCCGGTGACGAAATCATCCTGCCGGTACCTTATTACTTCAACCACGCAATGTGGCTGCAGATGCAGGGCATCGAGCCCGTCTATCTACCTTTCGATGCCGAGCGGCCCCAGCGGCTGCGACGCGACCTCGTTGAAGAACTGATCACTCCGCGCACCCGGGCGATGGTGCTGGTGTCGCCGTGCAATCCCACCGGCGTCGAATTTGCGCCCGCGGAGATCGAAGCCGTCCATCGCCTTCTATCGAATCGCGGCATCAGCCTCGTCATCGACGAGACGTATAAGGACTTTCGCCGGCAACGCAGCCCGCCTCACACACTCATGGCCGATGGCGCACACGCGAACGAGGGACTGGTGCAGCTGTTCAGCTTTTCGAAAGCCTACAGCTTGACTGGCTATCGGATCGGCGCCATCGCCTGCAGTACGAAGTTGCTGGCAGAGATCGAAAAATTTCTCGACTGCATTGCTATTTGTCCCTCGCGCATCGGCCAGGAGGCGGCACTGTTCGCGCTGGATCATCTCGGCGAATGGCGCGACGCCAAGGCACGGCTCATGGAAGAACGGGTGGATGCGTTGCGCCGTGCCTTCGCCCACTCGAATCTCAGTTATCAGCTGATTTCCAGCGGTGCGTACTTTGCCTATGTGCGCCACCCTTTCCGTCACACGCCGGCGGTGGACGTGGCACGTCGCCTGGCCGACCGGGGGAACGTCCTTTGCTTGCCCGGCAGCTTCTTCGGCCCCCGCCAGGATGACTATCTGCGTCTCGCCTTCGCGAACGTGGCGAGCGATCGATTCCCTGAGCTGACCGATCGGATGCTGGAAAGCCAGAAAAGTCTCTGAAAATAGCTGGGGACAGGTTAATCGGGTTAATTGGGGACAGATCTATTTAACCGGAGGGCCCGTCCGGGCCCTCCGGTTAAATAGATCTGTCCCCAATTAACCCCGTCCCCATTACTTTCCATTACTCTGCCAGTCGGTGCATTAATTTCCGCATGAAATCCACGCAAGCCTCGACCTGATCCAATGCGATGTATTCGTCAGGCTTGTGGGCCTGATCGATGCTTCCCGGGCCGAATACCACCACCGACATGCCGGCCTGCTGGTAGCAGGGGGCTTCCGTGCCGAAGGCCAAGGCGCTTGCTTCATTGGTGCCGGCCAAGGATTTGACCAGGGTCTCGGCGGGAGAGTCGTCCTCGGGGACGAAGGGCACGGACGCGCTCGTGACTGTGGTATTGATGGCCGCCTCGGGAAATTTGTCACGCATGCCAGTGAGCAGACTGGTCGCGTAATCGTTGAAGCGTGTAACAATGTCGTCGGCATCATGGCCCGGTACCGCACGGATTTCCCATTCGAATCGACATTCTGCGGGCACGATATTGATCTGCTGGCCGCCATGGATGGTGCCTACGCTAATCGTGCTGAAGGGCGGGCTGGCGCCGTCCAGGAAATAGGGTAGGGATTCGATCTCTTCAGCGAGCGTCGCGAGATAAGCGATGAGTCGGGCGGCGATTTCGATGGCGTTGACGCCCAGATGCGTAGCGCTCGAGTGGGCTTCGCGCCCGATCACAACGGTCTCTAGCGAACATTGGCCTTTGTGGGCATTGACGATACGCATCTCCGTCGGCTCCCCGATGATGACAGCTTGCGGTGCTAGCCCCGTCTCCGGCAACGCCTGCATGAGCCGTGCGGCGCCCGAGCAATCGGTTTCTTCGTCATAAGTGAGGACGATGTGGACGGGAGATTGTAGGTTACATTGCTGGAACTCGGGTACCAGTGCGAGAGCGATGGCCAGAAAACTTTTCATGTCGCAGGTGCCGCGTCCGTACAATCGCTCATCGCGCTCCACTACCTCAAACGGATCACTGCTCCAGACCTGGCCATCGACAGGCACCACGTCGGAATGCCCCGACAGTACGACGCCACCCTGGCGGGTGGCCGGCCCGATGGTCGCCACTAGATTGGCTTTGGATTTTTCGCCGTTGAAAATCAAGGCCGATCTGACGCCAAGATCGTTCAGGTACTTTTCAACGAAGCGGATCAAGTCGAGATTGGAATCCCGACTCGTGGTGTCGAAGGCGACCAGGGCTTTGATCATCTCGACCGGTGAGTAGCGCGGTCCGCTCATATCCTGAATTCTTATTTGTCAGGGCTCTGATTCACGGCCTGCAAGGAGTCGGCGAAACGCTGGAGAAATATGTCGCATACGCTCTGGGTGTGGGCAATGGACAGGTAGAGTTTGGTCCCCATGGGATTCAAGAAGATCTTGCGCCGAAAGAGTGCCAGCATGAGCGCACGTCCTTTGCGGCTGTCGCCCCGTTTCGTCGACCGGTAGTCGTAGACGGGCTCAGCTGAGAACACTACCTGCGCAAGGGGGCCGTCACCGATTACCTGCGCATGTTCTTGATGCTCGTCCAAGATTTCTCGCATACCCTTGCGCAAGTAGCGCCCGAGATCGTGCAGTCGCTGGTAGCAGTCCGGCTCCTGGAAAACGCCGAGCGCTGCACGCGCCGCCGCCGTGGAAATTGGATTTCCCCCCAGCGTCGAGGCAACCCACACGTAACCTGGCTCACCAAGCTGATCTTCGCGTACCCGGTCCATGATATCGGCGCGGCCGCCGAAGGCGCCGATGGGATACCCGCCGCCCAGCGCTTTGCCATAGGCGACCAGATCGGGAACCACGCCGTAGTATTCCTGCGCTCCCCCGTATGCCAGCCGAAACCCGGTTACTACCTCGTCGAAAATCAACAGCACATCATGTTCGTCACAGATCGTGCGCAGGCCCTCGAGGAATCCCTCCCGGGGCGGCGTGCAGCGCTGTAGCGGTTCGACGATGACCGCGGCAAGCGCTTGTGCGTGCTCGGCGATAATTTGCGCCGCCAAGGCGATATCGTTGTAAGGGGCCACCAGAATATCGTTCGCCACAGCCGCCGGGATGCCGGCGCTGGAGGGGTCCGATTGCGGGAAGTCGAGCAGCCGGTGGGGAAACAGGCTGGTAACGCCTACCTCGTTGGCGCCGTGATAGGCACCCTCGAATTTGAGAATTTCGGGCCGCCCGGTACAGGCGCGCGCGAGGCGCTGACAGTACATGGTTGCCTCGGTGCCTGAGGCACAGAAGCGCACGCGTTCGCATGCCGGACTGAGCCGGCAGATTTCCTCCCCGAGTGCCAGGGAATTTTCGTTCACGTAGGCGAAGTTGGCGCCCAGTGCCGCTTGCCGGGTGACGGCTTCGGTCACTTCCGGGTGTGCGTGGCCGACCAGCACCGAGCCCCAGCCGATGGAAAAATCGAGATAGGATGCGCCGGTCGTGTCCTCAAGCTCGCAGCCCTTGCCCCGGCTGATAACGATGCTGAGCTCCGGTGGAAGGTTGAACTCGCCATTGGATCCGCCGGGGAACACACGCAGGGAGCGCTCCACGGCCTCGGGAATCGGGTTATGAGTCATGATGCCGGCAATCTCCGCGTAGGAGCACTGATCGCTTAATGGGGACAGATCTATTTTCCTTTTGGACGGACTCCGTCCAAAAGGAAAATAGATCTGTCCCCATTAAGCGATCAGTGCTCGCGCAGCGAGGTTCGATAGAGCGCGGATTGCCGCGCGTAGTGCTCGGCAATTTCCGAGATGCTTTTGATTTCGGCATCGGTGAGGGAGCGCACGACCCGTCCCGGCGATCCCAGAACCAGGGATCCGTCCGGGATCTCCTTTCCCTCCGTGACCAGCGCGCTGGCGCCCACCAGGCAGTTTTTCCCAATTCGGGCATTGTTGAGCACCACCGCGTTGATGCCGATGAGGGAGTTGTCACCCACCGAGCAGCCGTGCAGCATGACCTTGTGGCCAATGCTCACATTCGCGCCGAGAGTGAGTGGCAAGCCTTCATCGATGTGCAGCACCGAAGCGTCCTGCACGTTGCTGTTGTCGCCAACGGTGATGACGTCGTTGTCGCCGCGCAGCACACAATTAAACCAGACACTGGCATTGTGCCCGATCACCACAGAGCCGATGACCGACGCGCTCGGCGCGACGTAATAGTCACCGCGAAACTCGACGTGGCGTTTGCCAAGCGAATAGATCATGTGGACAAGATCCCCCTCAGGCCATCAGCGGCCATGATACCCGCCCGGGCGGTTGGTGAATATGTACGGCCGTCATGGGATGTCGTCATCGGATGCGGTTGGCGCGGCCATGAACGCCTCGGCCCATTCGAGCCATTGGCGGTCCTCGGCGGTGTCGTGAAGCGCCAGCGCGCGCGCCACATGGAGGCGCGCTTGTGAATGCTCGCCACGCAGAAAATGCAGTCGCGCCAGAAGCTTCAGGCTTTCCAGATGCCGGCCATCCGCCAGCAGTGCCCGGCGGGCCAAGGCGAGGGCCTGTCCGTCATCGTCCTGCCGGAAATGGCACAGGGCCAGCATATGCAGGGTATGAGGGTTCTCGCCGACGAGTTCCAGCAGCTCCGTCAGGCGATCGATGGCGCGCGGGTAGTTCTTCAGGTTAAAGGCCCGGGCCGCCTGTACTTCCACAGCGCTCTTACGGGATATACGCGGCAAACGCATCAGTGGATGAACAGGCCACCGTTGACGTCGAGCACCACGCCGGTTATGTGACTCGATAAATCCGAGGCCAGAAACAGGCAGGCGTTGGCAATGTCGCGCGGCTGGCCGATGCGCCCCAGGGGTACCTTCCCGGCCAGCTCGGCCTTCATCTCGTCGGTCATGCTCCCGTGGGTAAAGTCATTGTCGATGGGGCCCGGGGCGATCGCATTGGCGCGTATGCCGTCCGGCGCCAGCTCACGTGCCAGGCCCTTGGCGAGGCCGAAAATGCCTGATTTGGCGGCAGCGTAGTGAGTCGTGCCGAAGACACCGCCGCCCACCCGCCCGGCGATGGAGGAAATGCACACGATGGCGCCGCTTGCCTGTTCGCGCATGTGCGGGATGACCGCCCGCGCCATGTGGAAGTTTCCACGCAGGTTGATGTCCATGACCGCGTCGTACTCCTGTGCCTCGATGTCCATTATCGGTGTGGAGAATACGATACCGGCATTATTGATCAGGATGTCGATGCCGCCGAACTCCTCTCGTACCTCATCGGCGACAGCGGAGCAGCGAGCCGCATCGGTCACGTCGCAGACGTAGGCGCGGTGCTGCGGACCCAGCTCCCTGGCAGCGGCATCGACGCCGTCGCCATCTATATCCAGGAGTGCCGTACGCGCTCCGTGTTCGGCAAACAATCTGGCGGTGGCGAGCCCGATGCCGCGCACGGCGGCCGCCCCGGTGATGATGGCTGTTCTGGATTCCAGAAGCATGGCGGATACCTCGATTTTCCTGTGGGTGAATTTTACCGGTGATTCTAGAAGCACGCGATGCATTTGCGGTACTCTTGTGCAAGCGGTAAATCACGGGAGAGGGAAGAGCATGAGCTCCGCAATTCGAATTCATAAGGTCGGCGGTCCTGAGGTGCTCGAGTGGGAGGAGGTGACGGTCGGCGATCCGGGCCCTGGCGAAGTGCGCCTGCGTCACGGGGCCGTGGGGCTCAATTACATCGACGTCTACTTCCGCACCGGTGCCTACGGTGCCGAGGTGCCCTTCACGCCCGGGTTGGAAGCCAGTGGCGTGGTCGAAGCGCTCGGGGAGGGGGTGTCGGATCTGCGCGTCGGTGACCGCGTTGCCTACGCGGCGCCTCCGGCGGGCGCCTATTCGGAGGAGCGCCTGATGCCGGCGGATCGGGTGGTCAAGGTGCCGGATGGTGTGAGCGACGAGACCGCCGCCGCCATGATGTTGAAGGGTATGACGGCCCGGTATCTGCTGCGGAGCACCTACCGGGTGAAAGCCGGCGATACGATTTTGTTCCATGCTGCGGCCGGCGGCGTCGGGCTGATTGCCTGCCAGTGGGCCAAGAGTCTAGGCGCGACAGTCATCGGCACCGTCGGCAGCGACGAGAAAGCAGAGCTCGCGGCGGCCCATGGATGCGACCACCCAATCGTTTACACCCGGGAGAATTTCGTCGAGCGGGTCAAATCCATCACCGGTGGTGAAGGCGTACCGGTGGTTTACGATTCTGTCGGCAAGGACACCTTCATGGATTCGCTGGATTGCCTGAAACCATTGGGCAGCATGGTGATATTCGGCATGTCCTCGGGGCCGGTCCCGCCCCTGGACGTGGGCCTGCTGGCCGCCAAGGGCTCTCTGTTTCTGACCCGGCCGACGCTCATGACCTACACGGCCAGACGTGAGGATTTGGTGGCCACCGCCGAGGAGTTATTTCAGGTAGTACAGTCAGGCGCCGTCAAGCTCGAAATCAATCAACGCTTCCCGCTCAGGGAAGCAGCCGCTGCCCACCGTGCCCTGGAGGCACGCCAGACCACCGGCTCGACGATCCTGACGGTGTAGGTTAGGCTGAGCTTACGAAGCCCAACATTCGCAGCTCTGGCATGTTGGGCTTCGCTGCGCTCAGAGTCTGTGAATGAATCGCCCAACCTAGCGAGACGGTTCCTGGGCGTGCCCTGCTAGGCGGGTGATTGATTCACAGACTCTCAGCCCAACCTACGCGCCGATTTGCTTGATCAGCGCATCCGCGAAACCACTCGTCGAGACTTCATTGGCGCCTTCCATGAGCCGCGCGAAGTCATAAGTGACGATCTTGTCCTGGATGACGCGCGGGTAGTTTTCGCTGATCACGTCGGCGGCTTCCTGCCAACCAATGTACTCCAGCATCATGACGCCGCTGAACAGAAGGGATCCCGGATTGACCTTGTCGAGATTGGCGTATTTTGGCGCCGTGCCGTGGGTCGCTTCGAATACGGCCAGGTGATCGGCGAAGTTGCCTCCCGGGGCGATGCCCATGCCGCCGACCTCGGCAGCCACGGCATCCGACAGATAGTCCCCGTTCAGGTTCGTCGTGGCCAGCACGTCGAACTCCGTCGGCCTCAGCAGCATGAGCTGGAAGATGATGTCGGCGATGCGATCCTTGATGACGACCTTGCCCTCTGGGCGTTTGCCGTCGTGCTTGCTCCATAGCTCCTCTTCGCTGATGGTTTCCTCGCCGAACTCCTCGCGGCAGAGCTGGTAGCCCCAGTTGCGAAAGGCTCCTTCGGTGAACTTCATGATGTTGCCCTTGTGCACCAGGGTCACGCTCTCGCGGCCGTTGTCGATGGCGTAGCGAACGGCTTTACGCACCAGGCGCCGTGTGCCGAAGGGGCTTATGGGCTTGATGCCGATGCCGGCGTCGTCGAAAAACTTGGCGCCCATTTCCTCCTTGAGGAATTTTTCCACCTTGCGCATCTCGGGGGTGCCGGATTCGTATTCGATACCGGCGTACACGTCCTCGGTGTTTTCCCGGAAGATGACCACATCGACGAGCTCCGGGTGGCGCAGCGGTGAGGGCACGCCGGGGTAGTAGCGTATCGGACGCACACAGGCGTACAGATCGAGCTCCTGGCGCAGCGACACGTTGAGAGAGCGGAAGCCGCCGCCCACGGGGGTCGTCAACGGTCCCTTGATGGAGACCGTGAGCTTGTTCAGCGCATCCAGGGTTTCTCCTGGAAAATAGTCGCCGTCGTAAATTCCCGCGGCCTTCTCGCCCATGAACAACTCGCACCAGTGGATCTTGCGTTTGCCGCCGTAAGCTTTGGCGACCGCTGCGTCCCACATACGCAAACACGCTCGCGTGATGTCCGGTCCGATTCCGTCTCCTTCGATAGAACCGAGAATGGGGTTGTCCGGGACCACCAGTTTGTCGTCGACGATACTGAGCAGCTCTCCTCCCTGGGGGATCTTGATGTGTTGATAATCCATGACGGTTCCTTCTAGGAGCGTTATACTTGCAAATCAACCATATAGCCGCGTTTCTATCGCGGCCGGCGCGAACGGGTAACCACCGAGCGTCAGGCGCGGTCGGATGGCACCAGGGCCCGAGGCGTCTACCCAGGAAGTTAATGAGACCGCTTCGATTGCCACGGCTGGTTGGATTCGGGGGGCGGGCGACCAAGCGGATACGCGCAGTGTCGCATACTCTACATGTGATCAGGGAAAGCTGATGCGGCACGGGCTTTCGTGGCGGCCGCTCTGTTTGCCGGTGTTTACGGAATATGAATGAAGGCACTCGAGAGCGCGCGGCCGCGTCGGACCTGGACTACCAGGAACACGTCCTGCAGGACGTATCGCGGACTTTCGCGCTGACCATCCCGCAGCTCCCCGGGGGCCTGCCCCGGGTGGTGGGCAACGCTTACCTGTTGTGTCGCATTGCCGACACCATCGAGGATGACCCGTCCCTCGATGCCGAGCAGAAACGGTATTTCTCGGAATCCTTTATCCAGGTCATTGCGGGCGGGATGCCGGCCGGTCGCTTCGCCGACGAGCTGCATCCGCTGCTTTCCGACAGCATGCTCGAGGCCGAGAAGGACCTGATTCAGCACACCGGGCGGGTAATTCGCGTCACCCATGGCTTCAGCGAGCGGCAGCGCGCGGCGCTGGCCCGATGTATCCGCATCATGTCCCGGGGGATGGCGGATTTTCAGCAGAACAAGACTCTCGACGGCCTTGCCGACATGCCACAGATGGATCGTTACTGCTATTATGTGGCTGGCGTGGTCGGCGAGATGTTGACCGAGCTCTTCTGCGCCTACTCCAGTGAAATCGATGCCCGCGGATCCGAGCTGCAGAAGCTTGCGGTATCGTTCGGACAGGGATTGCAGATGACCAACATCCTCAAGGACATCTGGGAGGACCGCGCCCGCGGCGCGTGCTGGCTGCCCCGGGAAGTGTTTCAGCGCGTCGGATTCGATCTCGGCCGGCTTGCCGAGGACTATCGGAGGGAAAAATTCTCCCTGGGATTGAGCGAGCTCATCGGAATTGCCAGGCTTCACCTTCAGAATGCCCTTGGTTATACCTTACTGATACCTGGCCACGAGGCCGGAATTCGGCGCTTCTGCCTGTGGGCGCTGGGAATGGCGGTGCTGACCCTGCGAAAGGTGCATGCCAACAGGTATTTCACCAGTGGCCAGCAGGTCAAGATAACGCGGCGCAGCGTCAAGGCCGTGGTGCTGGTGAGTACCGTCAGTGTAAGCAACGACGCCGTGCTCAAATGGCTCTTCGGCGGCTTCACCCGTAGCCTCCCGGTTGCGGAGAATCCACCCAAGGCCATATTGGTGTGAGCACGCCCATGGTGTACTATTCGCGGTCGTTTGCGGGTCACATGAGGGGAAAGGGCCACCGATGAGAATGCAGGCTTTTCGGGAACTGAGCGCCGCTGACGCGGCGGTCTCCGCGACGGCGCCCGCGGTCGAGCATCTCGACGACGGACTCGCCAGCTCTATCGCGCGCGCCGTGGAAGCCTTGCGCGCCGAGCAGTTCGCCGAAGGCTACTGGAGCTACGAGTTCGAGGCCGACTGCAGTATCCCCGCCGAGTACATCCTCATGATGCACTTCATGGACGAAGTGGACGCGGCGCTGGAACGCAAGATCGCGGTTTACCTTCGTTCGAAGCAGGGCCAGGACGACGGCTGGGCCCTGTACCCGGGCGGTGAGCTGAACTTGAGCGCTACCGTAAAAGTCTACTATGCGCTCAAGCTGGCCGGTCATTCCCCTGATACGCCGCACATGGCGCGCGCCCGCGCAGCCATTCTGGCCTGTGGCGGGGCCATCAACGCCAACGTTTTTACCAAGATTGCGCTGGCGCTGTTCGAGCAGATCCCCTGGCGCGGCGTGCCCTTCATCCCGGTGGAAATCATGCTGCTGCCCAGATGGTTTCCCTTTCATATCTCCAAGGTTTCCTATTGGTCGCGCACCGTGATGGTGCCGCTGTTCGTGCTCTGCACGCTCAAGCCCTCGGCCGCCAATCCGCGCAAGGTCGATGTCCGCGAGTTGTTTACGACACCGCCGGAGGAAGAGAGGCACTATTTTCCGGTGCGCTCGATCCTGAACCGGGTTTTTCTGATTCTCGATCGCATGGGTCGCGGCTTGCACCGGCTGGTGCCGCGCTTCATACGCAACCTGGCCGTTAAAAGGGCGGAGAGCTGGGTCATCGAGCGGCTCAACGGCACCGATGGTCTGGGTGCCATTTTCCCGGCCATGGTGAACGCCCACGAGATGTTGTCGATATTGGGATACAACCGCGATCATCCGTACCGCGTCATGACCAGGGAGGCCCTTCGCCGCCTGCTGGTGGAGAAGCCGGACCACGCGTATTGTCAGCCCTGCGTGTCGCCGGTGTGGGACACGGGGCTCGCTTGCCTCGCGCTTCAGGAAGCCGACGATCGCGGCGATCATCCCAACGTGCTGCGCGGTCTCGATTGGCTGCTACCGCGCCAGTTGCTGGACCAGGTCGGCGACTGGTCGGATCGGCGCCCGGGCTTGCGCGGTGGTGGCTGGCCATTCCAGTTCGGTAACGATCACTATCCCGATATCGACGATACGCCGGTGATCGCCTGGTCGATGCTGGAATCGGGGCAGGATCGCTACCAGGAGAGCATCGAGCGCGCCGCCGAGTGGATCTGCGGCATGCAGTCCGCGAACGGCGGCTATGGATCATTCGATGCGGACAATACCCACTACTATCTCAATGAGATCCCGTGCGCCGACCACGGCGCGCTGCTGGATCCGCCCACCAGTGACGTCACGGCGCGCTGCGTGGTCTTCCTCTCGAAGCTGGACCGCGCGCGTTTTCGCGACACCATCGATCGGGCGTTGGTTTTTCTCTATCGGGAACAGGAGTCCGACGGCAGCTGGTTTGGCCGCTGGGGTGCCAACTACACCTACGGCACCTGGTCGGTGCTGGTCGCCATGGAAGCGGCCGGTGAAAGCTTGCGCACGCCCTCGATTCGGCGTGCGGTGTCGTGGCTGGAAAGCGTGCAAAGACCCGACGGCGGTTGGGGGGAAGACAACTACAGCTACTTCGACGCGAGCGAGGCCGATCAAGGCGCGGACAGCACTGCCTATCAGACTGCCTGGGCGCTGTTGGGCCTGCTGGCTGCCGGTGAGGTGCGCTCCGACGCGGTCCGCCGCGGCGTGGCGTATTTGGAGCACAGCCAGGGGGCGGACGGCTTGTGGCAAGACGACAGCTTCACCTGCCCCGGCTTCCCCCGGGTTTTCTACCTCAAGTACCACGGCTACACACGCTACTTCCCGCTGTGGGCACTGGCGCGCTTTCGCCGGGTACTGAAACAAACTTGAACGAGTTTCGCCGGAGCAGTTCGTCGTTCGTAGGTTGGGCTGAGCAAAGCGACGTTTAAATGGGGACAGATCTATTTATCTCTACTGCCGCGCCGCGGCAGTAGAGATAAATAGATCTGTCCCCATTTAAACGTCGCTTTGCTCAGCCCAACCTACGGTGGTTACCATGGCGGATTCGTTGCCCTGGTTCCCCTAGCCAAATGGCCAACACCCGACCTCTCTTAGGCATCATCGCGGCGCTGCCCGCCGAGGCGCGCGCGGCCGGGGTGCGCGATGCGCCGGCCGGCGAGGTGGTTCGAGTGGCCGATGACGTGCTCCTGATACGTTGTGGCATCGGCCGTACGCGAGCAACGCGGGCGGTCGAGAGTCTGATGGATGCCGGTGCCGGTGCGCTGCTGAGCTGGGGCACGGCGGCGGCGCTGGATCGGCAACTGGGGCCGGGTGATCTGGTGCTGCCCCGCGAGGTGCTGTCCCGGGAAGGGCGTCGTTTCAGCACCGACAGTCGGTGGCGTGATCGGTTGTGCGCGATACTCGAGAACGGCAGCGGCTGTCACGCCGGCACCGTGGCGGAGGCCGACAGTGTTCTCGAGAGCGCCGATGACAAGCTCCTGCTGCACACGCTCAGCGGCGCTCTGATCGCCGATATGGAAAGCGCAGCGATTGCCGAGGCCTGTCAGGGGGCCGGGCGTCCGCTGCTGGTCGTGCGCGCCGTATCGGATCGGCTGACGATGCGGATCCCGCACTGTGCGCTGGCGGCCGTGGACGCGAACGGCGACGTCAAGGTGGCGCCCTGTCTGGGAAGTCTGCTGCTCGCGCCGGGTGATCTGCCGGCGCTTTTACGGCTGGCCAGGGGCTTCCGTGTTGCCTGCTCGGCGCTGTCACGTCTTGCGCGACGGGCTGGTCCTGCGTTCCTGCTCCAGCCCCCGGAACGAGGCGCGCGTTAGAATCCGCCGATAGTGGTCACGCCTGGGCGGCGATATCCTCCCGCTTGGCACGGAACATCTCGACGGCGTCGAGAATACCGTCGCTGTCGAGGCCCGCTTCGCGCAGCATGTCGTCACGCCCGCCGTGTTCGATGAAGCGATCCGGAAGGCCCAGGTTGAGCACCGAAATCTGCACGTCGTGGGCCGCGAGACACTCGTTGACGGCGCTGCCGGCGCCGCCGGCGATGGTATTCTCGTCGACGGTCACGAGCAGTTCGTGCTCGGCGGCCATGCGCAGCACCATGTCGTCGTCCAGAGGCTTCACGAAGCGCATGTTGACCACCGTGGCATCGAGTTTCTCCGCCACCTCCAAGCAGTACTCCAGCATCGGACCGAAAGCCAGGAACGCGATGTGTTTGCCCTGGTGCCGGAGCTGCGCACGGCCCACGGGAATGGCGGTCATTTCGTCTTCCACGGCCACGCCGGGGCCGGTTCCCCTGGGGTATCGCACCGCGCAGGGCTGGTCGAGGAGAAAACCCGTGTACAGCATCTGGCGGGTTTCGTTCTCGTCCGCCGGTGTCATGATGACCATGTTCGGCAGGCAGCGCAGGAAACTGATGTCGTAGGAGCCGGCGTGGGTCGGTCCGTCACCGCCAACCAGACCCGCCCGGTCGATGGCGAGCAGCACCGGCAGGCCCTGTACCACCACGTCGTGAATCAGGGAATCGTAGGCACGCTGCAGGAAGGTCGAGTAGATGGCCACCACCGGCTTCAGTCCGTCGCAGGCCATGCCCGCCGCCACCGTGACGCTGTGCTGCTCGGCGATGGCCACGTCGAAGTAACGGTCGGGAAACTCAAGTTCGAACTTCTCCATCTTGGAGCCTTCGCGCATGGCGGGGGTGATGGCCACCAATCGTTGGTCGAGGCGCGCCATGTCGCAGAGCCAATCGCCGAATACCTGGGAGTAGGTGGGGCCTGAGCTGCTCTTTGCGGAGCGTATCCCGACCTTGGGATCGAAAGGCGCGCCGACGCCGTGGTACTTGACCGGGTCGGCTTCCGCGGGACCGTAGCCTTTGCCCTTTTTTGTCACGATGTGCAGGAGCTGCGGGCCCTCCAGGGCTTGCATGTTGCGCAGGGTCGAGAGCAGCAGCTTGAGATCGTGGCCGTCGATGGGGCCGACATAGTTGAAGCCGAGCTCCTCGAACAGGGTGCCGGGGACGATGAGCCCCTTTACGTGCTCCTCCGCCCGGCGTGCCAGCTCCCACATGGGCGGCATGTGGGAAAGCACTTTCTTGCTGCCCTCGCGGACCCTGGCATAGATCTTTCCGGAAATTATCTGGGCAAAACGCTGGGTGAGCGCACCCACATTGGGCGATATGGACATCTCGTTGTCGTTGAGAATCACCAGTAAGCTGGTGCCGAGCCCGCCGGCGTGATTGAGCGCCTCGAAGGCCATCCCACAGGTAAGCCCGCCATCGCCGATGATGGCGACGGCTCTTCGTCGCGAGCCGGTGCGCTCGGCAGCCAATGCCATCCCCAGGGCCGCGCCGATGGAGGTGCCGGCGTGGCCGACGCCGAAGGCGTCGAATTCGTTTTCCGCTCGCTTCGGAAACGGGGTAATGCCGCCCCATTTGCGCACGGTGTGCATCTGCTCCCGGCGCCCGGTGAGGATCTTGTGGGGATAGCTTTGGTGGCCGACATCCCAGACGAGCCGATCCTCCGGTGTGTCGTAGAGATAGTGGAGCGCCACGGTAAGCTCCAGGGCGCCCAGTCCCGCGGCAAAATGTCC
>SMUY01183987.1_pt1 | contig 21228 bp, 18 predicted proteins | sample 2456441 | NCBI WGS metagenome assembly SMUY01 (sample SAMN11095931, study PRJNA526329) | marine sediment metagenome | biome: Marine sediment; feature: Surficial sediment; material: Deep marine sediment; isolation source: Hadal surficial sediment | place: Pacific Ocean | collected 2014-11 | depth...
AATGGGAGCCGTTCTGGCCGTGGCCCGAGGAAGTGATGAACCTGCCCGATTTATCGTGCTGCGACACCGCGGGGCACCTGAAAGCGACGCGAAGCCCATTGTTTTGGTGGGGAAAGGAGTCACCTTTGACAGTGGCGGCCTTTCTTTGAAATCCCCGAAGTCGATGGAAAGAATGAAGTCGGATAAAGCGGGGGGCTGTGTGGTGCTGGCGGCCATGCAGGCGATTGCTCAGTTGCAGCTCAAGAAGAATATCGTGGGTCTCATCCCGGCCGTCGAAAACCTTCCGAGTGGCCGGGCACTCCGTCCGGGAGATGTAGTCCGCTCCATGAGTGGCAAGACGATTGAAGTGCTCAACACTGATGCAGAAGGCCGTCTTATCCTAGCTGACGCCCTCTGTTATGGGCGGCAGCTTGAACCCGAATACATGGTCGATTTAGCAACCCTCACCGGGGCCTGTGTTATTGCGCTGGGAGATCTTCGAGCGGGACTGTTTAGTAATCATGAAGAGATTTGCCAGAAGCTCTTGCAGGCCTCGGAGCGCTCTGGAGAGAAGTTTTGGCGGCTTCCTCTGGATGATGAGTATCGAAAGGAAATCGAAAGCTCCATTGCCGATATCAAGAATGTAGGAGGCCGCTTTGGGGGCGCCATTATTGCGGCCAAGTTCCTCGAGGAATTCGTGGAGGACGTCCCCTGGTGTCATCTCGATATCGCGGGAGTAGGTCTATCCAAGGAAAATCAAGGCCTCAAAGGTCCCACCGGTTTCGGAGTTCGAACTCTGGTGGAAATGGTCTCAAGTTAAGGTGAAGGTGCCTCACTTTCCACTTCAGTTAGCAGCCCAATTGGCTTCTCTCGACGAGCAAAAACAACGGTTGGGCAAACGGACAACGGATCTCAGGTCTCTCATTGACCGCTACCTGACACTTCCCCTTTTGGAATACGAGCTAAGCAAGGTGCGCGAGCTCAGCGGGGCGTGTGCCTCAGGCACTCAGCAGGGTCAAACGGAAATTTCCCGGTCCCAGGAAGAGGTCCTCTTCTCGGCTGTGATGGATCTCACTAAAGCCATGGATGAACTGGATTCCACCGATCTCCTTCATCTCCAGGAACTCCTGGTCCCCGATCAAGAAAATTCTTACCGGCAGAGTTCAAGCCAGCCTCTGACTTCCACTCACGAACCGGTGGATCCTGTCCTTATTCCTGGAGCCATGGACCGGTTCTTTGAGTGGGTCCGCAGTCCCAGCTTTGCCGACCTGCAGGCGGTAGAACAGATGAGCCTCTCACAGATGCGCCTGTACGAAATCAACCCCTTTTTGCACCATTCCCCGCTGATTGTTTCGCTTTTCTCCCACTATTTTCTCCTGAAGGATGATTACCTTGTGCCTCTTTACGAACTCGAGGAAGTGCCGAAGTTCTACCAGGCTCTAGAAGAAGCCTTCCAATTGTCGAGCGAGGCTCTTGTACGCTTCAATGTTCAGGCTTGCCAACGAGCCTATGAACTCGTCCTGGCAAGAATTTAGCCCACAGCCTGAGAATTTCTGGTTACTCTGTCAGAGCCGCAGGCTTTAGCCTGCGGGCCATTCCCCGCTATTCCCGGCTGGGCCCGTGGGCTAAAGCCCACGGCTCAGACTGCGTCTTACCACGAGCGGCGGGTGCCATCCTAATCGCTCCGGCTAGCCAGTCGAATGCCCCATTCAATGGCCTGGACCATGCTTCGGGAATCGGCAACACCCTGTCCTGCGATGTCAAAAGCGGTTCCATGATCTGGGGAAGTCCGGACCAGAGGAAGGCCCAGGGTCACGTTCACGGCAGATTCGAATGCCACCAGCTTCAGGGGGATCAACCCCTGGTCGTGGTACAAGGCGATGACACCATCAAACTCGTTGTCAAGAGCCTTGCGAAAAATCGTATCTGCAGGGAAAGGGCCCGAGACCGTCTCAGGGCCATACTTTTGGTTCAGTGTGTGAACAGCAGGCTCGAGAATGGTTTTCTCCTCATCACCAAAGGAACCTTCCTCAGAAGCGTGAGGGTTCAGGCCACAAAGAGCCAGTCGCGGCTGAGAAATGTTGATGCGGCGGAGGGCTTCAATAAAAACCCCCGTCTTGCTGACGACTTCATCGTGGTGAAGGGCTAAGGGAACTTCCCGTAAAGGAATATGAACGGTGATGAGGAGGACCCGCAGGCGCTCTGAAAAAAAAGCCATGACCGGATTTGCAGCAGGGAAAAAAGAGGCCACTAACTCGGTCTGGCCGGGTCGGGTAGACCCACAAAGATGAGTCGCCTTCTTGTTGATCGGTCCGGTGACCAGCAGCGGGAAACGGTTTTCCTGGCAGTACTCAACGGCAGATTCCAGACATTCCAGGGCAAATCTGCCGGCTTTTTTCTCCAATGTGCCCCATGCAGGAGGATAGTCGTAATGACCCGATGCAATGATCTCGACCTGATCCAAATCGTGAGACAACCCCAGATCCTGTCGCAGCTCTTCGAGGTAGTGAGGGTCTCCAAAAATGATGGGATGGATGGTGGGGAATTGTGAAAGTGCTTTCAGGATGACTTCCGGGCCGATCCCATGGGGATCTCCTGTCGAGAAAACGACAGGAAACCCTTTCACGGGTTCAGCCAAGTTCATTCCATCTCACTCTCACACTCGAATAGGCCGTTTGCGCCAACTTCCTTAGACCTCGCTTTCTTTGTAGATGTATTTGATGACGTGCTTCGGGATCAGCAGGTTCGGCATTGTTTCACGATTCACCTTGATGCAATCTTTGTCGTACCATTCAATCATCCCGAAGATTTCCTCGCCGTCAACGAGCTGGACGACCATCGGAGTTTTGTTCGACATCTGCTTCAAATAGTAGTATTGCTCGGCATTGGTTGCTTCCGGAGGAACCTTTTTTCTTTGGCCCTCGAGATACTTTGAAGGGGGCTGCTCCTTCAGGTCGGACAGCGACGGACGTATTAACTTCCGGTTAACCATAATCATCTACCTCAACAGAAAGCGCCTCTTCCTCAACGCTAAAAGGACAATTGGTAAAGGTTCAGATGCTTCAGAAAGCTTACTATGGCATAGCCTAGCATCCTCCTCAGCTTTTGACAAGAGATAAAAAGTCGAATAGACTGATGTGCAGAAGATGAGACTTTTCGTCTATCTTATTCCTCTTTTGCTCCTGATTCTTGGGTTTTCCCTGTTCGGGCAGGAAGGCCGATCCAGGAAGAAACCGGTACTGATTCGAGTAGATCCTACGGTTGAAAAAGTCGATGAACTCGAGGAAGGCCCTCCTGAACGGGACCCTCAAAAGGCCAAAGAACACGTAGAGATCGGTGATTTTTACTACAAACGGCACAATTATACGGCAGCTGCAGAGCGTTACCGCGAAGCGATCCAGTTCAATCCCAAGTGGGCGAAAGCCTACGAAAAACTGGTCGGGGTCTTGGAAAAACAAAACGCCTTTTTAGAAGCGGTGAAAGTGTGCGAGCAATTTGTCCAGAGCAGTGACTCCTCAAAGGAAGTCAAGCGCTTTCAGGAGTGGAGTGTCAGACTGAAAGAAAAGGCCAAAGAAACAGGGTAAGTGTAGGCTAAGTGTCTCGTTCCATAAATACGATGACGTATGTGGCACTAGGCACAGGCTCCAGATCCGCAGCCACCGGTAGCACCGACCTCATAGTTCAAACAACACTTCAATCGGCCACACATCCCGGATAGGCGCCCAGGGTTTACCGTCAGACCCTGTTGCTTGGCAGCGCGAATACTGACGGACTTCAATTCCTTCAAGAACAGGGCGGAGCAGTTTTCACCCAAACCGCAACATCCCGTTCCGCCAATTAATTTGGCTTCGTCACGTGCCCCGATCTGCCGCATTTCAATTCGGGCACGCAGTCGACGAGCTAAACTTTTGACCAACCCGCGAAAATCGACACGTCGCGTTGCCGTAAAATAAAAAATCACCCGGCTGCCGTCAAAGATATACTCAACCCTGGAGAGCTTCATGGAGAGCTTATCGGCTCGAATCAATTTCTTGCATAATTGGTAGGCGAGATCCTCCTGATCTTTCTTCTTCTCGTGAAGATAAAGATCCCGTTCGGTGGCTTTTCTTAAGGCCTTATTCACTTTAGAGGCGCCCAGATCGAGATTCTCAGCCCTCTGTCCATGGATGACAAGACCCAACTCCACTCCCCGTTTCGTGCTGACGATGCAGCGATCGCCAACGCGCAGCTCGACGTCACGGGCCAAGAACTTGGCCGTGGATTTATTGGTCTCAAACTTGACGGTGACGATTTCCAACATCGTTAGAACTCATGAGCCAAAGGGTCTCGAAACACATCAGCGGATTCACGTAATGGTCGATGTCCCATCTGGCTCGATCCACATGGTAGAGAAAATCTCTAACCCAATTCAACTCTACACCTTCTGAGAGTTTTTGCAAATCCTCCAGTCGATCCTGATTGACGATCCGTTCGGGAGTTTCCACCTGCAGGAAATAGAGATCCTCACCGATTCGATGGAGGAGATTCAGATAGCGCCAAACGCCCTCGCGGGTTTTGAGTTCACTTCGCAGGGGGAGCTGTTCACATTGCTTGTATAGGGCTTCGAAGGATTCCTGCTCACACCAGGAGGTCAACAAACCCAGCATACGGTCCCTTTGCTCGAGCGTCTCTTCAAGATCTAGGCTTAGGGCTATGGCGATGCTTCCTTCGGCCAAGGAAGCCCTCATCTCCAGATGATCCTCCGTCAGATGATCCTCCAGGTAGCGCAGGATTTCTTCCCGACCCAAGGGGTGAAAAGGGAAGGCTTGGCAGCGTGATCGAATGGTCGGGAGCAAGCGGTGAGGAAAGGAAGTGATCAGGATAATCCGAGAGGTCTCCGGAGGTTCCTCAAGTGTTTTCAAAATGCAATTGGCGGCTTCTTCGGTCATGGTTTCCGCCTGATCGATGATAAAAAACCGAAGACGCCCTTCGAAGGGTCGGAATTGGACTTCCCGATTGAGCTGCCGCATCGTGTTTGGGTCCCTGGCATCCTTTCCAATGCGAATGAGATTCTTATGGGGCTGGAAAAGCCAGATGTCCGGATGATGACCGGCGGCTTCCTTGACGCAGGAAGGACAGGTTCCGCACAATTCCTCTTCGGTACCTCCCTTGCAATTGGCCAGGGCAGCCAGGCTCAATGCCAACGTCTTCTTTCCTACACCCTCTGGGCCCGTGAAAAGGCTGGCCTGGGGAAGCTGGCCTCGACGCAGGATCTGAACCATTTGCTGATTGCCAACAAAGTCTCTCAGTCTCATGGCATTCCTGGATCGATGCTATGGAAAATGGGGGCTCTCGCTTCAAGAAGCCCCAAAAGTTTCTCGAAAACCTCCTCTGGAGTGCCCGAAGCGTCCACCAGCAGGACTCGATCGGGTTCCCTTTGGACCAATAACTGATAGCCTTCTCTTACCCTGCGATGAAAGTCCAGGTCCTCGGCCTCGAACCTTCCCCAGGTCTCGCTGTTTTCTATTTGATTCCTCTCACGCGCCCGCATGAGGCCAATTTCCACCTCCACGTCCAGAACCAAGGTCAGATCGGGAATGCGTAGCGACAGAATCTTAGCCAATTGATCGACTATTGCGAAACCGATGCCGCGCGCATGCCCTTGATAGGCCAGAGTGGCGTCATGATAACGGTCGCAAAGGACATGAAGGCCCTGGGTCAGGCTGGGCTCGATGACTTCCTTGAGGTGCTGATAGCGGTCGGCCAGGTAGAGCAGCAATTCGGCCGTTGGTTCGCGTTGGGCACCCTCCCTTTGCAAAAGAATCTGACGAACTTCCTTACCAAAGTGTGTCCCTCCGGGTTGTTGTGTGATCAGGAAACGAACTTTGCGCTTTTTCAGCTCCTCTTCCAGCAGATGCAATTGCACGCTCTTACCCGAGCCTTCAATCCCTTCCAATGTGATGAACTTTCCAGGCATTGCTGAGTGCATCATCCTACCACAGGTAAGATATACTAACGCTCGTGGTTGATATCGCCTCCAATCTTGAGCGGCTGAGCGGGGAAATCGAATCCATCTCCCTGGGTTGCGGCCGCGATCCTGCGGAAATTCGCCTTCTGGCGGTTTCCAAAACCTTCTCTGCAGATTGCGTCAAACAGGCCCACCAATGGGGACAGACATTGTTTGGGGAAAACCGCATTCAGGAAGCCGAAGAAAAGATTCCCTCCGTCGACCTCAGTGGCCTGGAGTGGCACTTGATCGGGCCCCTTCAGTCCAACAAGGTCAGGCGTGCGGCTCAACTTTTCGATGTGATCCAAACCCTGGATCGGCCCAAGATCGTCCATCGGCTCAATGCATGTGCCGAGGAGATGGGGAAGATCTTACGCGTGTTTGTTGAAGTGAAACTTGGAGTAGAACCTCAAAAACACGGCCTCCTTCCTCAAGATATACCGGGTATGGTGGAGCAGGTGGATTCGATGCCTGGGCTCCAGTTGCAGGGCCTGATGGCCATACCTCCCTACCAGGAAGAGGCGGAAGGCTCGCGCCCCTATTTTCGGCAGATGGCCGACTTGTTGGCCGAGATCAACAGAAGTCGCCAACAACCCTTGAAAGAGCTGTCCATGGGAATGAGTCATGACTACCGGATCGCCATCGAAGAAGGGGCGACCGTACTGCGCATCGGAACTTCCATCTTTGGGCCCAGATCTGTCTCTTCAGTAGGTCGGTTGTGAGACCTGCGGGTGAACGAGGATGAAGTCAAGATCCGTGAAAAAGCAGGAGTGCTCCTGCTTTCTGTCCGTGTCCAGCCAGGAGCCACCAACGACCAAATCGTCGGTTCCTACAATGGAGGGCTGAACCGCCCCAGCCCAGAGAAACCGTGCCAATCGACACCTTCTGGAGTTTTTGGCCAGCACTCTGAATGTACCTGCCAAGAATCTCTCGCTGAGCCGAGGACGGTCTTCTCGCAACAAGACGGTTGAAGTCCGAGGACTTTCCAGGGAAAAACTCACTCACCTGCTTAGTGCCTATCCGAGTCCTAGGTGAGATCGTAACCTTTTGTTAGGAATGGGGTTGCGGTTCCTCTCTTGGTCACCTTTCGTCACCGATGTCCCTGCATCGCCTCCTCCTCGCTCCTGGACCTGCCCCGGCAGGCCCCATTCGCCCGATCCCACCTATGATCCGGGCCAACCCCATATGGAGTATAATCAGGGCACTGAAAGCTCCATATCCCGGGATTGGAAGGGGTTATCCGGAGTGGGATTCAAGGTCCAGCTGGATAGTCAGGGTGGGGATTTAGAATAGGCTCCGCTCCATAAGTTAAAACCTATCCTTGGAAGGGAAGAACGAACATGAAAAAGGCGGCTGGAAAAGCGGAAGTGTCGACGGGTCTCCACATTCAACCTTACTTTTCCCAAACAGGAAAGCACCCCTTTGATGAAATCCGGTGGGAAAGTCGGACCGCTGAAATCAAGGATTTCACGACAGGTGAGGTCGCTTTTCGGCAGGAGGATTTGGAATTCCCTGAGTTTTGGTCTCAAAGAGCAACCGACATCGTAGCCAGTAAATATTTCCGCGGGCATCTGGGAAGTACCAAGCGGGAACACAGTGTCAAGCAGTTGATTGGGCGTATTGTGGATAGCCTGACGACCTGGGGACAGGAGATGAAGTACTTCGCCTCCAAAGAGGATGCTCAAACTTTTAATCATGAATTGTCCTATTTGCTGCTGCATCAAATGGCCGCTTTCAACAGTCCGGTACAGTTTAATATGGGCATCAAGCCGAAACCTCAATGTTCGGCCTGCTTTATCAATAGTGTTGAAGACACTATGGACTCCATCATGAACCTGGCCAAAATCGAGGCCACGATTTTCAAAGGTGGTTCCGGATCCGGTATCAATTTGTCGAAGATTCGTTCTTCACTTGAGCCTTTGGCCGTCGGGGGGATCGCTTCAGGACCGGTTTCTTTTATGAGAGGGTATGACAGCTTTGCGGGGGCTATTAAGTCGGGCGGTGCCACTCGGCGCGCCGCAAAAATGGTCATTCTCAACGCAGATCATCCGGATATTCGGGAATATATCTGGTGCAAGGCTCTGGAGGAACAAAAGGCTCACAAACTGATCCAGCTCGGGTACGATGACACCATTGATGGAGAAGCCTATCGAAGCGTTCAGTTTCAAAACGCCAATAATAGCGTCAGCGTGACCGACGAGTTCATGGAAGCTGTTGTCAATGACGGGGAATGGACAACTCGTAAGGTCACTACCGGTGAGGTGGTTGAGACTTACAAAGCGCGCGAAATGATGGAGTGGATCGCGGAAGCGGCATGGATTTGTGGTGATCCTGGGTTCCAGTTTTCCACTACCCTGAATGATTGGCACACCTGTCCCAATAGTGGGCCCATTAATGCCTGCAATCCCTGCTCAGAATACGTCTTCCTGGACAACTCAGCCTGCAATCTATCCTCTCTCAATTTGGTGAAGTTCCTGAAGGAAGACGGTCAATTCGATATCCAGGCCTTTCGCCGAGCCGTTAAAATCATGATTCTGGCTCAAGAGATCATTGTGGATAACTCCTCCTATCCGACTCCGGAAATCACCAAGGTCAGCCACGACTACCGGACCCTGGGACTCGGATATGCGAATTTAGGAGCCCTCTTGATGGCCTGCGGACTTCCCTACGACAGTAATCGGGCCCGCAGTCTCTCAGCCGCCATTACAGCTCTCATGACGGGCCAGGCCTACTTGACCAGTGCCGAAATTGCCGAGCAGGCGGGCGCCTTTGCAGGATTTGATAAGAATCGGGTTCCCACCATGCGCGTCATGCATAAGCACCGGGAAGCTCTCTCGGACATCGACTCGGCCTTAGTTCCCATGGATATTCTGCACGCCGCCATGGAGGTGTGGGATCAGGCCATTGTCAAGGGCTCCGAGCATGGATTCCGAAACGCCCAGGTCACACTCCTGGCTCCCACCGGGACGATTGCCTTCATGATGGACTGCGACACGACAGGTGTCGAGCCCGACTTTTCACTGGTGAAGGTCAAAACTCTGGTAGGAGGAGGAAACCTGAAGATCGTGAACAACATGATTCCTCGAGCCCTCAGGAGAATGGGTTATCCGCAAGGGGATATCGACGATATCTTGAGGTATATCAAGAAGAACGAAACGATCGAGGGCGCACCCCATCTCAAAGAGGACCACTTGGCTGTCTTTGACTGCGCGGACCGGCCGGTGAATGGAAGTCGATCCATCGATTATCTCGGCCACATCAAGATGTGCGGAGTGGTACAGCCTTTTCTCTCCGGAGCGATCTCGAAAACCATCAATCTTCCCAACGAGTCCTCGGTGGAAGAGATCCTGGAGGCGTATATTCAAGGCTGGAAGCACGGGATGAAATCGGTGTCCATCTATCGGGACGGATGTAAATTGGTGCAGCCGCTTTCCAACAAGGAGAAAAGCCAACCCGTTAGCGGACCCCAACAGCGGAACATGCCCAAGGACCATCCCGCCCTGCAGCACGAGTTTCGGATCAAGGGCTTCAAGGGTTTTTTGACCATGGGTCTGTACCCGGAGGACAAGGAGTTGGGTGAAGTCTTCCTCAATTTTGCCAAACAAGGCTCCACCCTTCAAGGGATGGGCATGGCTTGGGCAATCGCCATCTCGATGGGTCTGCAACGTGGCGTGCCACTGGAGGACTACGTCCGAATGTTCGCTCATATGAGCTTTGAGCCGGCTGGACATACCGACAATCCTCAGATCCCTTTTACCACTTCCATCCCCGACTATATGGTCCGTTATATGGCAACCCAGTTCCTCAGTCCTGAGGTTCAGGAGGCTTTGGGCATCCACAACGTGAAACCGAATGGAAGCATTCAGGACGGTGTGCAGGTGAGCTTCTCCGACCAGGCTAGTCGGCCCAAGAGCAGCAGCGCTACCGAGCGGCTGCTGCAGGAAAGTAACCGGGAATCCCACACCTGCCTCATTTGTGGGAACCTCATGCAGCGCAACGGCAACTGCTACGTGTGCGGTGTCTGTGGAAGCACATCAGGCTGTAGTTAGCCCGCGTTCCTCACACTCAATCTACTGCGGCGGCGGATCTGAGCCGCGTCTACTGCGTTGCACTCGGTCGCCCTCCTCAACGTACCGTACAGTACGTTTGCGGGGGCTCCGGGGCACCCGCTCGCGGGTCGTGCGCCTTGTATCCACAGCTATCTCCACCGCTTCGCTACGATCGCGTGTGAGGAGCGCGGGCTTCAATTCCCGAAGAAGGGCAGCCGGAATGCTTTCGACACACCCACTATCAGGCCTGAGGAAGGGTCGGTGTGGCGAAATCCCAGAAAGAGGGCCACATCCCAATAGAGTCCAGCTGCCTTGATCTGAGTCCCCAACCGCAACCGAGTCTGCTCTTCGGTACCGATCCCTCCCGCCCCCACCCGGCCATAGGCGTCGACCACCAGATTGATCTGGTCATTGAGTGGGTGCATCAAGGCAAAGCCGTAAGTAAACAGATCGTCCTGAGCTCCAGGGCTTACCGGATCTCCCAAAACGACCAGACCCAATTCCGTGAAGAACTGGAGCCGCCCGAACTGTTTTTGAAGGAGGAAACTGCTGAAGAAGTTGGTTTCATCATTACTCAAACCATTTTGGTTCGAAGCATTGGGCATCTGAAAGCCGAAACGAGTTCCCAGGGCTGGCCATCCGTTGCCTTCTTCTTTGAGGAGTACTTTAGTGGCCATGGTAAAGTCTCCAAAGTCGCTCGTTGAATTCCCCGAAAAGTCGAGATTCGGCGTGTTGGGAGCGTCATAGCGATTCTTAATGCTCAAGATGTTCTGGATGGTTCCCAGAATCTGGATTTCAACGTTGTCCGCCGCCCCAAAACGCACTCCCACTACCCCGATTCGAGTCAGATCTCCTTCCAGTCCGGAAAAGGCGAAAACGGCATCTTGAAGGAACTCCATGCCGATATCGAACAGGAGAATATTCTTCTTGACCGTCTCCGCCCGCTCAGTGATGAGAGGGCGCTGTTGAGAAAAAAGCAGGGCAGGTTGGAAAATCAAGAGAAGTAAGGGCAGGTATTTCATGGGGACGAATCTCCCAACTCATTCTGAAGAATTAAGTTAGGATCTCTTTAACTTTCTCAAAGAGACTACTGGATTCTTCAGCATCTCCTGAAATTGCTGTTAACTGTTCGAAGAGTTCCTTTTGTTCCTTGGTCAATTTTTTTGGAGTGGCGACCTTGACTCGTACCAACTGATCCCCTTTGCCGTACCCGTTTAAGCTGACAATCCCGCGGCCCTTTAAGCGGAAGACCGTATCGGACTGGGTTCCTGCTGGAATCTTGATCTTTTGGGGCTTTTCCAGGGTGGGCACGGTCGTCTCTCCGCCCAGAGCTGCCTGGGAGAAACTGATCGGTATCTCGCAGTAAATGTTGTTGTCCTGGCGCTGAAAGAAGGGATGCTCTTCGACGGACAGAACCACATAAAGATCTCCCGAGGGACCGCCCTTCGGTCCCCCCTCACCTTCCCCCATAATTCTCAAGCGAGAGTCCTGGTCCACTCCGGCGGGAATCTTGATCTCAAGTACCTTTTCTTTTCTCACTTGTCCCTGTCCCCTGCACTGGGAACAGGCCTTTTTGATCAACTGCCCTTGTCCTTGGCAGGTGGAGCAGGTTCTGCGAATGGTGAAAAAGCCTTGTTGGTATCGAACGCTCCCCTGCCCTTGGCAGGCGGTGCAGGTGCTCAAACCCTCTTTAGGATCTGCTCCTGTACCGCGACAGGATGTGCAAGTTTCCTGGCGGGGAATCTTGATTTTCGTCTTCACGCCCGCCACAGCTTCCATAAAATTGATCTCAAGATCGTATCGAAGATCTGCTCCCCGCCTTGGTTGGTTCGGCTGTCTCCGGGAACCCCCGAAGACATCCCCGAAACCGAAAAAATCACCCAGGATATCACTGAAATCGGAGAATACATCGGGATCGAATCCTTGAAATCCTCCAGCCGATGAATTGACGCCAGCATGCCCAAAGCGATCGTATCGAGCCCTTTGATCAGGGTTACTCAATACGCTGTACGCTTCGGCTCCCTCTTTGAACTTTTCCTCCGCCTCCTTGTCCCCGGCATTCTTATCGGGATGATGCTGGATGGCCAACTTCCGATAGGCGCTCTTGATTTCCTGCTCACTGGAGTCTTTTCTGACGCCGAGTATTTCGTAGTAGTCTCTTTTCTGCAAAGCACTCTCCTGAGGTACGACCTAGCCGGGATCATGCAGAAGCCCGGTTAGAGACACTAGAGAAATCATAAGATCGCTCTGGGGTGCCGACAAGCTGGCGGTGGCTTGCTTATTCTTCCTCTCCTTGGCCTTTCTCTTGGGCCACGGCCGGTTGTTCGGCCGGGTGAACAGCAACCTTAACCTGCGAAGGGCGTAATAGTCGGTCCTTGAGTTTGTAGCCCTTGCGATATTCATCCAGAATTTCACCCTCTTTGTACCCGGTGGTGACCTCTCGGACCACCGCTTCATGGACGTTCGGATCAAAAGGCGCTCCCACCCCGGGTATTTCAATCACAGCGAACTTCCGGAGCACGGCCTGAACCTCCTTGAACATCAACTCGTAGCCCTCACGGTAGGCTTCCAGCTCGGGATCACCGGGGGCTTCCGGTAAGCTGTGGAGCCCTTTCTCGAGGGCGTCCAGGACGGGTAACAATTCCTCAAGGACACTGGCCTGTGCGGTGAGACGCAACTGCTCTTTCTCTTTTGCGACTCGTTTGCGATAGTTTTCAAACTCGGCTTGTTTACGGAGGAGTAAATCGAGGTGCTCCTCTTTCTCCTTGCGCAGGATCTCAATGGTTTCTAGAGAGGAGTCCGGTTGCGGACTCTCAGGCTCTCTTTCTTCAGCACCTGGATGGATCTCATTGTCCGGGGCGCTATCTTGTTCCTCCAGACTTCCTTTCTTTTTCCCCATAATGTTCTCGAATACTCTTGCGGTGAGTGGAAGTGGATCAGTCGCTGTTCAGTAGTTTGCCGAAGAGTTTAGCCACATAGTCCACCAGGCTGATTGCCTTGTCATATTCCATGCGCGAGGGACCCAGAATGCCCAGGCTGCCGATGGCCTTCTGATCACAAAGATAGGGGGAGGTGATCAGTGCCCAATCGCGCATTCCCGGGATGTGCTTCTCAAGACCGATTCTTACTGTTGGGCCGGAAGAGTTTGTCTTGAGACATTCGGTGACGATCTTGACCAGGCGACTCTTTTCTTCGAAGGTTTCGAAGAGAACCGTCATTTTGTTGATGTCGGCAAGCTCCGGCTTTCGTATCATGCCGGCCGTACTTCCTAAGTAGACTTCGGATTCCTCATCCTCTTCACCTTCGTACTGCACGAAGGTAGCAGCGCCAAGCAAGGTCACATTCTTCAACATCTGATCGTAAAGAGATTTTTCTTCCAACATGAGACGAAGCAACTCCAATCGAATTTCGAGCAGAGTCTTTCCCTCAAAATGGGCTACAAGATAGCGACCCGCTTGATTCAGCTCCCTTTGCGAAAAATCTTGATCGGTCTGAATGAGTCGATGTTGAACGAATCCTGATCCGGTCACCAATACTACCAGGATGCGTTTTTTGGCAATCCTGATGAATTTAATGTGTTTCATCGCAGCACGGGAGATCGGCGGGGCCAACACGAATCCCACATTGTTCGATAAGGTGGAAAGAACCTGAGAAGCCTTGCTCATCAATTCCCCGGGATCCGTTTCTTGCTCCAAACTCTGTTTAATACGCACTACTTCCCGAGCCGTTAGCTGTCGGGTATCCGAGAGAGAGTCCACATAAAAGCGATAACCCTTGGTCGTGGGAACTCTTCCCGCCGAAGTATGGGGTTGGGTGAGAAAACCCACTTTTTCCAAATCAGCCATGACATTGCGGATGGTGGCTGAACTCAGTTTTTCCCAGTAGCTCTTGGCCAGGCGACCAGAACCAACCGGTTTGCCATCGACTACGAACTCCCGGATTAATGTCTTGAGAACATCCTGAGCCCGCTCGTTCAGTTGAACTGTAGATCCTTGTCTGGCCATCTGTAGAGTTTATAGTATAACCGTCAAATAAGACGGATTCAGCCCGGATTATACATAAATTTTCTACTGCAGCACCGAAATCATCCGGCCTGCAGCGCCAACTGCGCGACCCGCAAACGGGCGGTGCAGCACGCCGGCCTTCTCAAGGTACCCGTAGGGATCAGCCGGTGGCTGATCCGAACCGACTGAGCGGCACATTCTTTACCCGTGTGGCTTCGGTCTTGCCGGGCTAAATGTTCGGGCGAGCCACCGGCTCGCCCCTACGTCGCTTCGTAACAAGAATCTATATATAACCCGGGCTACCATCGCATATTGGAAAACAACGGCTTGGCTTCATCCGGACCGGGTACTCTCAATTGGACTCGGAAAGTCTTCTCAAATCCTTCCTTGAGTGATGTACAAAGGGTTTCAAATGCCACCTGTTGGCCACTGGCCCGGGACACGGAGAGAAGGGTATTCCTGAGCACCTTTTCCTGGACACCCAGGGCTACAGCCATTCTGGGATAGTCGACCTGCAGCGGAAAGCAACCTTGCTGAAGAAAGCTTCTTCTCAATCTTCTTTGAGCGCTTCCCGCTAACTTGTAACCACCCCACAGCAGTTCATGACGAGAAGGAGTCATGAAACAAGGGTTCTTCCCCCCGTTGGATGGTGCAAGTGGTGGCGATTCTCGAATCGCGTTGGCGAGTTGGGCGAAGATGCCCAGGTTTTGTAAACCAGCCCTCAGTGCTGTGGCGATCGCTCGATAGGTGTCCTTCACGCTCTCCAACGGAAAGTACTTGGCATGGTTGGAGACCAATGAATAGGTGAGCTCCTGGTCGTGAAAAACGGCACGGCCACCGGTCGGCCTGTGGACGATCGGAATGGCTGTGCGCTGGCAATAGATCGGATTGATGGCCTTCTCAACCTTTTGGTGTTTCCCAAGAGAAATGGTGGGAACCGTCCACCGATAGAATCGAACCACGGTGATTTTATCCGAGCACTTCTCCGCCCAATCAAGAAGTTCTCGATCGATCCTCATGTTCTCGAGGCCAGACCTGGGACGGTCAACAATGTAGACCCAGCTGTCACAAGAGCTCATCGAGGTTATGATAGGGTAAATCGTGAGAAGTGGCTACAGGCTCATAGGTCACCTGACCTTTGTAGACGTTCACGCCATCCTTTAAAAGGGGATTCTCTCGAATCGCCTCCTTCATTCCCAAGCTGGCGATCTTACGAATGTAGGGCACCGTTGCATTGGTTAACGCAAAGGTGGAGGTTCGTGGCATGGCGCCTGGCATGTTGGTGACGCAGTAGTGCACGACTCCATCAACCGTGTAGACGGGGTCGCTGTGGGTGGTGGGGCGGGTGGTTTCACAACACCCCCCCTGGTCCACCGCCACGTCAACGATCACCGATCCCGGTTGCATTGAGGAAATCATGGTGCGCGTAATGAGCTTGGGGGCACTGGCTCCGGGGATGAGCACCGACCCAATGACAAGATCGGCCTCTTTGATCAATTGGGCAATGCTATAGGTACTGGAGACAACCGTGTTGACCTGGCCGAGAAAGAGATCGTCAATGAACCGCAGCCGATCCACATCCAGATCCAGGATGCAAACCCGAGCTCCCAAGCCGCGTGCCATTTTGGCTGCGTTAATTCCAACGGTACCTCCCCCGATGATCAAAACAAAAGCGGGACGGACTCCAGGCACCCCACCCAAAAGAACACCACGTCCTCCTGTCGTCTTCTGAAGGTAGAAGGACCCTACTGTGATCGACATTCGACCCGCGACTTCACTCATCGGTGCCAGCAAGGGCAAGCCTCCCTGCCGGTCTGTGATGGTTTCGTAAGCCACGCCGATCGCCTTGCAGTCCAACAGAGCCCGGGTCAGCTCTGGATTCGGAGCCAGGTGCAGGTAACTGGATAGAATCTGTCCCTCTCGAAGTCTGGGGTACTCTTCCTGGGTGGGCTCCTTGACCTTGACCACCATGTCGCTGCGCACAAATACTTCGTCTGCCGTGTCGACAAGCTTGGCTCCGGTCGCTGTGTATTCTTCATCGGAGAATCCCGAGCCCAGTCCGGCACCCTTCTCAACAAATACGGTATGGCCGTCCCCGGCCAGGGCATGAACACTGGCAGGGACTAACCCCACTCGAAATTCATTGTCTTTGACTTCCTTGGGAAGGCCGATATTCATTGATCCTCGCGCCGTATTGAGGCAACGAACCCTTAAGCCCGCGTTGCTCACACCGGGTCTACTGCATCGGCGCAATGCTCCGGCGTGCCGCAACGCACTCAGACCGGTCCTTTCGCCGCTTCGCGATGACCTGGCATGAGAAAAGCGGGCTAATCGATCTGCGCTCGCTGCAGATGTCCACTGAAGTCCAGGTAAACGGCTTTCCACTCAGAGAAAACATCCAAAGCCGCTTCTGCAGCCTCTCGGTGACCATTTCCGGTTTCCTTGGTCCCCCCAAAGGGCAGGTGGATTTCCGCTCCAGTCGTAGGAGCATTGACGTAGACAATACCTGTGTTCAGCTCTCTTATCGCTACAAATGCCTGGTTTATATCCTGGGTATAAATGGCGGCGGAAAGTCCATATCGGACACTGTTTCCGATCTCAATCGCCTCTTGGAAGGTTGAGCACGGAATGACCGAGACTACCGGACCGAAGATCTCTTCCTGGGCGATTTGCATGTGAGGATCCACATCCCCGAATATCGTGGGCTCAATAAAATGGCCGTGTTGATAGCTTCCGCCTTCGAGAGCCTTTCCACCGCAAAGAAGTCGGGCACCTTCCTTCTGGCCTATGGCCAGCCATTGAAGGATCGATTCTTTCTGCTTTTCGCTCACTACCGGGCCCATTTCGATTTCAGGATCCAGTCCGTTCCCAACACGCAGTTTCCGGGTACGCTCAACTAAGCTGGAAACGAATTTCTGGTACACATTTTTGTGAACGATCACCCGGCTCGAGGCCGTGCATCGTTGTCCGCTGGTGCCAAACCCGCCCCAAAGCGCACCATCGACGGCCAGCTCCAGGTTGGCATCCTCCATCACCAGGATGGCGTTCTTTCCGCCCATTTCCAGGTTGCACTTCTTGAAGTCACGAGCACACGTCTGTGCGACAATTCTTCCCGTAGAGGTGGATCCGGTGAAGGAAACAACCCTCACATCCTTGTGTTCAACCACTGCGCTTCCGGCTTGAGATCCGCTTCCGGTGACCAGATTAGCAACGCCTTTGGGTAAACCTGCCTCCTCGAACGCTTCCATGAGATGCACGGCAGTTAGGGCGGCATCGGAAGCCGGTTTGAACACGCAAGTATTTCCACACACTAAGGCCGGAAGCATCTTCCAGCTTGGAATGGCGATGGGGAAGTTCCAGGGCGAGATGATTCCGCAGACGCCGACAGGCATGCGCACACTCATGTTGAATTTATCACGCAGTTCTGAGGGTGTGGTGTGACCGTACATCCGCCGACCTTCTCCGGCCATCCAATAGGCCATGTCGATGGCCTCTTGAACGTCTCCTCGTGTCTCCAGCAAGATCTTGCCCATCTCCCGTGTCATGTCGCAAGCGATTTCCTCTTTGCGATGAGTCAAGATCTCCCCTAGTCGGAAAAGGATTTCACCTCGTTTGGGAGCAGGGGTTAGCCTCCAGTGGGAGTAGGCCTCACAGGCGGCTGCTACTGCCCTCTCGACGTCCTCTGATGTGGATTCTTGAAAGGATCCAACCAGCTCACGGCGGTCAGCAGGATTGTGATTGTCAAAGGTGTTCCCGGAAGAGGATTGAACCCATTCACCGGCAATCAGATTCTTGTAAGCTTTGGCCTTAGCCATAGGCTTCTTATTGTATTGAAGCTCGTGGGGCAGCTTAAACTTTTTACGGGAGCTGCCCCGGCTTGGGTTCGAAAAGGTTGGGGCTCCTAAGGCTTCTTGAATGAAGTATAAGCGATATTGAGTCTCCGTTCCTGCGGGCTTTGCCAAATAACACGCAGTACAATACCCGAATCGGAACTCATGGCGTTGATCGTATCGTAGAGATTTTGGGCGGTGGTCACGGCCACGCCATTCACATGCGTGATGACCTGACTAGGGGCTAATCCGCTTTCATCGGCCAAGCTTCCGGGAGCTACCTCACGGATCAGGACTCCTCTTTCGTCTCCCAGATTCAGTCTTTCTGCATCCTGTGCGGTGAGTGTTTCGAATTCCAGACCGATCTCTTTCTCTCGTTCCTCTTTTCTTCGCTGCTCGAAAGAAAGCCCTTCATTTTCGGCTTGTTCACGCTGGTCATACGTTCTTTCCGCCAAGGTTACGGTTAGATTAAGGACCTCACCCTTGCGAACCACGGCTACGGGAACTTTTTCCCCGGGAGGAGTATAGGCCACGGCCACCCGCAGATCGTTAAGACTTTCTATCTCCCGGTCTCCAAACCTGACAATCACGTCTTCGGCACGGATGCCGGCCAGGTAGGCGGGGCCGGTTTCAGCAGGATCGCCCTTTTCGTCAATGAGCTGGGTGATGAGAACGCCGTCTCCGTCCTTCACTCCCTCGGGATCATCCCCGGCAAAGCCAAAGAATTCGGTCAATTCCGCGGTCAATGGATAGGTGTTCATGGAAACACCCAGCCAGCCTCGCTCAATTTTTCCTTTGGTCACGATCTGGTTGTAGGAATTGATAAAGACTGAGGAGGGAATGGAGAAGCCCACCCCCTGAGATCCACCGCTTCGGGTGAGAATCAAGGTGTTGATCCCGATCACCTCGCCGCGCATATTGACCAGCGGGCCGCCACTGTTCCCTGGATTGATGGCCGCGTCGGTCTGGATGTAGTCTCCAAAGATCGTAGAGTTGGGAAGCACGCGGCCCGTGGCTGAAACGATCCCCGAGGTGACGGTTTGACCGACGCCGAAAGGGTTGCCAATGGCTAGTACCCAATCGCCCACTTCCATTTTGGAGGTATCCCCCACCTTGGCGAAGGGCAAGGGTTCAGGCGTATCGATCCGTAGGACACCAAGATCCGACTCAGGATCTCCACCCACGATGCGGGCCAGGTAAGTCTCTCCGCTGGACAGTGTCACCGTGATTTTGTCGGCAATTTTCCGGACACCCTGCCGGTTCCCCGTGGTGGCTACCACGTGGTAATTGGTGAGAACATATCCACTGCTGTCTACGATCACTCCGGAGCCCAGACTGGTCATTTTCCTCTCCTGAGGAACCATGGGCCCGAAAAAACGCTGCCAGAAATCGTCTCCAAAAAAGTCTCGCAGGTCATCCGGAGATCCTCTCTCAGCCGGAGCACTGGTACGAATCACCGCGGTGGTGCTGATGTTGACAACGGCAGGATTCACTGTCTTGGCAACACGGGAAAATCCTTCCGCTATGGATGCCTTCGCATCCAGCACCAACGGTGATCCCTCAGCTTGAACTTTCAGGAGAGCCACCGGTTCCCTGTCCTCTTCAGCGCTCAGCACCCGGTCAGAAACCAGCGTCCCGATGGTGATCCCCAGTAGCAGAGTCGTCAAAAGCGCCAGGAAAGTAATGCCCTTTTTAGATGTAAAGAACTGCTTCATATTGGCCATCCAAACCTCCACCCAAATCTTATATGTTTCAGGTCATTGTTCTCTGATCTCATCATTGTTCTCGCTCTACCTTACGCCAGATTGGAACAAGCGTTCCTCATTTATGACTTTATCACAGGCCCACAGTGGGCTTCTAGCCAGGATTGTGTATAGGTTCAGTAGAGAGGCTAACCAGGATTGTGTCGGGAAAAGTAGTCTCGGGTCGCTGCCATCACCTTGGGAGCCAGCAGTAAAACGGCCAGCATATTCGGGAAAGCCATCAGTGCAAAAGTCGTATCGATGAGATTGACCACCATACTTGCACTCCAAACAGCACCTACGAAGAGCATCACGAGATAAAATAAGTCATAGATTCGACCGTTTTCTGGGCCGAAGAGGTAGCTGAAGGACTTTTTGCCATAGTAGGAATAGCCGAACATCGTGGAGATGCCAAAAAGCAGGACAATGACAACCAGGGCCACTTTACCGAAGTCCCCCATAGCCGTTTCAAAAGCCTGGGTGGTGAGAGACACCCCCTGGACTTCTTCGCCTCGCCAATTTCCACTGGACAAAATCACAAAGGCAGTCAGAGAACACACCACAATGGTGTCGATGAAGGGACCGATCATGGCCACTAATCCTTCTCGGACGGGTTCGGTCGTTTTAACTGCGCCATGGGCCATAGGGGCGGTTCCGATTCCCGCCTCATTGGAGAAGGCCGCTCTCTTGATACCCGTCTGGATGACGGTCATCACCGAAATGCCGGCGACTCCCCCGGCTGCGGCGGTTCCGGTGAAGGCATCATGAACAATCTGGGCAAGGATTTGAGGAACCAGCGGGTAATGAACGATGACCACATAAAGGGAGGCCAGTAGATACAGGAAACACATGAGCGGAACCAAACGGCTAGCCACCTTGGCGATTCTCTTGACCCCACCTAGTATGACCACAGCCACTACCACCGTTAACACCAGGCCGGTGAGCCAGGATTGTACGCCGTAAGCGTCCTTCAGAATCTCCGCCACTTGATTGGCCTGAAACATGGCCAGGCAACCGATGGTCCCGCAGACACTGAAGAAAATGGCCAGGAAACGGAATTTGCGGCCCAATCCCAGTTCCATGTAGTACATGGGCCCTCCCTGAATGTTCCCCTGACTGTCTGTACCTCGATACATTACAGCCAACGTGCAACTGAAAAACTTGGTGGCCATCCCCACAAGAGCGGCCATCCACATCCAAAAAACCGCGCCTGGACCACCCTGGGTAATGGCGATGGCGACTCCCCCGATATTCCCCATGCCGATGGTGGCGGACAGGGAGGTGCTCAAAGCCTGGAAGTGGCTGATGTCTCCTGGATCCCCTTCCCGATCGAATTTCCCCTGCAGAATTTCAAGAGCGTGTCTCGCACCTGACAAGGGGAGAAACCGGGAATAGAGGGTCAGTAGGGTGCCGCCCCCCAGTAACAGTATGAGCAGGGGAGTCCCCCAGGCGTAATCTACGGCTACCGATAAAATCCTATCGAGAGTCTGCATCGTATTTATGAAAGTGAGCGCTAAATTAGACTAGCTTTAACTTGGCATAGCTTTGCAACAGTCTTTTGATTCCCAGGCCCGGAAATTGTACGGTGATCTTCAAATCATCGCCGGTCTCCTGAACTCCCAGAATTTTCCCGTAACC
>SMUY01213976.1_pt1 | contig 21223 bp, 18 predicted proteins | sample 2456441 | NCBI WGS metagenome assembly SMUY01 (sample SAMN11095931, study PRJNA526329) | marine sediment metagenome | biome: Marine sediment; feature: Surficial sediment; material: Deep marine sediment; isolation source: Hadal surficial sediment | place: Pacific Ocean | collected 2014-11 | depth...
AAGCGGCTCACCCGCCTCGATCGCGTCGTGGTCGAATAGGTAGAAATCTGGATTCATGAACCCACTGAGCAACCGGCCTGAAGTCGCCAACACGCGGCTGCATTCTCGCCAGATGGATCGAACGTTGCTCGAAAAAACGTTCGCAACCGGATGGAAGATCAACTCGAATTGCCCATCGTCGAAGCAGCCGAGGTCTGCCATATCACCACATACCAAGTTGATATCCAGCCCTTCACGTTTTGCGACCAGTTCGTCTTTCGCAAGCTGCGCCTCGGATCTGTCGAAGCTGGTAACCCGCGCGCCTGCAGCAGCTAAGATGGGTGCCTGTTGGCCACCCCCGGAAGCAAGACACAAGATGTTTTTGCCTTTGACGTTCCCAAACCAGTTTTTTGGCACGTTGATCAATGGGGTGAGGACGACTTCCCAGTCCCCTAGACGTGCGTTGGCGATAAGTTGTTCATCCACGGGCTGACACCACGGACTCTCACTCTGGTGGGCGTCATCGTTCCAGGCATCGCGGTTGTGAGTGAGCACGTCGATCATGTGGACATCATGGCCGAGATTTGGCTTCGATACCTGTAATTTAGCGACACCACGGGTGTTTTTCGATTCTCATGCCGGTTCCCGACAATTCCGGACCCGAATCAGTTAACCGGGCATGAGCCCTGGCGGGACTCGATTCACCGCAGGTAACTGAATCAGTGGTAGGTTCAGCCATCCAAGTGGTCCGTGATTGTTGAGAAACTGGCCGATGAAAAGCTCGGCTACGACGAAAAACCAGAGTGCTGCAACGATTGGGTAGCAGATGGCAAGTCGCAGCTTTGGGTGATCCGGTCTCGCGGCAGCGGCGCGAATATAAACCCAGACTACCACCCGTTTGACGCCAAACAGAAGGGGAACAAACAATGCCCCACCCAGGAAATACCAGGCTCGCAGGCGTGCGAGCACTTCGGCGTCGGTCGTATCCGCATAACTCGTCATTTGCGGCAGAAAGGTCGGTCCGGCAAAGAGCAGGAATATTGGGAGTCCAGCCAACGCGTATACGATCGGCAATAAAGCGGCACTGATTGGCGCGCCGCTCCAGAGCTTGATGTTTTCCCGGAACCGATAGAATGCGCGCCAGTCACCCGTTGCTGCATGCTGCGACTGGGCAATTTGAACGTACGGCATGATCAGCAGGAAGATCGCGATACCCAGCACTCCGGTCAACGGACCGATAGTCGCCTGTTCGTAGCCTTTGTTGAACGAGTTGTCCCATCCGGCTTGCCAGGCGAATGTCCACAGAATTCCAGGGATGAGCGTCAGACTTGCCAACGTAAGTGTGCCAGCGATGCCCAACTTCACTTTTGCCCATAAACCTTCGACCGCGTGCCCGGTGATACGTAAATGCATGCGCGCATAGACGAAACCAAGTAGTACCACTGAGGTAACAAGCGATTGTGTAGCAAGAATCGCCAGTAGAAATAGTGCAAGCCAGACAAACGGGCGAGCGATGGATTGCGGTAAGGAAGTTGCAGTCTTATCAGCGGTGGTCACAACAACACGCGTCCCTCGGCCTCCGAAGTCGCCATTCCCATGAGCGCGCCAATCGTCGTGGTAACATCCGTTTGATCCACGCGGTGATTGAAGGCTTTTCCGCGCGGGATTCCCGGGCCGACGAGAAGCGCCCAGATTTCGTGTGCGGATCTGGAGTTGAAGTGGTGTTGAAAAGGTATCCGTTGGAATCGATTACTATCGCGTCCACAGTCCGGGACAATGACAAAAATCGTGTTGTCGCGATAAATGGGGCTGATCTGTACAGCATCGATTAATGCCTCCAGACCGCGATCGATAATCGAGATACCACGGGTATAGTGGGAGGGATTACCCCAGTGTACGTAGTCGGGATCCTGATAATTGATCATCATGAGTTTGGGGGTGAGACTGTCTAGTGCCCGCACGGCTAACTGGGTCAGTAGACTATCCCCGCGCGCATTGACCAAACCGCTGTCGCCGTAGTGCGTACGCCAGTTACGCCAGAATGCGTCCAGCCTCTCGCCTTGGCCGAGTGGTTCAGTGTTACGATAGTCCAGACGCTTCAACTCAGTGAGCGCTTTGCGCGTGTTCAATAGCTCGCGCTCAGTCAACTTGCCTTCGTTGACTTGCTGGGTGAACAGATAGCGTTTGAAACGCGCCAGGCTCAAGGTATGACAGCGGTAGTCCACGCCGTAGAGGTCGTGATTGCTGAAGGTGAAGTACTCTTCGTTTTTGCGATCTTCCCCGTTGACGATGAGGCATTCATGGGTTGGGACGTCATAAGCTTTGCGTAAATACTCGAAGAGTGTCGGCGCAGCCGGTTCGAATCGCTCACTGAGAAACTTACCTTCGATGTCTTTGTAAACATCATAACGGCCTGTCAGCAGATACAACGTTCCCTGTGAATGACTTGTGGCAGTAACATCCTTGATCTCCGAGACTTCCATATTAGAGAACAGCGTGCCCCGCTGGATCAGCGATTTACTTAAGTAAGGCGCATAGGTGTGAGCCGGGTCGATCGTCTCGCGGCGCCGTACACCGCCACCAAAACGCACGATGATCACATTGGGACCGGAGTATGCAGGGCGCTCGGCAAGCGCCGGCATGGCGCCGATTAACGCGCCTGCTATGAGGAGTTCGCGTCGACTAGTCATGTCTTATTGTGACGTGAAGGTGTTTCGGGTTTACCTGAACTTTCGGGCGCGGTGATTGCTTAGTGTCTAATCAGTCGTACAATCCGCGCGGGTTGCGTGCCATCACCGTGAAGTCGGGTCCCCCTTTCTGCCAACCGTAAGGTTGTTTCCCACCAAGCAGAACTTTAAAGCGTTCGTTGTTTGCATGGCGCGCCAGCACTTCCGTTGGCACGCTGTCGCCATGACGCTCCTGGGTCTGGATATACTGGCGGTTGAAGTACACCGCGAGATTCATACGAATGCCGGGTATTTGTCGTGCAAACGAGCCATGCCAGGTGTTGCCATGCCATACCACGGCATCGCCAGGTGACAAATCCATTACCTCGGCATGCGGATTTCCGGACTCACCGCCGAGCATCATCTCTTCGGGCCGTGGTTGTCGAGCGAGTTTGTGACTTCCCGGAACCAATGCAAGTGCGCCAGCCTCCTGGCTGTACGGCGTGAGCGCATAGTTGACATTTGCCACTTGGGAAACGCTTAAGAACGGTGCGGGTATGCCGTTGCCGTTGTCGGAGTGCAGTGGAAGTGCTGCGCCACCAGGACCTTTGAAGTGACAACCTAAGCTTGAAAGCAAGCAGCTTTCTCCCAGCAGATAGGTGATGAGAGCCAGCGGCTTCGGCTCCAACAAAATTTCTTCAAATATCTCATTGTCATACAGGAGGTAGGGTAGGTAAGTCAGTCCTTCGTAACCCTCACCGGTCTCGCTATCGATATCCACCGTGTTTTTGGTTGTTTGCTCAGCACGAGCGATGATCGCGTCCTTCGCTTGTCGAATTTGGTTTTCGGACAATACCTTGGGTATGGTCGTGTAACCTCTTGTTTCCAGCTCGATCAGGTTCTGATCCAAGCCGAACTCGTGGATATTGTCGAGAATTCGCTGCAGCGGATCGGAGTTCGCAGGTAATTCCTGGTGGGTCTGTGCCATCTGTCGTTCCTCTCAGGCAACCACGTTCGCGCGGGTCTGTGATGTTGCGATGTTGCTCGTTGGAGCGTGGAAAAGTATACCAGCGATAGCGCCGGTATCGCGCATTTGGCGTTGGAATCGCCTCGGTATAGGACAGACCAAGTCAACGGATCGACTTATTGTGCGTTTTTCATAGCTGGGTTTGCGATTCTGGACCGTATTATAAAAGTCCGAATCATTCCGGAGGCAGTAATGATCACCGCCGATCAGCATAGAGCCGCGAATCGCTTCGGGTTGGGAGCGAGTCGGGTAGACGCGCTTGCCATGGGTGACGATCCGGTTGGTTGGCTGATACACCAGCTCGACAAGAACCAGAATGACGCGGGACCCAAGGTGCCCGATAGCGTAACTACACTAGCCCAGTATCTACGCATGACGATGGATCGTCGCCAGGCACAGGATCGTGCGCAAGGTGATGAGGAAAATATTGCCAGGATTGAGCAAGACCAGCTCACGTTTCGCCAGCAGGCACGGCGAACAATCGTGGATCAGATGGGTGCCCGGTTTGCGTATGCCGTTGCAACACCAACGCCATATCGTGAACGACTGGTACATTTCTGGTCGAATCACTTCACGGTTTCCCGCCAAGGCAAACCGCAACTTATCGGGTCTTGCGTGGCATACGAGAACGAAACCATCAGGGTTGGTCTCGATGGTTTTTTTGCCGACATGTTAGTTCGCGTTGTTTCACACCCTGTGATGTTGTTGTATCTCGACAATGCGCAGTCTGTTGGTTCTAAGTCGAGGATAGGACGGCGCCGTAAATCGGGTCCGAACGAAAACCTCTCTCGCGAAGTATTGGAACTGCACACACTGGGCGTGGACGGTGGTTACGATCAGGAGGACGTTAAATCACTTGCAAACATTCTCACCGGTTGGTCCGTCGGTAATGATCGGCTGAGAAGAGTTGCTGTAAAACCAGGCGCGTTCGCGTTCGTGCAAATGATGCATGAGCCTGGAACCTTCAGGCTGCTTGGAAAAAGATATTCCGAGAACGGCGTCGATCAGGGGGTTGCAGCGCTCAGAAATCTGGGGAATCATCCCGCCACGGCAAGACATCTGGCGACCAAGCTCGTTCGTCACTTTGTTGCGGATGAGCCTCCAGCCAAGGCTGTCGACAAAATCGCTCGGGTGTTTATCGCCACAAAAGGTCATCTGCCAAGCGTACACAAAGCCCTGATCGGGTTGTCGGATGCCTGGCGCAACGAAAACAAGAAGCTCAAAACGCCGCACGAATATCTGGTTTCTGTCTACCGGGGACTGGAGATACACCCGCGTAGACGAATTGATGCCGCTGCTGGCAGCTTGAGAGTCATGAATCATCTGCCATTTAATGCCCCTTCTCCTGCTGGTTGGCCGGACCTGCAGAGTCACTGGGGTTCACCCAACTCGCTCAAACAGCGAATTGAATGGGGCATCGAGGTCGGTCGGCGTGTTGGTAGCTCTACCAGTATAAGAAACGCCAGTGACTGGCTTGTCGACTCGACCGCTTCGCGGTTGTTGCTTGCAAGTCTTGAACGAGCCGAAAGTCCGGCGCAGGCGTTGGCCATGCTGATCGCCTCACCCGACCTTCAGTGGAGGTGAGCTGATGATTAACCGTCGTCGTTTTTTGGAGTTGAGTGCTACGGCATCATTGGCGTGGAACGCTCGAAGTGCAGTAGCAAAAACGATCAGTCCGGACCCACGTTTGGTGTTGATGATCCTGCGCGGAGGGATGGACGGTCTGGCGGCAGTTCCTCCGTATGCTGACAGTGCCTATCGAAAAAGGCGCGGTGAGTTGGCGTTGCCATCGCCAGAGTCTGCCGGGGGCAGCAATGACCTCGATGGGTTTTTTGGATTACATCCAAGTTTTGCCACGTTCCATTCACTATTTGAGGCGGGTGAACTGAGTGTAGTTCACGCGGTTGCTCCCCCCTATCGCGACCGTTCGCACTTTGACGCTCAGGACGTATTGGAAACCGGTATTCCAGCACCATCTGCGTCGAGTGATGGATGGTTGTACCGCGCTTTGGCGACGCTGCCTGGGGCGGTTCGAGCCGATGAATATGCAATGGCAATCGGCGGGGCTGTGCCGCGCGTGCTGCGCGGCGCCAGGCCGGTAGGCGCATGGTCACCAGACCGGTTGCCAGAGCCAGACGACGATACGATGGCGCGCATCGTATCGCTCTATGAGCACGATGCGATTTTGGGTCCGAAATTGCGAACCATGATGAACATGGAAAACATGATGGGCGACACGATAAACCAGCGAAGCCGAAGCAACCGCAACAATGCACTTGCCGGAGTCATCAAGGTGGCGGCCGAGTTTCTTCGCCATGAATCGGGTCCGCGGGTGGCCGTACTGGAAAGTGGTGGTTGGGATACCCACGCCCGTCAGGGAGGCCTGCAGGGCCAGCTCGCCAATCGGTTTGCGAGCTTGGATGGCATTGTCGATCAGTTCAGAACTGAGCTCAGGGATGTTTGGCGACAAACGGTTTTGATGATAGTGACGGAGTTCGGTCGCACCGTCGCGATGAACGGCACCCGTGGCTCTGATCATGGCGTGGCGGGTGCGGCGTTTGTGATGGGCGGAGCGGTTGTTGGTGGCAAGGTCCTCACAGATTGGCCCGGGGTGAAATCAGCCGCACTGTATGAAGGCCGCGATCTCATGCCGACTATGGATATCAGAGCGTTGTTCAAAACCGTGCTCATTGACCATCTCGGAGCGGACACAGGCGCAGTTGATGAGTTTGTTTTTCCCGAAAGTCGGTTGACTGGATTGAAAGGCCTGATCAGGGTATAGAATACCCTCGACAAAAATTAAGGCTTTCTGGTGGAGCGGGCAGCAGTTGTATCGTCTTGAGCGACGGAAGTGTTCCAGCTTACCGTATGAAAAACAATGAATCGTCCAGTGACCCTCGGAGTTCTGGCGGCGCTTGCCCTGGCCGCCGCTTTCTTCGTTTATGCGATTGGTGGCAAAAGCACTCAGCTCAACTATTCGCTCGAGCGTGTGTCGAGAGGGGACATCGAGAGCGTAGTCGTCACAACGGGGACGCTCGAAGCCCTCAATACCGTTATCGTCGGCTCCCAGCTTTCCGGGCAGATTGCCCATCTTCATGCAGATTTCAATGACATCGTCGTGAAGAATCAGCTCATCGCACGTCTCGACCCACGTACGTTCGAGGCACGCGTCGAGCAAAACATGGCTGACGTAAAGGTTGCGCGAGCCTCCATTATGCAACGCGAGGCGGATATTGTGCGTTGGCAGGCGACACTCGGCCAGGCCCAGCGCGAACTGGTGCGACGTGAAGCCTTGCAGGAAAAAGGTCATATCTCCGCTTCGGAGTTGGATCAAGACCATACCACCGTTGCAACAGCCGATGCGCAACTTAAGATGGCACAAGCTGCGTTAGCCAACGCACTTGCCGTCCTGGAGCAACGCCAGGCTGCGCTCAGTCAAGCGGAACTCGACCTCGAGCGAACCTATATCCGATCCCCGGTCTCCGGCACGGTGATCAACCGAACAGTCGAGGAAGGCCAGACCGTTGCTGCGAGCATGCAAGCGCCCGAGCTATTCCAGATTGCTCAGGACCTGCACGAGATGAAGGTTGAAGCCAGCGTTGATGAGGCGGATATCGGGCGGGTGAAAGAAGGCATGAGGTGTCGTTTTTCAGTTGATGCCTATCCCGATCGGACGTTTCGCGGGCGGGTTCAGCAGATCCGTAAGGCACCTGACAAGGTGCAGAACGTAGTGACGTACCGGGTCATCATTACCGCGAACAACGATGATCTGGCGCTACTCCCTGGTATGACGGCGAATGTGGAAATCGTATTAGGCAGCAAGCAGAACGTGTTGCAGGTTGCCAATGCAGCATTGCGTTTTATCCCCAAAGGTGTTGCGGCCGAAGATGCCATGGCAAGCCAAACGGCAGGATCCCATGGCACGAGCGGCCGCGGGGCAATATTCGAGCGGCTCAAGGACACGATGGATCTAACGCGCGACCAGCAATCCAGAATTGATGATTTGTCCGCCGAGATGCGAACAAAGATGCAATCGCTTGCTGGTTCCGGCGACCGAGGGGCAATGCGAGGAGCGTTTCAACAAGTCAGGCAGAACATGAACTCGAAACTGCGCGCTATTCTGACGCCTGAGCAGCGCGAAACGTTCGATCAGATGATCGCCGATCGGACACCGGGACGAGAGGAGTCACGCCCGGCGACGGTTTATGTGTTGGAAGACGACCAACCGAGGTTGGTGTCTGTGCGCGTCGGTCTCGCAGACGACCAATCTACAGAAGTAGTTAGTGGTCTACAGGAAGGTGACGCGATTATCGTGCGTGCCACCCGTAAGCAAGGATGAAGACCGGCGAACTCGTAAAATTTGAACGGGTGGGTAGGGTATATCACGTAGGCGATAGTGAAGTTCATGCCCTGGAAGAGATATCGCTAACCCTTGATGTTGGCGACTTCGTGTCGGTGATCGGTCCGTCCGGCTCCGGAAAATCGACGTTTATGCACTTGTGTGGTTGTCTGGATATGCCTTCCCAGGGTCGTGTGATTATCGACGGTATCGATGTAGCCGGCATGACCGACGACGCGCTAGCGGAACTCAGAAACCAGAAGCTCGGTTTCGTATTTCAGCAATTTAACCTCCTGCCGAGAACCACCTCGCTCGACAACGTTGCACTGCCACTTCTTTATGCTGGGATAAAGCGACGCGAACGTTATCAGAAAGCCATGCAGGTGCTGACGCTGGTTGGCTTGAGTGATCGAACGCAACACCATCCCTCCCAGTTGTCAGGGGGTCAACAACAGCGCGTTGCCATTGCCCGGGCATTGGTGAACGATCCCATATTGCTGTTGGCAGACGAGCCGACAGGTGCGCTGGATACAACAACGAGTGCCGAGATAATGTTGTTGTTCCAGCAACTCAACGATCGAGGTATCAGCATCGTTCTGGTTACGCACGAGCAGGACATCGCCGCCGCCGCGAGGCGTCGATTGACGTTTCGTGATGGTAGGGTGATCGAAGATATATCGATTGAACAACTGCGTTTCTTACAACCGGATGTAAGTGCTTTGAGCACGAAGGAGCAGATCGCATGAATTTACTCGAATCGATGTTGGTGGCAATCATGGCGCTCCGTACCAACCTCATGCGCAGCCTCTTAACCATGTTGGGCATCATCATCGGCGTCGCAGCGGTTATAACGATGGTTGCTATGGGATCCGGCGCCCAGAAGGAGGTGGATAAGCAGATCGCTGCGCTCGGCACGAACCTGTTCATGGTGACGCGCGGTTACTCCCGGGATCACGGTGCTCGGCAGGCGGCTGGAACCAGGGTGCGTCTGACCGAGGATGACGCTCGTATGTTGAAAGAGCAGATCCCCGAGATTGTCGCCGCAGCGCCGACGATGCGGGGAAGCGTGCAGGTTGTCATCGGCAATACCAATTGGGCTACTACCGTGCAGGGTATCGACAACGACTACATAGTTGCCCGCAATTGGGCTGTAACCGAAGGTCAGTTGTTCGACCCGAGGGAAATTCGTTCCGGCGCTAAAGTTGTGTTGTTAGGTCATACCGTTGCCGAGGAGCTTTTTGGCGAGGCGAACGTAATTGGGCAGACGGTTCGTCTAAACAACGTGCCGTTTCGAGTAGTCGGCGTGCTGGGCCCGAAAGGCCAGACGATGAATGGCCAGGATCAGGACGATGTGGTGATGGTACCTCTGGCAACCGCGCGAGGACGGTTAATTGGCCACAGCCGATCAGTCGCCAAGGCTGTACACGTGATCATGGTGAGCGTAGCCGAAGCTGAGATGATGGACGATGTGGAGCAGCAGATGACGCAACTGTTGCGGCAACGTCATCGCATTCGCGCCGACCAGGAAGACACCTTTCGGATTCGCAACATGTCAGAAATGGTGGAAACGCGTGCTGAAGCATCGCGGGTGTTCAACATGCTGCTGGCAGCAGTTGCAAGCGTTTCCCTCGTTGTTGGTGGCATCGGCATCATGAACATCATGCTGGTGTCGGTCACCGAACGAACGCGGGAAATTGGGCTGCGCCGAGCGGTAGGAGCCAAGGCACGGGACATACTCACGCAGTTTCTCGTCGAGGCCGTAACGCTGTGCACCCTTGGCGGCGCGGTGGGGGTTTTGCTGGCGGTCCTGATCGCCTACGGGACGGCTGAAATCACCGGGTGGCCCGTTGCCTTGCAATGGGAAGTCATTGTGTTGGCGGTGGTGTTTTCCGCTGCCATTGGCGTGTTTTTCGGATTCTATCCGGCACGAAAAGCGGCCAACCAGAACCCCATTGAAGCACTGCGGTACGAGTAAATTTGTGTTTGGGGTAAAAACTCACATGACGGGTTAAGCCGCCGGCTGCGTATAAAGCTCGAGACGCAACAAGCAGGAGCGGAAGAAAAAATGAATGTCATAAAACCATTGGCGGCATTGCTTTTATTGCTGGCGGCAGCCAGCGTTCTGGCCGCTCCAGCAAATCGTCCTTGTCGGGAGGATGTGCAGAAATACTGCCCGGAGGCTGTTGGCGAGCGTCGAGCAATCGGCCAGTGTATTCGGGAGAATCTCGATAAGCTCTCAGAGCAGTGTCGGGCTGCTGTAAACAAACGGATGGAAGAACGACGTTCGGGTGGTGGTGGGCGACGGAACCTTCCGCCTGAAGGTGAGGGATCCACAGAAGATCAGTAATCGTCTAGCCCAAAACTATCTTCGTCTCATAGGCCGGGTCCGGGGACAATCCTCGAGCCGTCAGTAAATCGAGACAATCGAAACCGCGTGAGGTCGTGGGCTGCACTGCGTCCCTGCACCATGTCGGCCATCACTCGCCCGGCACCCGGTCCAATGCCGAACCCGTGCCCGCTGAATCCGGTAGCGAGGAACAACCCAGGGTAAGCGTCCACCTGGTCCATAACCGGTACGACATCGGGTAATACGTCGATCATACCTGCCCAGGCTTCTTCGAAGGCGATCCCGATAAGCGATGGTAGATTTCGACCCAATCGGTCATGCATCTGGCGAATTGCGATTGGCGACGGTGGTGGGTTCAGCACGCGACGTTGTTCGAAAGGGCTGATGTCGTCCTCGGCCCATTTTCGCGTGTGCAGCAGACGTTTCATGAGTCCCTCACCGACGCTGTTACCCAACCGCAGCCGTAGATACTCGGTACTTGCGAACAGGCTCGGGAGAAATGGGAAGAAGTAACGGAAAGTGTCCGCGCCGACGAAATGCTCGTTCATGCCGCTCACAGCTATCGTATAGCCTCCATCCATACGTCGGCGAAAAGCGATATCGTCTGCAACCGCATTTCCCGAAAACACATCCGGTGCGGCTGCGGTTCTCACAACAGTTCCGCGCACCGTTAGTTGTGGCAATTTGATATCTAAATTCCCTGCAAAGAGAGACGACCAGGCTCCAGCGGCACAGACCACACTTTGTGCTCGAATACGACCGTGTTCGGTTACGACGCCGACGACTCGACCTGCTTCCGTATCGACAGTGCGAACCGCACAATTCTCCCGGATCGCGCCACCAGCACGATGTACGGCGCGAGCGATACCAGGCACAGCCTTGAAAGGTTCCGCACGTCCGTCGCTCGCGGTGTACAACGCGCCGCGCCAGTGACCAGGATTGTCGGTAATCAGTTCGTCAACTTCCGCGCTGTTCAACATCCGCGTATCGAGTTGATGTTGTTTAGCGACCTCAAGCCATTTTTCGTGTTCGGCGAGTTCTTTGTCGGTGTGGGCGAGGTACAGTACACCCTGGCGGGTAAAACCCAGATCCTCGCCGGTCTCCTTGCTGAGTTGAGCCCAGGTATTAACACTGTCTATGGCGATGGGTAGTTCCGCCGCGTCCCGCCCCTGTTGCCGTACCCAGCCCCAGTTGCGACTCGACTGCTCCCCAGCGACCCGCCCTTTTTCACAGACAAATACAGACACACCGCGCTTGATGAGAAACCATGCGGTTGAAATGCCGATCACCCCGGCCCCGATTATTACCACATCAACCTGATCAGGCAGCGGATCCTGAAAGTGGATTGGACTCTGATCACTGATGATCATCGCTTAGCTCGAGCTATCCAGCGTTTTTTGCAGTTCCTCCAGATCTTCGAGCGGCAACTCGTCTGTGAAATGCTCGAGGTACGGCAGGATGTCTGTGGTTTCGAAATATTGAGCGGTGCACGCGACGTGGACGAAACCTGATGCGTTGAACATGCCTTCCTCGAAGAAGGCGAGAGGAATACGCCATTGGCCTTTGCTGATAACTTCACGACAAGAGCGGCAACGGGCCCGACCGCTGGTTGCTTTTTCGACCCCGTTGATACGTTCGACACGTCGATGTTCAAGGCCAAACTCGATGCTACGGACCAGAGATTCCGTATCTTCGATGCCAGGCATCAACGCTTGCAGCGTTTCCTCTTGCAGCAATTCATTGAGTGACTCTGGGCGTTTGAGTGCAGCACACTGTAAGTGGAACCAGATAGTCATCTCCCCGTCGGCAAAAGGATTCGGCAATCGTTCACCGAAACGCAGCTCTTCTTTGGCGATCGGTTTGCCACAACCACGGCATTTAGAACGGCCACTGGCCGCGGGTTCTATCGTATGTGCCATCTTTACTTAGCGTCCGTGTTTACTATTGGTTCAACCAACTCAACGGGATATTGTCTTCGATCAGTTGTTTGATGCTGAAACAATTGATGTTGTGTTCAGCGCCGACCTCCAGGGCCAGCTCTGATTTGTCATTGGTACGTGCGAATATCATGGTGTTGGGGTAATTCTGCTTTAGCCACAGAGCGGTACGTAGATTTTCATCTGCGCGTCCGGTGCCGATGATCACTGTTGGCTCACCTTCCGATAAATCTATGGAATTCTGTAGATTCTGCCATACCTCAGGGTGGGCGATATCCCCTTGAAAAACTTCGCGTCGATAATTTTCGCGCATTTGCCGTTGCTCGTCGGCTACCAGCACGCGTCGATCGGCATCGATGTCGATAATACCGACGGTTGCGATTTCGTTGGCTGCATGTTTCTGTAGTTCCTCGAGCACCGTCTGTCCGAAGCGGCCGAATCCGGCCAGGACGACAACATCCCGCGACTCTGTCTTTCGAAAGTGGCCGATCAGGTGATCCCTGACTAATCCTGCTGCCGCGATGTTATAGAGGTTGAAGTTGATGGTCTGTTTGGCGACGGCAGTTTCCTGCATCGCCCGCATGAATCGCAGCCTGTGACAATGAAGTACGATTTTCGATTCGAGATGGGGGTATTGGCGGAGAATTTTGCTTGCGGCTTCATAAGATTGAAAGTCGTCTTCGCCGAGTAGCACAACGCGAGTCGCTTTGTCGAGCCGCAACGCGCGGAGCAGAAAATCGTGTGTGATGTCACCGGTGATTACGTTGACGTTGAATGTCTGACGCAGTTCCTGTTCGCGGACAAACTCGATCGCATCGTCGACCACCACGACGGATACGTCGGGTGCCTGTTTTCGCAGCACTCGTAAATAGCTGGTAGTTAATCCACCAGTGCCAACGATCACGACGTGGTCGCGCAGACGCCTAAGCTGCCAGCGGTTCGGTGAGACCATGGTTATTACTGCTTCGATCACAGCCGATGCGGTGAGCATAGGGGCACCGAAATAGGCCAGCCATAGCGCGATCCGACCAAGCAACGACCCTCCTGTGGGCGTACCGAGGTCGAGACCGCCAACGACGAAGAGCCCAAGACTGTAATACGCCTTGGTGAGGATATCCGAGTGAATCACTTCCGGGCGTTCTGAGAGCGAGACGCCGGACAGCAGCCCACCAAGCGCAAGCAGGAAAAAGGTCAATGCCACTGGCCAGCGCCAGCTAATTGTTGGGCTAACGAAAGATTCCTGTGCCATTCGAGATGCTGAGGTGACCAGCGATGTATTGTAGGGGACTGAATGCTGAAGTCACGTTGGGCAGAGCGTTGCCGGCTGAGCTCAAAAAAAGTAATAAACTCAGCCGTACTGGATTCCGCTCCTGCCAGCGGTCTTGATTTAGAATACGGGAGGAAAAACGTATCGTGTTAGAAAAACAACAAATGAGATGTTTATCGTGGCAGTGACAATGAAGAATTCAGACTTAGGCACGGGACCAACCCGACGACGGGCGCCACTGGCGTGGATTTCGCTGGCCGTTGGGGCATTGCTTGGCGCAATGAATGCAATGGCGGTTGAACACCCAGGTACAAAAAATGGTCAGTGGCACTATTTGGGTGGAGATTCCGAACACACGCGCTATTCACCCGCCGATCAGGTTAATGCGTCAAATTTCAACACGCTCGAGGAGGCGTGGGTCTGGGATGGTGCAAGTTTTGATGCCCGCAGCGGTCGTTCGACCCCGAGTTACATCAACGGCGTTCTCTACACGGTCGCAGGTCCACGTCGTCATGTGGTTGCGATCGATCCGGCGTCCGGCGAGACGTTGTGGTCCTATCGAGAACCGAATACAGCCCGTTGGGAGTATTCGATGCGCAAGGACTACGGTAAGGGAATCGCCTATGCGGAGATCGATGGTCGTGGTGTTATCTACATCGTTTCTCCGGCGTTCTTCTTAACGGCTCTGGATGCGAAAACCGGTGCTCCCCTGGCAGGGTTTGGCAAGAAGGTTCCTATAGACGGTTTCCCGAATACCGGTGTCGTCGACCTGCTTGCCGATCTCGGTCACCCGTATGATCCTTACGACGGTATCGATCTGAAAACTGGATACATCACCTCCTCGTCGCCGCCGATTGTGGTAAATGGTGTGATCGTCGTTGGCAACTCTGCTGAACAAGGCTACAACCAGTCGCGCATCGAGAATATTCCCGGGGACATCCTCGGTTATGACGCGAGGACCGGCAAGTTCCTGTGGAAATTTGATGTGCTTCCCGGCCCGGGCGAGTTCGGACATGAAACATGGGAAAACGATGCTTGGAAATGGACGGGAGATATTTCTTCCTGGGCACCTTTGTCGGCAGATCAGGAACGGGGCATCGTCTACATTCCGACAAATGGCGCAACGCTAGACTTCTACGGCGGTTTTCGGCCCGGTGACAATCTCTTCAGCACCAGCTTAATTGCTCTCGACGTCAAAACCGGCAAACGGGTATGGCACTTCCAGCTGGTGCATCACGATATCTGGAACTACGACACGCCAACGGCCCCTGTACTGCTCGACGTCAAGATGGACGGCAAAACGGTACCGATCGTTGCGCAGGTTACCAAGCAAGCTTTTGTTTATGCCTTCCATCGCGAAACCGGCGAGCCACTGTGGCCGATTGTAGAAAAAGCAGTACCGGTCTCTAAGATTCCCGGCGAGAAGCTCGCCAAAACTCAGCCGTTTCCGACCAAACCAGCTCCCTACGACGGACAGGGACTGACCCATGATGATCTCATCGACTACACACCGGAGCTTCGAGCGGCCGCGATCGAAATCCTCGAAGATTGGCAAATCGGGCCGCTCTTCAACCCGCCGTTGCATCGCGACAACGACCTGGGTAAGAAGGGCTCGTTATGGTGTCCCGGGGACATTGGTGGGGTGAATATCGATGCACCTGCCGTGGCGGATCCCGAAACCGGAATTCTCTATGTACCGTCGCGCAGGGCGTGCACCACGCGGATCATGGCGCCTGGTAAGGAACGAGATGCAATACTCGATGCGCCAACCGGCTCGACTATCGCCGATTATGCGGTGTTACGCGGAGCCGGTGTACGAGGTCCGGATAACCTTCCTTTATTTAAGCCGCCTTACAGTCGCATCACCGCAATCGACATGAACACGGGTGAGCATCTCTGGTATGTACCCGTGGGTGAGACACCCGCACGCGTGTTGAACCACCCTGATCTCAAGGATATGGATATCCCCAATACGGGAACCGGCTCTGCGCCGCCGATGACCATCACCAAGTCGCTGTTGATTTACGCATCAACCACAAGCGATGGCACGCCGCATTTGTTTGCTATTAACAAGGCAACGGGGAAACAAGTTGGCAAGGTCGAAATGTCGAATCGGACTCGCTACGGCATGATGACCTACCTCCACGAGGGTAAGCAGTATTTGATCATGCAAACAGGCAGCAAACTGACCACGTTGGCGTTGCCTTGACGCACCTTCCATGGTTGATTGGGCCTGGTTACCCTGATCAGAAGATATGAGAATTGCCCGGTATAGGTTGGTTAGATCGTCATTCGCAGTATTGATCGTCGCGCTGAGCTTGTGTGCAAGTGCGAAACATAGAACGACGATCGAAGCCGTGTATTCGAAGCAACAGGCCAAAGCCGGCGAGCGGCTCTACCAGGAGCATTGCCTGATCTGCCACGATAAGAAGTACTTCCAGCCAGTGCTCGAGGCCTGGAGCGGCCAATCGGTAGCGACCTTCTTGCAGATGATGAGCGCCACGATGCCTGAATCAGATCCTGGTAGTCTGGGTGAAAAAGAATACGTGGACATACTGGTGTACATATTCTCACTCAGTAAGTTCCCGGTTGGTGAACAGCCACTCGAAAACCGGGGTGGCAAACTCGACGAGATCATCATCGCGAACCCCTGAAGGTTAGTCTGAGACTTATACCTACCGGTTTTTATAACCGATTGATGTAAAGAAATCGGTACATGCGGGCGTATTATTGTTTGCGGCCCAGTTCATGACGAACAGCAACGGGCTCACCTCGGATTCGCGTCACGGATTCACTCGTTTCCTAAAGAATGTGCACCTCGCAAAAGCAACGCGTGTACTTTCAATACACCCGTACGGGAGTGTTTTTAAGACATCATCATGGAGTGGGAGATGTTCAATTTTTTAAAGGGACTAAGGAAGACGCGACCGCCGCTGAGATCTAACCGGCGCGTATTCCACGGCGTTTCGGTGAAGACGAGCAGCGAGTTTGTGTGTCCTGCCGCCGCCGAACTCCAGAGTAGACGCTTTCTGACGGATGAAGCGCCGCATTTACCGCTTGTTGGGTGTACCGACATACGAAGTTGTAAATGTGTGTACGAGCATTTTGACGACCGGCGAAGAGATCGGAGATAACTACGGGATCGCTTCCCGTTTGTGGCTCGGATTTGCAGTACTCCCCGCGAATCGTTTCAGCGCTTGATATTGCGCCTGCGTTTTCACATGGGGCTGGCAATGCCGAATCATAAAGCCGCCAGCAATACAATTGCGGCCAATACAGCCACGGCAACCGTTCTGCGATCTCTCATTGCAAATAAGAGCGGGTCTTCGTTTATCTCACCACGGGAACCGAGGATCCATAATCGTCCGACCCAATATAGAACCAAAGGACAAATTAACCAGATGTATTTGGGGTGGTCATACAACACCACCACGTTATCGCTGGTTATATACAGCGCGAGTACCAGCACCGCGATGAGCGCGCTTGAGGTTCCCAGCTGTGCGATGATGAATTGGTCACTTCCTGCGTAACCTCGTCCCGTCGCTTCTGCTCCTTCGGACTCCAGGTGAATCAGTTCTGAATACCGCTTGATTAGCGCGAGGCTCAAGAAAAAGAACATTGAAAACGACAACAACCAGAACGACAGCTCCACATCTGCGACCTCCGCACCGCCTATTATTCGTAGCGTATACAGGACCGCTAGAGTCGCGACATCCAACATGATCAAGCGTTTCAGTCGAAACGAATACAAATTGGTAAAGAGGAAGTACAGTCCCAGAATGTACAAGAACTGTTCAGGCAGGTTCCATGCTACAACTATCCCCGCCACAATCAGTAAACCGATCAATAGCAGTCCGGTAGACGCTTGAAGTGTACCCGAAGCAAAGGGTCGTGCTTTTTTGAGGACATGCCGTCGGTCCGCTTCGATATCGAGAAGGTCGTTGATAATGTATCCCATCGACGCAATCAGGCTGAAAGCGACAAAAGCCGTCACCGTTGCGGCTAATTTTGTTGTGTCGGCAATCTCATGCGCCAGGATCAAGGGAACAAATATGAGGACATTCTTCACCCACTGATAAGGACGTAGTGCCTTGATGATGGAAACCAACGATCCTTGTTTGGAATCCAAGACTGCTGAAAACTCTATTGAGTTAACTCTCTGGCGTGTTGCAAACGACAAATTCACAGCGATCGACTCGTCGCATTTACTCCAAATCGGAATATCTGCGACGCTATTTCCAACATAGGCTATTGGGCATGAACCTGCATACGCCTCTATGGCGTTTAGCTTTGTCTCCCCCTTTAAATTCTCAGCATCCGTAGTCGCAATAACCTTGCTGAAAATCCCTACATGGTCGGCTACCCGGCTCGCAAATATCTCGTGTGTTGCTGTGGCGAGAACGATCATCGAGTATCGCTCTCGATTTAGCTTAATGTAACTGATCAGATCTCTGTTATAAGGTAGTGTCGATACATCCAGTTCCACTCGCGAAAATACTTCTCGTTTCAGTCGCGCCCTCCCACGAAATAACCAGACGGGTAGACGCCATAAGCTGGATGGCGAGACAGTCGCAAGCTGTAGGATTGCTTCCCAGAGCGAGTCCGTTGTAATGAGGGTTCCATCTAGGTCGACGAAAAGGATCGGTTTTGTTTGGGTGCTTGAGCCCGTATCAGTATGAATCGTACTCATTTCGCGTTCACAGATGAAGACTCAAGCATTACGCAGATGACCCACAAAGCTATACGTTCGGCAAGCCAACCAATGATCCCAAGGTGCTCGTACAAACAATGCGCGAGCACTATAGGTGATTCATCGTGATCTTTCCTGAGCGAAGGTCCAACTCTCACTCCAGTACAGCAAATAGTCTACCGTGCAATTTCGATGTTCCTCATCAAACGGTTCGTATGAAGTTGAATATACCATTCGGCCTCGAACACTACTTGAAAACCTAAATATTCCTCTTTCTCGAAGACGTCTTACAGCATCAAATACGCATTACTTGGCTTTACTGACATAATGGTGTCAGGAGAGTGCGATAAACGTGTGCTGTTTTATAGTGGCATACGTTTAAGGAAATCGTTTCCGGCGCCACCCAGCAACTGACCAACTATAACGGGAGTTGTTTCTTTAACATGTTTTTAGCTGCTGCTTCTTAAGATACAAGGCGTTAAGAAAGATCCATCATGGAACATCCAAACAAAGAGCAACTGTCATTGCTAGAAGAACGGCGAATAGCATCCGTCGCTACTATTAGTCCTGATGGATTGCCCCATCTGACGTCTGTATGGTTCTTGTACGAGGACGAAGAGTTTTTTCTGGCAATTCCTTCGTCAAGTGCGAAAGGGCGCAACCTAAGCAATGATACCCGAATAGCCATTATGATTGACGTTAGAGAAACCTATCGTGAGGCTGGTGTTACCGCTTGCGGCCGTGCTGAAGTCATCTCGGGCGAAGCTGCAGCCACTATCGTCAAACGTATTCACGAGAAATATATGACTCAAGACGCATTAGAGGATCCCTTGATTGGCCCAGTTTTCGATGCTATTGACGATATCGCAATACGAATTCGAGTTACGAAGTGGATATCTTGGGATATGGTACAAATTGATAAACAATTCTTCGGTGGAAGGCTCCAAGAAAACAAATCTTTCAAACAGATTGTTCCGTGATGGCTAAATTCGCACTGGAATCGCAACAAACGCCGCCTAGCCATTCGTTGCAGCGGACAGCAGAGCGTCACACTTTTTGCAAGCGAAAAAATCCTGGCTCTTTATTGCGCCGCTGAACTAAGCCGTTAGGCAGCAAACAAACATTCAACCAGATTCGAGGCAAAGATGAAGAAAGGGATAACATTCGGCGCGTTCGATTTGTTTCATGCAGGTCATGTGTTGATGCTGCAGGAAGCAAAAACCGTATGCGACTACCTTATTGTTTGCATCCAAACAGATCCTTCTTCAGATCGCTCGGAAAAGAACCGGCCCATCCAGAGCATTGTTGAGCGCCAGATCCAGGTTTCAGCTTGCAAGTACGTCGATGAGATTATCGTCTATAACTCAGAAGAAGATGTACTTGAGATTCTCAAATCTGTCGAATGGGACCTGCGCATTCTGGGAGATGAATACAGAGACAAAACCTTTACAGGCAGAGATGAGACCATTGACCGTTGTTACTTCAATCGAAGGCCTCACGAATTCTCAAGCTCTGAACTACGGCTTCGAGTGCTCAAAGGATCGAGGAAGTGAGAAATACTGAATTGCGTCCATTGCCACTTAACAAATCGATCCGTCGGACACTGCGAAGCGTCACGCTTTTTGCTTTCGCAAAGTCTGCACCTCTTGACTGCGCCGCTGAACTCAGACGATAGGCGTATCCATGCTCGACCCCGCATCAACAGAAGCAGTATCGGCGGTGCTTCGTAAAGTACTACCGGAAGGCAGATTGAACAGAATTCCCCGTCATCCCGAACATCGAAATATCGTTCTCGCTATCTTCTGTTTAGGGTTACACAGACGATACCAGTACACCGAAACCGAACTGAACGAATTCCTCAAGGAACAGCTCGACCACATGTGTTCCACTGTGGATCATGTAACCTGCCGCCGATATCTAGTAGATCTCGGATTCGTAAAAAGAGATCGAGCCGGAAAAAGGTATTTCTTGAACTTCCCAAGAGTAGAGTTAAAGATGCTTTGTATGCTGGACGGAGGCGCTCCCATGTGTCCTGACACGCCTGCATGCACAACAGCCGCGCCTCTTTCACCTGCCGCTGAACTCAAGTGTTAGGCGTCAAGGATCATCTTCCCGTACGATGGCTAAAATCGCTAGATACTTTTCTCATGGCAGAGTTAGACGTCTTCAATTGATCTACCGACATCACGACCCCGAGCGGCCATCTACGGATTTGGCTAAACTAACGGTCCACGACTACGGGACGGTCTGATGGACAAGCCACTTCCCGCATATAAGGGTGGCAACCATTACGTCTTCGTGTGTTATGCGCACGATGATGAAAAGATCGTCTATCCAGAGATCCGGTGGCTACAGAACGACGGTGCCCACATCTGGTATGACGAAGGGATTTCGGCAGGAATGATCTGGCGGGCTGAGATCGCAGAGGCGATTCAAAGTGCATCCATCTTCCTCTACTACATCTCCAAGGCTTCGCTCGTATCGGAACACTGCAACCGCGAGGTCGACTATGCGCTAGACAAAGGCATCAAGATCCTACCTGTCTATCTAGAGGACGTTAACCTCAGCGCCGAACTCGACCTGGCCTTAAACCGCGTCCAAGCGCTGCATCGATCCCGCGACACGAACTATCAACAACACTTGCTGGAAGGTTTGCGTCAGGGTGGCATTGGCAAAGGTATGAGCGCGATGGATGATGTCGTAGTGAGTGCGCCATCCCCAGGACGGTCAACCCCGGCAAACCTGGCTCGTCGAATCGGGATCTCGATCTTCATCCTGACCGTTGTCGCTGTTTTCGCTGTCTGGATCATCCCAGAAGATCAATCTGGGGACACACTGGCAGGGAAGGCCCCATCGCGCGCCGTGGATGCAAGTGAGGCAAACTCGATTCGCAACGTTCTCGAGAACCCCATGGTTGCGGTGCTGCCGTTCACCAACGCAACCGACGATCCGGCCAATGACTACGTGAGTA